>Ga0265336_10000040_pt1 | contig 138266 bp, 127 predicted proteins | sample 42119metaG_FD_193583 | JGI IMG/M metagenome (GOLD analysis project Ga0265336, IMG submission 193583) | Rhizosphere microbial communities from Carex aquatilis grown in University of Washington, Seatle, WA, United States - 4-21-19 metaG | ecosystem: Host-associated > Plants > Roots >... | reverse complement strand
CGAGACGGTACTTCAGGCCGGGGCTGTTCAGGCCGTAGCACTGGCGCGATTCGCCCGAGACGGTGGTGGCGGCGGGGCCGCCGCGCATGTAGCCGGTCCAGTCGACCGCGTGGGCCGCGTTGGCGGCCAGCAGGGCGCCGAGGGCGGCGGCGAGGGGGGCGATCCGATACGGTGTCGGGTACTTCATGGTGTCTCCTGGTCTGTTTGTCGTTGGGCGGGGCCGGCCGGCGTCGGAACGCCTGCGCGGTGCCGCTAGCGTAGGAAGCCGTTGCCCGCGGCACTACTACTCGACGGGCCGATCCTGATACCCGGATGCACGCGCTCGCCGGGGTTTTCCCCCCTGGGTGCCTGTCCTGGCGGCGGGATGAAACCCTCTTGCTGTCGATACTTTGTTGCCGGGCGCCAGATTCGTTGCGTCGCAGCAGCGAGGGTGGGCTTCGTCTAGTACAGGAAAACCCTCAAATTTCGACGCAAGAAAGTATCGGCATTCGCGTCCGAAGTACCACGCGCGGTGGGCCGGAATGCCGACACTGGCGCTGTGCCGCATTCGACGGTGCTTCACGAAAATACAGGAGACATATGACGCGCAACACTCTTCCGGTCCTGGGCCTGACCCTGGCCGTGTCTCTCGGCGTGTCCGCCCCGCTGGCGGCGAACGCGACCGACATCGTCGTGGCCACCGTCAACAACGGCCACATGATCGAGATGCAGAAGCTCACGCATTTCTTCGAGCAGGCGAACCCCGACATCCACGTGAAGTGGGTGACGCTGGAGGAGGGCGTGCTGCGCCAGCGCGCGACCACCGACATCGCCACGCAGGGCGGCCAGTTCGACGTGATGACCATCGGCATGCTCGAGACTCCGATCTGGGGCAAGAAGGGCTGGCTGCAGGAGATCAAGCCCGACGCCGCCTACGACATCGACGACCTGCTGCCGGCGATCCGCAACGGCCTGTCCTCGGGCGGCAAGCTGTACGCGGCGCCGTTCTATGGCGAGAGTTCGATGCTGATGTACCGCAAGGACCTGGCCGACAAGGCCGGCGTGAAGTTCGGCGACCGCCCCACCTGGGACCAGGTGCGCGACGCCGCCGCCAAGATGGGCGACCCGAAGAACGGCGTCTACGGCATCTGCCTGCGCGGCAAGCCGGGCTGGGGCGACAACATGGCCTTCCTCACGACCCTGGTCAACGCCTTCGGCGGCCAGTGGTTCGACATGTCGTGGAAGCCGCAGCTCGAGAGCAAGCCCTGGCACGACGCGATCACGTTCTACGTGGACCTGCTCAAGAAGTCGGGCCCGCCGGGATCGTCGGCCAACAGCTTCAACGAGATCCTGGCGCTGTACAACGAAGGCAAGTGCGGCATGTGGGTGGACGCGACGATCGCGGCGTCGTTCATCACCGATCCGAAGCAGAGCAAGGTGGCCGACAAGGTGGCCTTCGCGCAGGCGCCGTCGCAGGTGACCGCCAAGGGCGCGAACTGGCTGTGGGCCTGGGCGCTGGCGGTGCCGGCGAGCACCAAGAACGCGGCGGCGGCGCAGAAGTTCGTCAACTGGGCGACGTCCAAGGCCTACATCCAGCTGGTGGCCAAGGAAGAGGGCTGGGCGCACGTGCCCACCGGCACGCGCAAGTCGACCTACGCCAACGCCGACTTCCAGAAGGCGGCGGTGTTCGCGGCGGCCGAGAAGGCAGCCATCGACAGCGCCAATCCGCTCGACTCGACGCTGCCCAAGAGCCCGTACACGGGCGTGCAGTTCGCGACGATCCCCGAGTTCCAGTCCATCGGCGTGACCGTGGGCCAGCAGATGAGCGCGGCGCTGGCCGGCAAGGAGACGGTCGACGCGGCGCTGAAGGCCTCGCAGGTCGCGGCCGACCGCGAGATGAAGAAGGCCGGCTACTACAAGTGACCTGACGAGGGTGGATGTTCCCGGGCGCGGCGCGCCCGGGGCGCCGCCGTCCCCGCCTTTCGCGCACGAAGAAAGTCCGTCATGAGACCAATCGCCCGGCTGCTGCTCGTGCCTGCCGTCGGCTCGCTCTTCCTCTGGATGATCGTGCCGCTGGCGATGACCATCTACTTCTCGGTCATCCGCTACAACCTGATGGAGCCGGGCGAGCACGCGTTCGTCGGCCTCGAGAACTTCCGGTATTTCGTCACCGACCCGTCGTTCGGCACGGCCATCGTCAACACCCTGCTGCTGCTGGGCAGCGTGATCGCGATCACCGTGGTGCTGGGCGTGCTGATCGCGCTGCTGGTCAACGAGCCGTTCCCGGGGCAGGGCATCGTGCGCGTGCTGCTGATCTCGCCGTTCTTCGTGATGCCCACCGTCAATGCGCTGCTCTGGAAGCACATGATGATGAACCCGATCTACGGCGTGCTGTCGCAGGTCTGGCGGGCCGTGGGGGCGACGCCCATCGACTGGCTCAGCGACTGGCCGCTGCTGTCGGTCATCATCATGGTGGCCTGGCAGTGGCTGCCATTCGCGATCCTGATCTTCATCACGTCGCTGCAGGGCATGAACCGCGAGCAGCTGGAGGCGGCGCGCATGGACGGCGCCACGTGGCTGCAGCAGTTCCGCTTCCTGGTGCTCCCGCACCTGGCGCGCTCGATCGCGGTGGTGGTGATGATCGAGATGATCTTCCTGCTGAGCGTGTTCGCCGAGATCTCGACGACCACCGCCGGCGGCCCCGGCGACGCCAGCACGAACATCGCCTACCTGATCTTCAAGCAGGCGCTGCTGGGCTTCGACGTGGGCGTGGCCTCGGCCGGCGCGCTGTTCGCGGTGCTGCTGGCCAACATCGCCGCGGCGTTCCTCATCCGCCTCGTCGGCAAGAACATGGACCGCTAGGAATGACTGCCACCAACTCACTTCGTTCGTGGCCCCCGAGGGGCGCTCGGACTACTTCGGAGCGGCCGTGCGCCGTCTGAGAATGGATTTCACCTCCGAAACCGGCCTCAAGGTCGCCCTGGCGATCCGCAGCGTCGCAGCATGGTTCGTCGCCCTGCTGCTGTTCTTCCCGATCCTGTTCATGCTGGTGACCTCGTTCAAGACCGAACTGCAGGCCATCGCGGTGCCGTCGGTGTGGCTCTTCACGCCGACGCTGGACAACTACACGCACGTGCAGGAACGCAGCGACTACCTGCTGTACGCGAAGAACTCGCTGATCACCAGCGTCGTCTCCACGCTGGTCGGACTGCTGATCGCCGCGCCTGCCGCGTACTCGATGGCGTTCTTCCCCTCGAAGCGCACCAAGGGCATCCTGATGTGGATGCTGTCCACGAAGATGATGCCGGCCGTCGGCGCGCTGGTGCCGGTGTACGTGCTCGCGCAGGGCGCGCACCTGCTGGACACGCGCTTCGCGTTGATCGTGGTCTTCATGCTCAGCAACCTGCCGCTGATGGTGTGGATGCTTTACTCGCACTTCAAGGACATCCCGCCCGAGATCCTGGAGGCCGCGCGCATGGACGGCGCGACCCTGCTGTCCGAGTTCCGCCACGTGATCCTGCCGCTGGCCATGGGCGGGATCGCCTCCACCGGGCTGCTGTGCCTGGTGCTGGCGTGGAACGAAGCGTTCTGGTCGCTCAACCTCACCGCCGCCAATGCGGGCACGCTCGCCGCGCTGATCGCGTCGTACTCCAGCCCCGAGGGCCTGTTCTGGTCCAAGCTGTCCGCGGCGTCCGTGCTGGCCATCGCGCCGATCGTCGTCTTTGGCTGGTTCAGCCAGAAGCAACTGGTGCAGGGCCTGACCTTCGGCGCCGTCAAGTAAAGGAAACGAGGCCATGACATTCCTCCAGCTCAAGGGCGTCGAGAAGCAGTTCGGCGAGGTCAGGACGATCAAGGGCATCGACCTGTCGATCGAACGCGGCCAGTTCACGGTGTTCGTCGGCCCGTCGGGTTGCGGCAAGTCGACGCTGCTGCGCCTGATCGCCGGCCTGGAGACGCTCAGCGCCGGCAGCATCACGCTCGACGGCCGCGACATCACGCGCCTGCCGTCCGCGCAGCGCGACCTGGCGATGGTGTTCCAGAGCTACGCGCTGTATCCGCACATGACCGTGGCCGAGAACATGAGCTTCTCGCTGCGGCTGGCCAAGGCCGATCCGGCGGTCATCAAGAAGAAGGTCGACCGTGCCGCCGAGATCCTCAACCTCGGGCCCTACCTGCAGCGGCTGCCGCGCGAGCTGTCCGGTGGCCAGCGCCAGCGGGTGGCGATCGGCCGCGCCATCGTGCGCGAACCCAAGGTGTTCCTGTTCGACGAGCCGTTGTCCAACCTCGACGCGGCGCTGCGCGGCCAGACCCGCGTGGAGATCGCCAAGCTGCACCGCGAGCTCGGCGCGACCACCATCTACGTGACGCACGACCAGGTCGAGGCGATGACGCTCGCCGACCAGGTGGTGGTGCTGCGCGACGGCGCGATCGAGCAGGTCGGCTCGCCGCTGGCGCTCTACGACCGCCCGGCCAACCGCTTCGTCGCGCAGTTCATCGGCACGCCCCAGATGAACGTGGTCGACCGCGAGGAACTGCCGCCGACCGGCCTGGGCGTGGCCGGCGCGGCCTTCGTCGGCATCCGGCCCGAGGACCTGCGCCTGACCGCCCCGGGCCAGGGCCAGATCGCCGCGCAGGTGGAACTGGTCGAGGCGCTGGGCGCCGAGACCCTGGTGTACCTGCACACGCCGCGCGGCGCGCAGATCGTGCTGCGCCAGAGCAGCCGCACCACGCTGGTGGCGGGCGACGACGTGGGCGTGGACGTCGCGCTGGACCACCTGCACTGGTTCGACGCCAGCGGCAAGCTGCTGGCCGCCGCCCACTGATCCTTGCCTTCCCACATCCGGACCTCGACATGACGCCCACGCCTCCCGAGCCCGCAGGCAGCCGCCTGCGCCTGCTGCACCTGGGCCTCGGCTCGTTCCACCGCGCGCACCAGGCCGTCTACATGCATCGCCTGATGCAGCTCGGCGACACCCGCTGGCAATGCGCGAGCGCCAATCTGCGCCCCGACCTGGCCGACACCCTCGCCGCGCTGCAGCGCCAGGGCGGCGCCTACACGCTGGAGACGGTGTCGCCGCAGGGCGAGCACGTGCTCGAGAAGATCACGTCGATCACCGAGGTCGTCGCGTTCGAACCCGCGCTCGCGCGCGTGCTCGAGCTCGGCGCCGACCCGGCCACGCGGATCGTGTCGTTCACCGTCACCGAGGCGGGCTACGCGCTCGACGACGCGGGTGAGCTGGACCTGAAGCATCCCGAGGTGGTCAGCGATCTCGCCGGCGCGACGATGCTGACGATCTACGGTGCCGTCGCGGCCCTCCTGCGTGCGCGCCGGGCGGCGGGCGCGGGCGCGCTGACGCTGATGAACTGCGACAACCTGCGCCACAACGGCGACCACTTCCGCAAGAACCTGCGCCGCTTCATCGACGCCGCGGGCGACCCCGGCCTGCTGGCCTGGACCGACGCGAACACGAGCTGCCCGAACGCGATGGTGGACCGCATCACGCCGCGCCCGTCGGCGGACATGAAGGCCCGCGTCGCCCATGCGGCCGGCTGGGACGACCAGGCGCCGCTGATGGCCGAGTCCTTCATCCAGTGGGTGATCGAGGAGCGTTTCGCCGCCGGTCGGCCCGACTGGGAGCGCGTGGGCGTCGAGATGACCGGCGACGTGCAGCCCTACGAGGAGGCCAAGATCCGCATCCTCAATGCCAGCCACAGCGCGATCGCCTGGGCCGGCACGCTGCGCGGCATGACCTACATCCACGAGGGCACGCGGGATCCGGCGATCCGATCGATCGCGGCCGCCTACGTCACCGACGACGTGATCCCGTGCCTGACCCGGCCGGGTGCGGCGAGTCCGGTCGACCTGCCGCGCTACCGCGACGTGGTGCTGGACCGGTTCGGCAACGATGCGATCGCCGACACCAACCAGCGCGTGGCCGCCGACGGCTTCGCCAAGATCCCCGGCTTCATCCTGCCGACGATCCGCGAGCGACTCGGGCACGGCGAGAGCATCGCCGCGGTGGCGCGCCTGCCCGCGCTGTTCCTCGCGTTCCTGCAGCGCTGGCACCAGGGGCGGCTGCCCTACCCGTACCAGGACCAGGCGATGGTGCCCGAGCGCGCCCATGCGATCTGCGCCGCCGCCGACCCGCTGGCGGCCTTCGTCGCCGAGCCGTCGCTGTGGGCCGAGCTGGCCGGCAGCGCCGCGCTGGCGGACGCGATCGCCGCCGCGCGCGTGGATCTCCATGGCGTGCTCGGCGACGCCGCGATGCGTTAATGTCGCCCCCTGGAAGACGAGACAGCGAGGCCACCATGCATACCTCTCCCCGTGTCCGCGCGCCCGAGATCGAGCACGACCACCTGCGCGACCCCAACCTCGGCTACGACCCGCCGGAAGGCTGCGGCTTCCTGCGTTGCCTGGCGCACGGCATCCCGTCGCCGCTGATCCGCTGGCACCACCACGACGAGTACGAGCTGCACCTGATCGTCGAGACCTCGGGCAAGGTGTTCGTCGGCGACTACATCGGCCACTTCCAGCCGGGCCACCTGGTGCTGACCGGACCGCGCGTCCCGCACAACTGGATCTCCAACGATGCACCCGCCGGCGGCGTGGCGCTGCGCGACCGCGTCATCCAGTTCGCGCACGAGCCCATCGAGCAGTCCTGCGAGCTGTTTCCCGAGTTCAAGGAGATCCTGCCGCTGTTGGAGCAATCCCGCTACGGCATCGAGTTCTTCGGCGTCTCCGAGATGGCGCAGGCGCACTTCGAGCGCGTGGCCGCCAGCCGTGGCCTGGCCCGCATCGCCGGGTTCTGCGAGTTCATGGCGATGCTGGCGCGCTGCAAGGACTTCCGGCTGCTGTCGAGCGTGCAGCTGCAATGCGCCGAGGACGACGAGTCGATGGCGCAGGTCAACGCGGTGGTGAGCTACATCAGCGAGCATTGCGGCGAGCCGCTGTCCATGGCCGAGGTGTGCGAGCGCTTCCGCATGCCCGAGAGCCGCTTCTCGCGCTTCTTCCGCCGCGCCACCGGCAACACCTTCACCGACTTCGTCAACCGCATGCGCATCAGCAAGGCCTGCCAGTTGCTGATGGACACGGACCGCTACGTGACGACGATCTGCTACGAGGTCGGCTTCAACAACGTCGCCAACTTCAACCGCCGCTTCCTCGAGATCAAGGGGATGACGCCGACCGATTTCCGCCGCCAGTCGGCCTCGCGCTTCGGCATCGAAGCCCATTGACATGTACCTCGGAATCGACCTCGGCACCTCCGCACTCAAGGCCGTGCTCCTGGCCGACGACGGCCGCATCGTCGCGCAGCAGAGCGCGCCGCTCGAGGTGTCGCGCCCCCATCCGCAGTGGAGCGAGCAGTCGCCTTCGGACTGGTGGCGTGCGCTGGCGATCGCGCTCGGCGAGCTCGCGCGCACGCAGCCGCAGGCGATGCGCGCGGTGCGCGCGATCGGCCTGTCGGGCCAGATGCATGGCGCGGTGCTGCTGGACGCCGCCGGCGAGGTGCTGCGCCCGGCGATCCTGTGGAACGACGGCCGCAGCGAGCCGCAGTGCGCCGAGCTCGCGCAGCGCGTGCCCCGCCTGGCGCAGATCGCCGGCAACCTCGCGATGCCCGGCTTCACGGCGCCCAAGCTGCTGTGGGTGCGCGACCACCAGCCGCAGGTGTTCGCGCGCGTGGCCAAGGTCCTGCTGCCCAAGGACTGGCTGCGCCTGAAACTCACCGGCGAGTACGTCACCGACTGCTCCGATGCGTCGGGCACGCTGTGGCTGGACGTGGCCGCGCGCGACTGGTCGGAGGAGCTGCTCGCGGCCTGCGGCCTGACCCGCGCGCAGATGCCGGCGCTGGTCGAGGGCAGCGCGCCCGGCGGCCGCCTGCAGCCGGAAGTGGCCGAGCGCTTCGGCCTGAACGCGGGCCTCGTGGTCGCCGGCGGCGGCGGCGACAACGCCGCCAGCGCGGTGGGCATGGGCGCCACCGCACCCGGCGACGGCTTCGTCTCGCTGGGCACCTCGGGCGTGATCTTCCTGTGCAGCGACCGCTTCCTGCCGGCCCCGGAATCGGCCGTGCACGCGTTCTGCCACGCACTGCCCGGCGCCTGGCACCAGATGAGCGTGATGCTGTCGGCCGCGAGCGCGCTGCGCTGGGTCACGCAGCTCACCGATCGCCGCGACGAGGCCGAGCTGCTGGCCGAGGTCGAGGCGCTGGACGACCGCGTGCTGGAGCTGGCGCCGCTGTTCCTGCCCTACCTGGCCGGCGAGCGCACGCCGCACAACGACGCGCGGGCGCAGGGCGTGCTGTTCGGGCTGACGCACGAGCACGGCGCGGCCGCGCTCGGCTACGCCGTCATCGAGGGCGTGGCGTTCGGCCTGCTGGACGGCTGGAACACGCTGGACGAAGCCACGCGCGGCCTCGCTCGGTCGCTCGACCTGGTCGGCGGCGGCGCGCGCAGCGCGTATTGGGGGCGCCTGCTGGCGACGCTGCTCGACCGCCCGCTGACCAAGCGCGACGGCGGCGAGGCCGGCGGTGCGCTGGGCGCCGCGCGCCTGGCCTGGCTGGCCGACGGCGGTGACATCGCCCGCGTCTGCGCGAAGCGGCCCGTGGTCGAGTCGTTCCAGCCGCAGCCGCATCGACGGCCAGCGCTGATGGCGCGCTACGCGCGGTTCAGGTCGCTGTACCCGTTGCTGCGCGAGAGCTTTCGCAGCTGAGTCAGGCCGCGGCGGCGGGGTGGGAGAGCCACCATGCCGCGCCCATCACCACGGCGATGGTGGCCACGACGACGAGGACGCTGGTGGCGATGCGGCTCCAGGAGCAGTCGCTGTGGCTCTTGCTCTCCTCGAAGTCGGCGCGGGCGGCGGGGCCGAACAGGCGCGCGCCCAGGAACTCGGCCGCGGCGGCGGCGGGAAAGATCAGCAGGAACAGCGCGAACCACTGGCCGAAACCGTTGGGTTGGAGCGGCGACCATTCGAGGTGGGTCATCGCGCACAACAGCAGGGCCAGGCCGGCATAGACGGCGAGCATCCGGACGATGGCATTCATGCCTGCGCGCTCCTTCAGGGAATCGAACGTTCAGGATAAGGCCAATCGCCCCCGCCAAGCTTGACCGGAGCCTTCGCGGGAACGGAAATGCTGCTCGGCAGCGTCCGCAAATGCGAGATTCGTCACGCGCCCTGGTGCAACTACCTACGCGCGAGACGGGCTCATGCCGCGGCCAGCGAATCCGTCGTCACGACCTCGGCGCGCAGCGAGTGCGGATACGCGGCCGTGATGTTGACGTCGATGAGCTGGCCTACCAGGCGCGCGGCGTTCGGCCCGGCGGGGAAGTTGACGATGCGGTTGCACTCGGTGCGTCCCATCAGGTCGTCGGCGCTCTTGCGGCTGCGGCCCTCGACGAGGATGCGGTGCACCTGGCCCACCATCGTCTGCGAGATGCGCAGCACGTTGGCGTCGAGCACCGACTGCAGGTGCTGCAGGCGCTTGAGCTTGACGGCGGAGGCCGTCGGGTCCAGCAGGTTGGCCGCCGGCGTGCCGGGGCGCGGGCTGTAGATGAAGCTGAACGAGGCGTCGAAGCCGACGTCGTCGACCAGCTTCATCAGCTTGTCGAAGTCCTCGTCCTCCTCGCCGGGAAAGCCGACGATGAAGTCGGTCGACAGCCGGATGTCGGGGCGCACGGCGCGCAGCTTGCGGATGGTGCTCTTGTACTCGAGCGCCGTGTAGCCGCGCTTCATCGCCGACAGGATGCGGTCGGAGCCGTGCTGCACCGGCAGGTGCAGGTGGTTCACCAGCTTGGGCACGCGGGCGTAGACGTCGACCAGGCGCTGGCCGAATTCCTTCGGGTGGCTGGTGGTGAAGCGGATGCGCTCGATGCTGTCGAACTCGGCGATGGTCTCGAGCAGCAGCGCGAAGTCGGCGATCTCGGTCGTGTCGCCCATCCTGCCGCGGTAGGCGTTGACGTTCTGGCCCAGCAACGTGATCTCCTTGAGGCCCTGGTCGGCGAGGCCGGCCACCTCGGTGAGCACGTCGTCGAACGGCCGCGAGACCTCTTCCCCGCGCGTATAGGGCACGACGCAGTAGGTGCAGTACTTGGAGCAGCCCTCCATCACCGAGACGAACGCGCTGGCGCCCTCGACGCGGGCGGGCGGCAGGTGGTCGAACTTCTCGATCTCGGGGAAGCTGATGTCGACCTGCGCCTTGGACAGCGCGCGGCGGTCGGCGATCATCTTGGGCAGGCGGTGCAGCGTCTGCGGCCCGAACACGAGGTCGACATAGGGCGCGCGCTCGACGATGGCCGCGCCTTCCTGGCTCGCCACGCAGCCGCCCACGCCGATCAGCACGCCCTTGGCCTTCAGGTGCTTGATGCGGCCGAGGTCGGAGAACATCTTCTCGGCGGCCTTCTCGCGCACCGAGCAGCTGTTGTAGAGGACGAGGTCGGCCTGCTCGACGTCGTCCGTCTTCTCGTAGCCGTCGGCGGCGTGCAGGACGTCGGCCATCTTGTCCGAGTCGTACTCGTTCATCTGGCAGCCGAACGTGCGGATGAAGACCTTCTTGGTCATGGTGGGCTCCTGCGCCGGCGCGCGCATGCGGCGCGGCGCCGTGGCCTCGTCGCGAGGCCGATGAAAATCGGGTGGGTGGCGTCAGCGGTCCGCGGTGCGCGGACCGGGCCTGCCTACGGCTTGGTCCAGGTCTGGGCGATCGGGTCGAAGGTCCAGGTCGTGGACTGTTCGAGCGTCGCCGGCCAGGCGTTGGCGATCTCGGCCGCCGACAGGATCCAGACCTCGAGGACGTGGCCCTCGACGTCGCGGGAGTAGTTCACCGTGGCGGCCTGGCCGTCGAGCTGGGCCGACATCACGAGCAGGTTGTTCACGCCGTGGATGCGGTAGGCCGGCGCCATGCGCGTGACGACGCCGTTCATCGTGATGACCGGCGGCACGCCGAAGACGATCTTGCCGCGCAGCGCGTTCCTGGGGAAGTTGCGTCGGACGGACTGGCCGTCCGACGTGGTCGGCGCTGACGTCGCGGCCTGCGGCGTCTTCGTGGGGCCGACGAAGTCCTGCGCGGAGGCGCCGGCCGGCGCGAGCGCGGCGAGGGCCAGGGCGAGACAGCGCTGTGCACAGCGGTTCATGGTGTAGATCCAGGGGCTGTGGAAGACATGAGCGCCGCGATGGCGCTCGCAAGCGCGGCGCCGTGAAGGCGCCGCGAGGGGCTCATTGTAAGGCGACGCCGGCCGGGCGCCGCCGCGCGAACCGTGACGAGATGCTTACGCGGCCACGAGCCGGCGCAGCGCCGCCGGGCTCATCTTCGCGAAGCTCCAGGCCTGGCGCAGCACCGTGGGCGACGACGATTCCTCGGGCACCAGCAGCAGGCGGGCGGTGCGCACGCGTTCGCCGAGCGCGGTGCTGCCGGTCAGCACGGTGAACGGCACCGCCAGCAGCAGCGGCAGGCCCACGGGCATCATCCACAGCACGGCCGACGAGCCGGCCAGGCTCATCGTGGCGGCGATCGCGGCGACGGCCAGGCTCACCGGCGCGAAACGCTGCGCGGCCTCGCTCCAGCGGACGTCGTTGGCCTCGCGCGGGGGCGACTTCCATTCGAGCTTCCAGCCCGTCATCGCGCCGACGACGAACAGGGTGTGCGCGACCATGCGCAGCGGCGCCAGCAGCATCGCCAGCGCGGCCTCCAGCACGGCGCTCTGCACCAGGCGCGCGCCGCCGCCGTAGCGGGCCTCCTCGCGGCGCATGAGGACGGTGGCCACGCCCAGCACGCGCGGCAGCAGCAGCATCGCCAGCGTGCCGGCCCACAGCCCGGGGATGCCCACGGCCAGCGTGCCCTCCGGCGTGAACAGCACGTTGCCGCCCACCAGCCACAGCAGCGCGCCCAGCACCACGTACAGCAGCCACAGCGGCGCCGAGACGTAGGCCATCGCGCCGGTGGCCAGCATGCCGCGGTGGACCGCGTGCAGGCCCGGCTCGGTGATCAGGCGGGCGTTCTGCAGGTTGCCCTGGCACCAGCGCCGGTCGCGCTGCAGCTCGGCCAGCAGGTGCGGCGGCTGCTGCTCGTAGCTGCCGACGAGGTCGGCCACCAGCCACACGTGGAAGCCGGCGCGGCGCATCAGCGCGGCCTCGACGAAGTCGTGCGACAGGATGTGGCCCGAGAACGCGCCCGTGCCGGCCAGCGGCGCCAGGCCGCAGTGGTCCATGAAGGGCTTGACGCGGATGATCGCGTTGTGGCCGAAGTAGTGCGCCTCGCCTAGCTGCCAGTACTGCATGCCCACGGTGAACAGGCTGCCCGTGACGCGGGCCGCGAACTGCTGCGCGCGGGCGTGCAGGGTCGCATGGCCGACGGCCTGCGGCGCGGTCTGCAGGATGCCGGCGGTCGGATGCTTCTCCATCAGGCGAACGAGGGTCTGCAGGCAGTCGCCGCTCATCACGCTGTCGGCGTCCATCACCACCATGTACTTGTAGTTGGCGCCCCAGCGGCGGCAGAAGTCGGCCACGTTGCCGGCCTTCTTGCGGGTGCGCACGCGGCGCACGCGGTAGAACACGTTGCCGCGGCCGGCCAGCGCGTCGCGCAGGTCGGCGAAGGCGGCGCGCTCCTCGGCGATCACGGCCTCGTCCTTGCTGTCCGACAGCACGAAGATGTCGAACCCGTGCAGCGTGCCGCTGCGCTGCAGCGACGCAGCGGTGGCGCGCAGGCCGGCGAACACGGTGGCCACGTCCTCGTGGCAGATCGGCATGACCAGCGCGGTGCGGGCGGTGGCCGGCAGCGGCGCGTCGCCGGCATCGGCGGCGGAGATCGCGTGCCGGTCCCCCCGGACCAGCACGAGGAACCCCATCAGCGCGGTGAAGCAGCCGGCGGCGACCCAGGCGAACAGCAGCGCGAACAGCGCGATCTGCAGGCCCTGGAGGAGCGGGTGCTGGAGTTCGCGCTGGCCGCTGGCCAGCACGATCGCGGCGAACGCGGTGGCCACCAGGATCAGCGCCAGCAGCGCGCGGCGACGCACGCGCACGGCGCTCTCCCAGGCCAGCGGCCGGGCGGCCAGTGCGGCGGCCTCGGGCGTGGCGGGATGCTCGGCGCGGCCCAGCATGCCGGCCCAGAAGCCGCTCCAGGCGCGCGGCAGCATCGGCTGGCGCACGATCTCGGGCATCGTGCAAGCGCGGGACGAGGTGTTCATCGGGGGGGTATGACGTGTGTCCATGTTTCGCTCAGGATGTCGTTGCCATGCTGAAGAAAGGCGCGCAGCTCGACGGGTTGGTCGAGCTGGCGCTGCTTGAATCGGAGGGCCAGGCGCCAGGTGCCGTTGGCCTCGTTGCGGTAGACGTTGGTGGAGAGGACGTCGACGTTGGCGACGCCGGTGACCACGGCCTTGACCTGCGCGTCGACGGGCAGCGCGGCCAGCGCCGGCCCGGAGAAGTCGACGATCACCTGCTCCTCGCCGGCGCCCAGCGTGGCGAAGCTGCGGCCGCTGCGCGACTGGGTCGCCCAGGCGCCGGGCGGGTGCTGCTGCGCGTTGCCCTGCCAGCGCATGCGGTACGCCAGGTCCAGCGGCTCGCCAGGCGCGGGCAGCCTGGCCGGCACCCAGTAGGCGACGATGTTGTCGTTGGTCTCGTCGACGGTGTTGAGCTGCACCAGCTCGACGCGGCCCGGACCCCAGTCGCCCACCGGCGTGATCCAGGCGCTCGGGCGCAGTTCGTAGCGCGCCTCGTCGTCCTCGTAGCTCGCGTAGGCGCGGTCGCGCTGCATCAGGCCGAAGCCCTTGACGGACGGCATCGCGAACGAGGTCGTGAGGATGCGCTTCGGGTTGCTCAGCGGACGCCACAGCCACTCGCCGCTGCCGGTCTCCACCATCAGGCCGTCCGAGTCGTGGACCTCCGGCCGGAAGTCGCCCGGCTGGGGCTGGTTCTCGCCCGAGAAGAACATGCTGGTGAGCGGGGCGATACCCAGCGTGGCCACCGGCCGGCGCAGGAACAGGCGCGACTGCACGTCGACCACGGTGTCGGCGCCGGGGGTGACCACGAAGCGGTACACGCCGGTGAGGCTCTTCGAGTCGAGCAGGGCCGTCACCGTCAGCGAGGTCGCGTCGGCGGCGGGCTTCTCGAGCCAGAACTCGGTGAAGCGCGGGAACTCCTCGGCGCCGGCGCCCACGGTGTCCACCGCCAGGCCGCGCGCCGACAGGCCGTAGCGCTGGTCCTTGCCGATCGCCCGGAAATAGCTCGCGCCCTGGAAGACGATCACCTCGTCCTTGTGGGCCGCGTTGTTGATGGGGAAATGCACGCGCAAGCCGGAGTAGCCGGAGGCCAGCGCCTTCGACGGCGCCTTGTTGTGGCCGTAGTCGAAGTCCGCGGTGTCGAACGGGATCTCGCGCGCGCTGCCGTCGGCCGCGACCTCGTGGATCTTCACGGTCCCGGTGTTGACGAAGCCGGGGTGGAAGAACTGCACCTCGAAGGGCAGCTTCTCGGCGCGCCACAGCGCGTGGTCGGGCCGGAAGCGGATGTCGCGGTACTGGTCGTAGGTCAGCGCGTCGCTGGCGGCCGGGCTGGCGACGGCGGCCCTGGCCTCGGGCTTGAACGGCGCCTGCGCCAGTTGCCGGGCCTGGGCGGAGACGTCGTCAAACAGCGCCGCGCACGCGGGCACGCTCGTCAGCGCGAGGGTCGCGCAGACGAGCAGGGCATGCAGGGCGACAGAGGAGAAAGGGCGGTTTCGACGACCCGGGATGTGCATTGGTTGAGCGAAGGAAAAGCAGGGTTGCTGCCCTTCATTCGCAATGCACGTGCCAGCACAAAAAACGTATATGAATCAATCACTTGGAAGGGGGCGCCGGCGCAAGCTTGCGAGGCGCTGTCAGCACGCGCCGAAAAGCGTCGGGCAGCTGCGACAGCCGCGCCGCGCTATCGCCCAAGTGATTGATTCACAAGGATTTTTGCTTGTCGCTATTCGGCGACAGGGGCGTCGCCGCGGAACAGGCCCGGGGTCAGGCCGTGCTTCTGCATCAGCCGGTAGAACTCGGTGCGGTTGCGGTCGGCCAGGCGCGCGGCGTCGGCCACGTTGCCGTCGGTGATCTTGAGCAGGCCGACGAGGTAGTCGCGTTCGAAGCGCGTGCGCGCCTCGGTGTAGCTGAGCACCTCCATGCTGGGCACGCGCAGCGCGCGCTGCACCAGCGCCAGCGGCACCAGCGGCGTGGTGGCCAGCGCGGTCACCTGTTCGACCACGTTGTGCAACTGGCGCACGTTGCCGGGCCAGGACGCGGTGGTCAGCGCCTTGAGCGCGTCGGGGGCGAAGCCGTTGACCTTGCGGCCGTACTTCAGTGCCAGGCGCGACAGGAAGTGGTGGGCCAGCAGCGGGATGTCCTCGCGCCGCTCGGCCAGCGTGGGCAGGGACAGCGAGACGACGTTGAGCCGGTAGTACAGGTCCTTGCGGAAGCTGCCGTCGATGATGGCCAGGTCCAGGTCGCGGTGCGTGGCCGACAGGATGCGCACGTCGATGGGCACCGCGTGGCTGGCGCCCACCGGCCGCACCATGCGCTCCTGCAGCACGCGCAGCAGCTTGACCTGGAGCGCGACGGGCATGTCGCCGATCTCGTCGAGGAACAGCGTGCCGCCGTTGGCGGCCTGGAACAGGCCCGGGTGGTTGGCCACCGCGCCGGTGAACGCGCCCTTGACGTGGCCGAACAGCTCCGACTCGAGCAGGTTCTCGGGGATCGCGCCGCAGTTGACCGCCACGAACGGGTGGCTCGCGCGCGGGCTGGCGCGGTGGATCGCCTGCGCGACCAGCTCCTTGCCGCTGCCGCTCTCGCCGCGGATCAGCACGCTGGCGTCGGAGGCCGCCACCAGCTTGGCCTCGGCCAGCACCTCGGCCATTCGGTTGGAGCGGCTGACGATCTCGGCGCGCCAGGCTTCCACCTCGCCGCCGTCGGTGGCCGCCTCGGTGGCACCTTCCATCGCCAGCGCGTTGGCGATGATGTCCAGCAGCGCCTTGCCGTCGAACGGCTTGGTCAGGTACGTGAACACCCCGCGCGAGGTGGCCTCGACGGCGTCCGGGATGGTGCCGTGCGCGGTCAGCAGGATGACCGGCAGCGACGGGTGCTGCACGCGGATCGCGTCGAACAGCGCCAGGCCGTCCTTGCCGGGCAGCTGCACGTCGCTGAGCACGAGCTGCGGGCGCTCCATCGCGATCTTGACCAGCGCTTCCTCGGCCGAGGCCGTGGCCGTGACGCGGTAGCCGGCGCCCGACAGGCGCATCGACAGCAGGCGCAGCAGGTCGGGATCGTCGTCGACGACGAGAACATGGGCGGCCGAGGACATGGTTGCCTTGCTCAGGGCCTGGGCGACGACGCCGGCGGCGCCTGGCGCGTGTTGAGGCTGCGCTCGATCGCCTTGAGCGCCTCGAGCTTGCTGTTGACGTCGTCGAGCCGGCGCTGGTTGTCGCGCTGCGCATCGCGCAACTGCTGCGCGCCGCGCTCGACGGCGTCCTCGGCGCGCTTCTGTTCGCCCAGCCGGTAGGCCAGCAGGCGCGCCAGCGAGCGCCACGGGTCGGCCTGCGGCGCGTTGTTGTGCAGCACCTGGTCGAGCAGGCCCTGCGCGCGGGCAAGGTCGCCGGGGTTGTGGGTCATGCTCAGCGCCAGCGCCTGGTCCATCTGCTGCTCCACGGTGGCGCCGTCGACGCTGCGGCCGGCCTCGGCGGTGAGGTCGGCGGTGTTGAGCGCGCTGAGGCGATCCTCGGTGGCGAGCAGGTGGCGCGCGGCCAGGTCCGGGGCCTCGCGTGGCGGGTCGCACTTGACCGGCGGCGCCACCACCACGGGCGGCGGCGGCGGCGGGGGTGCCGGCTGGGGCGCCGCGCAGCCGGCCAGGCCCAGCGCGGCGAACGCGGCGAGCAGCGCCGCGCCGCGCATCGCGCGCGAGCGGGCCGGCAAGGAAAGGACATCAATCGTTGGCATGGGGAAGCTCGATTCGGAAATGGGCGCCGGGCCCGTCGGACAGCAGGTCGACCCGGCCACCGTGCGCCTGGACATATTCGCGCACGATCGACAGGCCGATGCCGGTGCCGCGCACGGCGTCGTCGGGCTGCACCTCGCCCCGGAAGAACGGTTCGAAGATGCGCTCGCGATCGCCGGGCGCGACGCCGGGGCCCTGGTCGCGCAGGTCGATGCACACCCGGCCGGGCAGCGTCGACAGCGCGATGGTCAGGGTCCCGTTGACGGGGCTGAAGCGTATCGAATTGGACAACAAGTTGCCGAACGCCGCCGACAGCTTGTCCGCGTCGACGGCCAGCACCGGGGCTTCGCCCCGCACGTCGATCGTGAGCTGGCGCGCCTGCCATTGCAGCCGCTGCTCCTGCACCAGCGCCTCCAGCAGCGCGCGCAGGTCGATGTCGCTGCGGTCGAGCCGGCGCGCCTCGAAGGCGGCGGCGTTGAAGCGCAGCAGCGCCTCGATCTGGTTCTGCAGCGTGGCGGTGTTGTGGCCGAGGATGCGGGCGATCTCGCGCTGGTCGGCCGTCATCGGCCCGGCCACGCCGTCCTCCAGCAGGGCCACGCCCTCGCGCAGCGCCGCCAGCGGCGTCTTCAGCTCGTGCGAGGTGTAGCGCAGGAAGCGCGCCTTGTCCTCGTCGAGTTCCTTCAGGCGCAGCCGCAGCCACTCCAGGCGGCGGCCCAGTGAACGCATGTCGCTGGGGCCGCGGATGTCCACGGGTCGGTCCATGCGGTTCTCGCCCAGGCCGGCGATGGCGCTCTCCAGGCGCTTGAGCGGCCGGGTGAGCCAGACGCCGAAGGCCAGCGCCAGCAGCGCCGCCAGCACGATGGCGCCCAGCACCTGGGTGCCCACCGACGCGCGGCCGGCCTCCAGCTGGGCCTGCAGCGCCGCGTTGCGCTCCTCGCCGCTGCGTCGCACGGCCTCGGCGATCTGGTCGTTGAGCCGGTCGAGTGCGCGAAAGCGCGCGTCCAGCGCGTCCTCGCGCTGCTGGATCGAGGCCTTGGGGCCGCCGAGTTCCTCCTTGATGGGCGGCAACTGCGCCAGCCATTGCGTCGACAGCGCCGCGGGCAGGTCGTGGCGGCGCATCTCGTCGAGCAGCCGGGTGGCGTCGTCGGCGGCCTGGGTGAAGCCGCGCAGCAGCGACGGGTCGTCCAGCACGATGTACTGGCGCGCGCTGCGCTCCATGGCCACGCGCAGTTCGCCGAGCTGGCGCGCATCGGCGGTCAGCAGCAGCGCGCTGGCGGTGGCCACGCGGCTCTGGGCCATGACCCGCTCGAGCGTGAACAGGCCGCCCAGGGACGCGGCGGCGAGCAGGCCGGCGATCAGCAGGAAGGCGGCGAGCAGGGTCTGCCGGAACGACAGGCGCAGGAGGTTGGACAAGCGGGTCGGGTCTTGCGACGGCGGCGGGTGCGAAGCGCGCATTGTCACGCGAGCGCGCCGCTGGCGGTCGGCCGGCGTCGCCGGGACCGCCGCCCGTGCCCGATACTGCGCTGCCGGCGGGTGGCGCCGGAGGGGCGACCATGCGAATCCTGATTGTCGGAGCCGGCGCGACCGGCGGCTACTTCGGCGCCCGCCTGGTGCAGGCCGGCCGCGACGTCGCCTTCCTCGTGCGTCCCGCGCGCGCGGCCGCGCTGCGCGAGACGGGCCTGCAGGTGCTCAGCCCGCGCGGCGACTTCGCCGTCACCCCGCGGCTGGTGCTGGCCGGCGGGATCGACCGGCCGTTCGACATCGTGCTGGTCACCGTCAAGGCCTACGGCCTGGCCGCCGCGATCGACGACTTCGCCGCCGCGGTGGGGCCGCAGACGACGATCCTGCCCGTCCTCAACGGCATGCAGCACATCGACGACCTGCAGGCGCGCTTCGGCGCCGCGGCGGTCGTGGGCGGCGTCTGCCGGGTGTCGACGACGCTCGACGCGCAGGGCCGCATCGTGCACCTGGCGCCACTGCACGAACTGGTCTACGGCGAGCTCGACGGCCGCGCCACGGCGCGCATCGAGGCCCTGCACGCGTTCCTGAGCGATGCCGGCTTCGACGGCCGGCTCAGCACCCACATCGCGCAGGACCTGTGGAACAAGTGGATCCTGCTGGCCACCCTCGGCGGCACCTGCGCGCTGGCGCGCGGCAGCGTCGGCGAGATCGCCGCGAGCGACGGCGGCGTCGACTTCGTGCGCGCGTTCCTCGCCGAGGCGGCGGCCGTGGCCGGCGCCGCCGGCTTCGCGCCCGGCCCGGCGGCGATCGCGTCCATCCTGGGCGTGCTCACCGCCGCGGGCTCGGCCATGACCTCGTCGATGTACCGCGACCTGGTGGCCGGCGAGCGCGTGGAGGCCGACCAGATCCTGGGCGACCTGCGCGCGCGGGCGCAGCGCGCGAACCTCGCCACGCCGCTGCTGGGCGCGGCCTGCATCCAGCTGGAGGTCTACCAGCGCGGCCGCGCGGCGCGGTAGACTCGACAGCAGGAATGGCCGCCCGCGCGGCCCCGCGCCCGAGAGTCCTGCCCGCCGAGTGACGTCGAATGCAACCTGGCCGCCTGCACCTGCGCACGAAGCTCGTCGTGTTCAATGTCGGGATGGTGGTCGTCACGCTGGCGGTGCTGGTGGGCCTGGACGTGGCGTTCGAGCGCGTGCGCATCAACGGCCCGCTGTACCGCGCGATCGACGGCGGCCAGGCGGTGGTCGCCGACATCCTGCCCCCGCCGCTGTTCATCGTCGAGGGCCACCTGACGGTGTTCGAGCTGATCGACGCGCAGGCGCATGGCGACACCACCCGCGTGGGCCTGCTCGAATCGCGCCTGCACGAGCGCGAGAGCGAGTTCGAGGCGCGCCGCCAGGAATGGGCGCGCAGGCTTCCGGCGGGCGCGGTCAGGTCCGCGCTGGTCGATTCCGCCAGCACGCCGGCGGCCATGTACTTCCAGGTGGTCGACCGCGAGCTGCTGCCCGCGCTGCGTCGCAACGACATCACCACCGCGCGCGACCTGCTGGCGCACACGCTGCAGCCGCTGTTCGCCGAGCACCGCGACCGCATCGAGTTCGCCGTGGCGGCGGCCCGGCGCGAGAACGCCGAGCGCGAGGCCCGCGCGGCCGCGTTCGTCGACCAGGTGCGCACCGCGATGCTGGCCGGCTGGCTGGCCCTGGCCTTCGCCACGTTCGTGATCGTGCGGCGCGGGTTGATGAAGCCCATCGTCTCCAGCGTGGGCGAGATCGGCGACGTGCTCGAACGCATCGGCGCGGGCGACACGCGCACGCCGGTGCTCGCGCACGGCGCCGACGAGTTCGACCAGATCCTGCGGGCCATCGACCGCATGCGCGAGCGCCTGCTGGCCGCCGTCGACGCGGTGCAGGGCCACCGGCGCGAGCTCGAGGCCGCGCTCGACGAAGCGCAGGCGGCCACCCGCGCCAAGAGCGAGTTCCTGGCCAACATGAGCCACGAGATCCGCACGCCGATGAACGCCATTCTCGGCATGACCGACCTCGCGCTGCGCACCGACCTCACCGAGCGGCAGCGCGGCTACATGATCAAGGCGCGCGAGGCGGCCGAGTCGCTGCTGGTGATCATCGACGACATCCTCGACTTCTCGAAGATCGAGGCCGGCCGGCTGAGCCTGGAGGCGCGCGACTTCTCGCTCGACGAGGTGTTCGACCGCGTCGCCTCGCTGATCGGCCTGAAGGCGCAGCGCAAGGGCCTCGAGCTGTTGCTCAAGACCGCGCCCGAGGTGCCGCGGGTGCTGGTGGGCGACCCGATGCGGCTGCTGCAGGTGCTGGTCAACCTGTGCGGCAACGCGGTGAAGTTCACCGAGCACGGCGAGATCGTCCTCGTCACCGTGCAGACCGTCGATGGCGCGAGCGGCGACGGCACGGTGCTGCTGCGCTTTTCCGTGCGCGACACCGGCATCGGCCTGACGCCCGGCCAGATCCAGGCGCTGTTCCGGCCGTTCTCGCAGGTCGACGCGACCAGCACGCGCGAGCACGGCGGCACCGGCCTGGGCCTGGCGATCTGCCGCAAGCTGGTCACGCTGATGGGCGGCGAGATCGGCGTCGACAGCCAGCCGGGCGCGGGCAGCGACTTCCACTTCACGGCCCGCTTCGGCATCGGCAGCGGCGCGCAGCCCGAGCGGCTGCCGCAGACGGGTGCGCACCGCGACCTGCGCATCCTGGTGGTGGACGACGGCGCCGATTCGCGCGAGATCCTCGGCGACCTGCTGGTGCTGCTGGGTTATGCGCCCGCGGTGGAGGCGGACGGGGCGGCAGGCCTGGCCGAGCTGCGCCGCGCGGCGGCCGCCGGCCGGCCATACCACCTGGTGCTGCTGGACTGGCGCATGCCCGGCATGGACGGCTTCGACGTGGTGCGCGCGCTGCGCGACGACCCGCTGCCGGGCGCCGCGCCCGCCATCCTGCTGGTGACGGCCTACGGCGACGAGGAGATCGTTCGCGCAGCCACCAGCCAGGGGCTTGCCGGCTGCCTGGCCAAGCCGGTGAGCGCCTCCACGCTGCTCGATGCGATCAATGGCGCCTGCGGGGCGCAGCGCGTCGCGCCGCCGCCGGCCGCCCCCGCCGCGCCGCCGACGCCGCGCGACGGCGCGCCGCCCGCGCTGCGCGGTCGCCGGGTGCTGCTGGTGGAGGACAACGAGCTGAACCGCTTCGTCGCCACCGAGCTGCTGTGCGACGTCGCCGGCATGCACGTGACGCTGGCCGGCAACGGGCGCGAGGCCCTGGAGCGCCTGCGCGAAGAACCCTACGACCTGGTGCTGATGGACATCCAGATGCCCGGCATGGACGGCCTGCAGGCCACGCGGCTGATCCGCGCCGACACGGCGCTGGCGCGGCTGCCGGTGATCGCGATGACCGCGCACGCGATGGCGGGCGACCGCGAGAAGAGCCGCGCGGCCGGCATGAACGACCACGTCACCAAGCCGTTCGAGCCCGCGCAGCTGTTCGCGACGATGCTGCGCTGGCTGGCGCCGGCGCCCGCCCGCGCGGCGTCGGCGGCGCCCGCCGCAGGGCCGCCCGCCGCACCCGCCGCCGACGGCGTGGCGATGGACGTCGAGCTGGGCCTGCGGCGCTGCCTGGGCCAGCCCGACCTGTACCGCAAGATCCTCGGGCGCTACCGCAAGCAGCGCGAGGCCGGCGGCAACGAGATCGCCACCGCGCTGGCGGCCGGCGAACTCGAGGCGGCCGCCCGCGCCGCGCACACCCTGGTGTCCACCGCGTCCACGCTGGGCGCGTCGACGCTGGCCGCGCTGGCGCGCGAACTGCACGACGCCATCGACCGCGGCGCGGCCGCGCGCTGGCCCGCGCTGCTCGCCCGCCTCGACGAGTTGCAGGCGCAGGTCGATCGCGCGGTCGACGCCTGGCTGGCCGGCCCTGGCGACGCGGCCGGCTGACTCAGGCAAGTCCGGGGGTTCGCACGACCGCGTTGTGGCTAAACTGGGTCGATGCCGAATTCTCCTGCGCCCCTCGGCCCTGCTTCGTTCTCGACGGCCCACCTGGCGCGCCGGCTGGGCGTGTCGGTGCCGACGGTGCAGCGCTGGGTCGACCTGGGGCACCTGAAGGCCTGGAAGACGGTGGGCGGCCATCGCCGCATCGACGCCGACAGCGCCGAGGACTTCATCCGCACGCAGATGCTGCAGCGCGGCGGCCCGGCCATCGCGGCCGACGCCACCGTCGCCGTCGTGCCGTTCTCGGTGCTGGTGGTCGACGACAACCCCGGCGACCGCGACCTGCTGTGCGCGCTGGTTGAACTCGCGGTGCCGGGCGCCCGCGTAGTGGTCGCGGCCAACGGCTTCGACGCGCTGATCGAGGTGGGCAAGGCGATGCCCGACCTGATCGTCACGGACCTGACGATGCCGCACATGGACGGGGTGGAGATGATCCGCCACCTGTGCGCGCAGGCCGCCCCGCGGCGGCCGGCCATCGTCGCGGTGACCAGCCACGCCGAGGCGCAGGTCCGCAAGCTGGGTGAGCTGCCGGCCGGCGTCACCGTGCTGGCCAAGCCGGTGGAGCCCGACCGGTTCGCCGAGACCGTCAACCAGGCGCTCGACGCCGGCTGAATCCGCCCGGCGCTCAGGGCGCCAGCGCGTCCACCAGCTTGGCCAGCGCGGAGGCCTGCGCCGGCTTCTCCAGGTAGCCGTCGAAGCCGGCGCGCCCGGCGGCGTCGCCGGTCTGCGCCCAGTCCTGGCCGGTGAGCGCGATCAGCACCGGCTTGTCGCCCAGGCGCGCGCGGAACTCGCGCGCGGTGTCGAAGCCGTCGAGCATCGGCATGCGCAGGTCGATGAAGGCGATGTCGGGCGTGAAGCGCGCGCACAGTTCGACAGCGCTGTCGCCGTCGTAGGCGACCTCCGTCTCGTGGCCCAGCAGCTTGAAGAAGGTCGCCAGCGTGTCGGCGTTGTCGCGGGAGTCGTCGACGAAGAGGATCTTGGCCACGGTGCGTCCTAGAGCTTCTTGGCCACGGTGACACCCAGCAGGATGAACACGACGACGAGGCCGAGGAACACGTAGAAGATCGTCTTGGCGACCACGGCGGCGCCGGCGGCGATGCCGGTGAAGCCGAGCAGGCCGGCCACGATGGCCACGAGGGCGAAGAGGAGAGCCAGGCGGAGCATTGGGGGGTGTCCCGTTGATGGAGGTTGGATCGTCTCCATCATCGGGCGCGAATGGTCGCGTGAACCTAGGCCGGTGGCGCGTGTCGGTGTGGGACTGCGCCGACACGCGCCGCGGCCGCCGGCGTCCCCATCGCCATCGTCGGGGCCCGATGCGGCCCGCGCCTTGAGTGCGCTCAATCGGCGCCGGAGCCTATACGCGATCTTTATGCGAGCGGCCTGAAATTTACCGACATCTTGACGCGTGAATTTCTACGATCCGTGAGTCTTGTTCAGGAGGGCGTCCCATGGATGTCGTTTATCTCGTGCTCGCGGTCGTGTTCTGGCTTCTGATCGCCGGAATGGCCCGCGGCTGTGCGTCGCTTGCCGGGGGAAAGAAATGACCTGGCTCTATGTGCTCGGTGCCGTCGTCTCGGTGGGCCTGCTGGTCTACCTGGTGGCCGCATTGCTTCAACCGGAGAAATTCTCGTGACCAGCCATTCATGGACCCTGCTGGCGGCCTACAGCGTCGTGCTGTTGCTGCTGGCCATTCCGACGGGGCGCTACATCGCCAACGTGATGGAAGGCAGGTTCCGGCTCGCGAGCCGGATCGAAGGCGGGCTGTACCGCCTGTGCGGCATCAAGCCCGATGCGGACATGGGCTGGCTGCAGTACGCGCTGGCCGTCATCCTCTTCAACGGCCTGGGCGTGCTCGTCGTCTACGCGGTGCAGCGCCTCCAGCAGTGGTTGCCGCTGAATCCGCAGGCCATGGCCGCCATCTCGCCCGACTCGTCGTTCAACACGGCCGTCAGCTTCGTGACCAACACGAACTGGCAGGGCTACAGCGGCGAGCAGGCGATGAGCTACCTCACGCAGATGCTCGCGCTGGCGGTGCAGAACTTCCTGTCGGCCGCGACCGGCATCGTGGTCGTGATCGCACTGATCCGCGGCTTCGCGCGCCATTCCATCCAGGGCATCGGCAACGCCTGGGTCGACCTGACGCGGGTGACGCTGTGGATCCTGCTGCCCCTGTCCCTGGTCTTCGCCCTGTTCCTGGTCCAGCAAGGGGTCGTGCAGAACTTCGACGCCTACAAGGACGTGCAGACGCTGGAGGTCAACAAGTGGCAGGAGCCCAAGCTGGGCACCGATGGCCAGCCGGTCAAGGACGCCAAGGGCGCGCCGGTGATGGTGGACAAGAGTTCCGCCGTCCAGACGATCGCGATGGGCCCGGTGGCGTCGCAGGAAGCCATCAAGATGCTGGGCACCAACGGGGGCGGCTTCTTCAACGCCAACTCCTCGCATCCTTACGAGAACCCGACGCCGCTGACGAACTTCATGCAGATGCTGTCGATCTTCCTGATCCCGGCCGGCCTGTGCATCGCCTTCGGACGCATGGTGCAGGACAAGCGCCAGGGCTGGACGGTCTACATCGCCATGTTCGTGCTGTTCGCCGTCGGCGCCGTCGCGGCCATGACCTTCGAGCAGCAGGGCAACCCGCAGTTCGCGGCGCTCGGCGTCGACCAGGCCATGAGCGCCACGCAGGCGGGCGGCAACATGGAAGGCAAGGAGACGCGTTTCGGCATCGCCGAGTCGGGCCTGTTCGCCACCATCACCACCGATGCGTCCTGCGGCGCGATCAACGCCTGGCATGACTCGTTCACGCCGCTGGGCGGCATGGTGCCGCTGGTCAACATGCAGCTGGGCGAGGTCGTCTTCGGCGGCGTCGGCTCGGGCTTGTACGGCATGCTGATCTTCGCGATCCTGGCGGTGTTCATCGCCGGCCTGATGATCGGCCGCACGCCGGAATACCTGGGCAAGAAGATCGAGGCCTACGAGATGAAGATGACGTCGATCGCCATCCTCGTCACGCCCTTGCTGGTGCTCGCGGGCACGGCCATCGCGGTGATGACCGACGCCGGCAAGGCCGGCATCGCCAACCCGGGCGCCCACGGCTACTCGGAGATCCTCTACGCCTTCACCTCGGCGGCCAACAACAACGGCAGCGCCTTCGGCGGCATCTCGGCGAACACGCCGTTCTACAACGTGATGCTGGCCATCGCCATGTGGTTCGGCCGCTTCGGCGTGATCGTGCCGGTGCTGGCGATCGCCGGTTCGCTGGCCGCCAAGAAGCGCATCGCCGCGACCGAAGGGACGATGCCCACCCATGGTCCGCTGTTCGTCTCCCTGCTCATCGGCGTGGTGCTGCTCGTCGGCCTGCTGAACTACGTTCCTGCGCTGGCGCTGGGCCCCGTCATCGAGCACCTCGTGCTCTGGAAGTGAGCTCAAACATGACTCGCACTGCATTCACGTTGTTCGATCCCGCGCTGGTCAAGCCGGCGATCCGGGACTCGTTCGTCAAGCTGGACCCGCGCGTCCAGTGGCGCAACCCGGTGATGTTCGTCGTCTATGTCGGCAGCATCATCACCAGCCTGCTGTTCGTCCAGGCCCTCGTGGGCAAGGGCGAGGCGTCGGCCGGCTTCATCCTGGCCATCGCGCTGTGGCTGTGGTTCACGGTGCTGTTCGCCAACTTCGCCGAGGCGCTGGCCGAAGGCCGCAGCAAGGCCCAGGCGGCGTCGCTGCGCAGCCTGAAGAAGGAGACCTGGGCCAAGAAGCTCGCCGAGCCGCATGCGGGCGCCAAGTGGCTGCCGATCGAATCGCAGGCCCTGCGCAAGGGCGACGCGATCTACGTCATCGCCGGCGACGTGATCCCGGCCGACGGCGAGGTCATCGAGGGCGTCGCCTCGGTCGACGAGAGCGCCATCACCGGCGAATCGGCGCCGGTCATCCGCGAATCGGGCGGCGACTTCTCGGCCGTCACCGGCGGCACCCGCGTGCTGTCGGACTGGATCGTGGTGCGCGTGACCGCCAACCCGGGCGAGACCTTCGTCGACCGCATGATCGCGATGGTCGAGAGCGCCAAGCGCCAGAAGACGCCCAACGAGATCGCGCTGACGATCCTGCTGGTGGCGCTGACCATCGTCTTCCTGGGCGTCACCGTCACGCTGCTGCCGTTCTCGCTGTTCAGCGTGGAGGCCGCCAAGGCCGGCGCGCCGGTCACGGTGACGGTGCTGATCGCGCTGCTCGTGTGCCTGATCCCGACCACCATCGCCGGCCTGCTGTCGGCCATCGGCGTGGCGGGCATGAGCCGCATGATGCAGGCCAACGTGATCGCCACCTCGGGCCGGGCGGTGGAGGCCGCCGGCGACGTCGACGTGCTGCTGCTGGACAAGACCGGCACGATCACGCTCGGCAACCGCCAGGCCTCGGCCTTCCTGGCCGCGCCCGGCGTGACCGAGGCCGAACTGGCCGACATCGCGCAGCTGGCCTCGCTGGCCGACGAGACGCCCGAAGGGCGCAGCATCGTCGTGCTGGCCAAGCAGAAGTTCAACCTGCGCGAACGCGACATCCAGTCGCTGGGCGCGCACTTCGTGCACTTCTCGGCCCAGACGCGCATGAGCGGCGTCGACCTGCCGGGCGCCGACGCGGACGCGCCGCGCCAGGTCCGCAAGGGCGCCGCCGCGGCCATCCGCAAGCATGTCGAGGCGCTGGGCGGCAGCTTCCCGCCGGCCCTCCTCACGGCCATCGACGACGTGTCGCGGCGCGGCAGCACGCCGCTGGTGGTGGCCGACGGTGTGCGCGTGATGGGCGTCGTCGAACTCAAGGACATCGTCAAGGGCGGCATCAAGGAGCGCTTCGCGGAGCTGCGCCGCATGGGCATCAAGACGGTGATGGTCACCGGCGACAACAAGCTCACGGCGGCGGCCATCGCCGCCGAGGCGGGTGTCGACGACTTCCTGGCCGAGGCCACGCCCGAGCAGAAGCTCGCGCTGATCCGCGACTACCAGGCGCAGGGCAAGCTGGTGGCGATGACCGGCGACGGCACCAACGACGCGCCGGCGCTCGCGCAGGCCGACGTCGCGGTGGCGATGAATTCCGGCACGCAGGCCGCCAAGGAGGCCGGCAACATGGTCGACCTCGACAGCAACCCGACCAAGCTCATCGAGGTGGTGGAGACCGGCAAGCAGATGCTGATGACGCGCGGCTCGCTGACCACGTTCAGCATCGCCAACGACGTCGCCAAGTACTTCGCCATCATCCCGGCGGCCTTCGTCACCACCTACCCGCAGCTCGCGGCGCTGAACGTGATGCACCTGGCCAGCCCCTCGTCGGCGGTGCTGTCGGCGGTGATCTTCAACGCGCTGATCATCATCTTCCTGATCCCGCTCGCGCTCAAGGGCGTCAAGTACCGCGCCGTCGGCGCCGCGCTGCTGCTGCGGCGCAACCTCGCCATCTACGGCGTGGGCGGCGTGATCGTGCCGTTCGTCGGCATCAAGCTGATCGACATGGTCCTCAGTGTCGTCGGCTTCGTCTGAACCGGAGTTCCCCATGAAAGCATTGATTCGCCCCGCCGCCAGCCTGTTCGTCGTCCTGACGATCGCCACCGGCGTCGTCTACCCGCTGGTCGTCACCGGCATCGCCAAGGCGGCGTTCCCACGCCAGGCCGCGGGCAGCCTGGTCGTCCAGGACGGCAAGACGGTGGGGTCGTCGCTCATCGGACAGAACTTCACCGATCCCAGGTTCTTCTGGGGGCGTCCGTCCGCCACGTCGCCGATGGCCAACAACGGCCAGGGTTCCGCCGGCTCGAACCTGGGCCCGCTGAACCCGGCGCTCACCGACGCCATCAAGGGTCGCGTGGACGCGTTGCACGCCGCGGATCCCGGCAACAAGGCGCCGGTGCCCGTCGATCTCGTGACCGCATCGGCGAGCGGCCTCGATCCCGAGATCAGCATCGCGGCGGCGCAGTACCAGGTGGCGCGGATCGCGCGCCTGCGCGGCGTCTCGCCCGAGATCGTCCAGGGCATCGTCGCCCGCCACACCGAGGGCCGCCTCTTCGGCGTGCTCGGCGAGCCGCGCGTCAACGTGCTCGAGATGAACCTCGAACTTCAGCATTCCAGCGCGTCCTGAGGCCGACAAGACAGTCCGCGAACGGCTCGGGTCTGCTGTCGACCTTCCCTGCGGCGCAGGCCGCAGGGAGTTCGGTGTCCGAGCGTCTCGCGCGGACGCCGGGCGGGCACCTCGCACATTCGTCATTCCAACAACCATGAACTCGTATCGCATCCTCACCGGCGCCTCCGTGCTGGCGTTCTCCACCCTCGTCTGCACGCCGCCGGCCAACGCGGCCGACGCCGCGGCCCCCGACGCCGCGGCCCCCGACGCCGCCGCGTCCGCGCCCGCGGCCACGCCCTTCCTGACCGCGACCGCCAACGTCAACCTCGTCAGCGACTACCGCTTCCGCGGGATCGACCAGACCTGGGGCAAGCCGGCCGTCCAGGGCGGCGCCGACCTGAGCCTGGCCAGCGGCGTGTATGCCGGCGTCTGGGCGTCCAACGTCTCCGGCAACTCGTATCCGGGCGGCAGCCTGGAGATGGACTACTACGCCGGCTACAACGGCAAGGTCAACGACGACCTCGGCTACACGCTGGGCGGCTACGGCTACTGGTATCCGGGCGCCAACTTCGACAAGTCGGCCTGCCCGTCGGCGGCCTATCCGGCGCCGTGCGCGCTGCCCTCGCAGGCCCTGAACACGTTCGAGCTGAACGCGGGTGTCACCTGGAAATGGATCAGCTACAAGCTGTCGGTGTCCACCGGCGACTACTTCGGCGCCAACGCGTCGACTGGCTATTCCGGCCACACCCGCGGCACGCTGTACCACGACCTGTCCGCCACCTGGGCCATCGCCGACGACATCAGCCTGGTGGGCCACGTCGGCCATACCGACCTCAAGGCGACCTACGCCGGCGTGAACCCGGACTACACCGACTACCGCGTGACGCTCGCCAAGACCTTCGCCGGCGGCTGGAGCGTGTCGGCCTCCGGCGCCGGTGCGAACAACAACCGCTTCTATCGTCCTCCGGTGGGTGGGCTGTCGCTGGGCAACGGCGAGACGCGCAACGTCAACAAGCCGGTGCTCATCGTCCAGGTCGGTCGCACTTTCTGATGCAGATGCCGGGTCTGCTACCGTCCGGAACCTCTTGAACGGAATTCCTTCGATGACGGACAACAGGCCCGATCCCGATCGCCTCCTCGCCAGGATCAAGGACGAGGAGATCCAGGCGCGCCGGGGAAAGCTCAAGCTGTTCTTCGGCGCCTCCGCGGGCGTGGGCAAGACGTTCGCGATGCTGTCCGCCGCCCGCGTGCAGCAGCAGCAGGGCGTGGACGTCGTCATCGGCGTCATCGAGACGCACGGGCGCGCCGAGACGGAGGCGCTCGTCGCGGGATTGCCCCGCCTGGAACTGAAGGAGGTGCGCTACCGCGACCGCGCCTTGCGCGAGTTCGACCTCGATGGCGCGCTGGCGCGCAAGCCCCAGCTGGTGCTGGTCGACGAGCTGGCGCATTCCAACGTGCCGGGCTCGCGCCACGCCAAGCGCTGGCAGGACGTCGAGGAACTGCTGGCCGCCGGCATCGACGTGTGGTCGGCGATGAACGTGCAGCACCTGGAAAGCCTGAACGACATCGTCACCGGCATCACCGGCATCCGCGTGTGGGAGACGGTGCCGGACCGCGTGTTCGACGAGACCGACGAGGTCGTGATCGTCGACCTGCCGCCCGACGACCTGCTGCTGCGCCTCAAGGAAGGCAAGGTCTACCTGCCGCAGCAGGCCGAGCGCGCGGTGCGCAACTTCTTCCGCAAGGGCAACCTGATCGCGCTGCGCGAGCTGGCCCTGCGCCGCACCGCCGACCGCGTCGACAGCGAGATGCTGCAATACCGGCGCAACCTGCAGGCGGCGCCGGTCTGGAAGACGCGCGAGTCGATCCTGCTGTGCGTGGGCCCGGACGAGCGCTCGGAGAAGCTGGTGCGCAGCACGGCGCGGCTGTCCGCGCAGCTGGGCGTGCCCTGGCACTGCATCTACGTGGAGACGCCCGCCCTCCAGCGACTGCCCGACGCCTCGCGCCAGCGCGTGCTGCAGCTGCTGAAGTCGGCCGAGGACAGCGGCGCCGTCACCGCGGTGCTCAGCGGCAGCGAGCTGGCGGCGACCATCGTGCGCTACGCGCGCGAGCACAACCTGCCGCGCATCGTGCTGGGTCGCGACACCGGGCGGCTGCGCCGCCCCTGGCGGGGCCGGATTGCGCAGGCCGTGGGCGACCTGGCCGACGACCTCGACCTGCTGCAGGTCGCGCTGCCCGCGCGCGACGGCGCGGCGGGGCGGGCCGCCGAGCGCCGCGCCGCCGCGCCGCGCAGGGATGCCTTCGCCTGGTCGGACTACCTCTGGAGCGCGCTGATCTGCGGCGCCGTGACGCTGGCCGTCGCCCCGCTGACCTCGATGCTGGCCGGCGCCAACATCGTGATGGTGTTCCTGCTGGCCGTGGTCGGCGTGGCGGTGCGCTTCGGCCGCGGGCCCGCGGTGCTGGCCTCGCTGCTGACCGTGGGCATGTTCGACTTCTTCTACGTCCCGCCGCGCTTCAGCTTCAGCGTGTCGGACGCCCAGTACCTGCTGACCTTCGGCGTGATGCTGGCCGTCGCGCTGGTCATCGGCCAGCTCACTGCGGGGCTGAAGTTCCAGGCCCGCGTGGCGCGCTCGCGCGAGGAACGCGTGGGGGCGATGTACGCGATGTCGCGCGACCTGTCGGGGGCCCTGCTGCCCGAGCAGATCGCGGAGATCGGGGCGCGGTTCCTGAAGTCGGAGTTCGGCGCCCCGGCGGCGCTGTTCGTGCCCGACCTGGAGGACCGGCTGCACGACGCCGTGCGTTCCGAGGGCCAGCCCGAGGGCATGGACGTCGGCATCGCGCAATGGGCGTTCGACCACGACGAGGCGGCCGGCCACGGCACCAACACCCTGGCGGGCGCGCCGGTGCTGTACCTGCCGCTGAAGGCGCCGATGCGCATGCGCGGCGTGCTGGCCATCGGCAGCGCGCAGGCGCAGCGCCTGGCCGGGCCGGAGCAGCGCCGTCTGCTCGACACCTGCGCGTCGCTGCTGGCCATCTCGCTCGAGCGCATCCACTACGTGGACGTGGCGCAGACGGTGACCGTGCAGATGGAGTCGGAACGGCTGCGCAATTCCCTGCTGGCGGCGATCTCGCACGACTTGCGCACGCCGCTCGCGGCGCTGGTGGGCATGGCGGAATCGCTGGCGCTGGCTGGGCCGCCGGGCGGCGAGGCGCAGGTCGACACCGCGCACCGGATCAAGGAGGCCGCCCTGCGCATGAACTCGCTGGTGAGCAACATGCTGGACATGGCGCGGCTGCAATCGGGGCCGGTGCAGCTCAACCGCCAGTGGCAGCCGCTGGAGGAGGTGATCGGCACCGCGCTGAAGGCGATGAGCAGCGTGCTCGAGCAGCGGCGCGTGAAGGTGGCGCTGGCGGACGACCTGCCGCTGGTGGACATCGACGCCGTGCTGTTCGAGCGCGTGCTGTGCAACCTGCTGGAGAACGCCGCCAAGTACACGCCGCCCGCCAGCCCGGTCGACATCCGCGCGCAGGCCGACGGCGAGCACGTGGTGCTGACCGTGGACGACAGCGGCCCCGGCCTGCCCAAGGGCAAGGAGAGCGCGATCTTCGACATGTTCGAGCGCGGCCGCAAGGAGAGCTCGACGCCCGGCGTCGGGCTGGGCCTGGCCATCTGCCGGGCGATCGTCGAGGCCCACGGCGGCCGCATCCGCGGCGAGACGAAGCCGCAGGGCGGCGCGCGTTTCACCATCGAGCTGCCGCGCGGCGTGCCGCCCAGCCTGGAGGGCCTGGAGCGGCTCGAGGAGGACGACGATGACGGCACGCGGTGAGGCCCAGCAGCGCGTGCTGGTCGTCGAGGACGAGGCCGAGATCCGGCGCTTCGTGCGCATGGCGCTCGTCGCCGAGGGCTTCGAGGTGTTCGAGGCGGACAGCGTGCAGCGCGGCCTCATCGAGGCCGGCACGCGCCGTCCGGACCTGGTGGTGCTGGACCTCGGCCTGCCCGACGGCGACGGCGTGGACCTGATCCGCGACCTGCGCGCCTGGTCGGACCTGCCCGTGCTGGTGCTGTCGGCCCGCACCACCGAGGCCGACAAGATCCGCGCGTTGGACGCGGGCGCCGACGACTACCTCGTCAAGCCCTTCAGCGCCGGCGAGCTGCTCGCGCGGGTGCGCGCGCAGCTGCGGCGCCGCACGCGCGTCGGCGCCGACGGCAGCACCACCATCGAGTTCGGCGACGTCCGCATCGACCTGCTGCGCCGCGTCGTCGAGAAGGCCGGCCAGCCGGTGCACCTGACGCCGATCCAGTATCGGCTGCTGGTGCACCTGACCGGCCATCCCCACTGCGTGCGCACGCATCGGCAGCTGCTGCACGCGGTCTGGGGCGCCAGCCACGGCGAGGACACGCCCTACCTGCGCGTCTACATGGGCCAGCTGCGCAAGAAGATCGAGCGCGATCCGTCGCAGCCGCGCCACCTGCTCACCGAGGCAGGCGTCGGCTACCGATTCGTGCCGTGAGCGGCGCCGCGGCCCGGGGTTCCTGCAGCCGGGCGATGCCGGCGCGAAATGCCGCGGCCGCGCTGGCGGCGTCGGCGGCGCCGTCCATCCGGGCGCGGAAGTCCGGCGCGGAAAACAGCTCGGCGACCAGGCCCAGCAACCGCAGGTGATCCTCGGTGTCGCCGTGCGCCGGCGCCAGGATGCCCAGCACGAGCCAGACCGGCTCGCGGTCGGGCGCCTCGAACGCGATCGGCGCACGCGCACGCAACATCAGCGTGAGTGGCCGCGCGATGCCGGGGATGCGCGCGTGCGGCACGGCGAAGCCGCCGCCCAGCGCCGTGGAACCCGCCTGCTCGCGCCGCCACAGGGCGCGAAAGACCGGGGCCGCGTCGAGGTCGTGGCGCGCGGCGACCTCGGTGGCGATGAAGTCCAGCGCGTGGCGCGCATCGCGCAACGGCACGTCGAGGTGGATGGCCTCGGGTTGCAGCCAGTCGGCCACGCGGGCGAGCTCGGTTGTCACGGGGAGCCTTTCTTGTCGCCGCCGCGCGGCAGGGGGTGGGAAGCGTCGTCACGGGCGTCGCGCCGGCGCGTGCGGCGGCCCCAGGCGTTGACCACGACCGCGTCGATGCTGAGCTTGGCGAACGCCAGCAGCCCGTCCAGCCACGGCGGGCTGGGCGAGCCGGGCTCCGGCATCGCGCCGCCGTACGCCGCCGCCACGACCGCGATCGCTGCGAACAGGAAGCCCTGGGGCCAGCTGCGCCAGGCGACGATCGCCACCGGGATGGCGAACAGGAGGGTCGATCGCCAGGCGCCGCCAGTCTGCACGTTGACGATGGTCAGCGCGAGCAGCCAGAGCAGGGCAATAGCCCCGGCGCGACGGGTGGCGGTGAGTTCGGCCAGGAATGCGGCAACCATGCGTGTCGAAGGGCGGTCAGTGTCGATTGGCGGCGGCGGCGGCGCGCGCGCTCGCTACACCCGGCCTGCGCCGTCCGTGTCCGGCGGCGCGGGGCACCCGGTCATTGGAGCGAAAGCGACATAAAGAAGTCGCAAAGAATGGGCGCCGCGACGTCAAGAACGCGTCAACGCCCGCACGGGCCCCGCGCTTGCCTCGTCGACACTTCGCTTGACGGACATCAACCGGCGCGACGGAACGGTCCGTAGCATCGTCCGCAACAACGATGGCGGGCCGTCTCGCCCGGGCGCGACCGCCGGGCCGCCTGCCATCGACCCTCGACAGGAGAGAACCGTATGCGCACACTCATCGCCGGCTTGCTGGCCCTTTTCGCACTGACGCTGACGGGCTGCGGCTACAACCGGATCCAGTCCAGCGACGAGCAGGTCAAGGCGAGCTGGGCCGAGGTCGTCAACCAGTACCAGCGGCGCGCCGACCTGGTGCCCAACCTGGTGGCCACCGTCAAGGGCGAGGCCAAGTTCGAGCAGGACACGCTCAACCAGGTGATCTCGGCGCGCTCGCGCGCCACGTCCATCCAGGCCACGCCGGAGCTGGTCAACGACCCGGTGGCGTTCCAGAAATTCCAGGCCGCCCAGGGCGAGCTCACCGGGGCGCTGTCGCGGCTGATGGTGGTGTCCGAGAACTACCCGACCCTGCGCGCGAACCAGGCCTTCCGCGACCTGGCGTCGCAGCTGGAAGGCACCGAGAACCGCATCACCGTGGCCCGCAACCGCTACATCCAGGCGGTGCAGGAGTACAACGTGATGGTGCGCTCGTTCCCGGTCAACCTGACCGCGATGGCATTCGGCTACAAGGAGAAGGCCACCTTCACCGTCGAGAACGAGAAGGAGATCTCGCGTCCGCCGAGCGTCACGTTCGACGCAGCGGCGCCGACGCCGGCCTCCGGAGCGAGTCGGTGACCACCCGCGCCGCCGCCCTGCGCGGCGCTCGCGCGCTGCTGGCGGCGGCCGCGCTCGGCTGGGCCGGGCTGGCCGGCGCCCAGGTGGCGGTGCCGGACCTCACCAGCCACGTGGTCGACCGCACCGGCACGCTCAGCGCCGCGCAGCAGGCCACGCTCGAACAGTCGCTGGCGGCCTTCGAGGCGCGCAAGGGCGCGCAGATCGCGGTGCTGATCGTGCCGACCACCGCGCCGGAGGCGATCGAGCAGTTCTCGATCCGCGTGGCCGACAAGTGGAAGCTCGGCCGCAAGAAGGTCGACGACGGCGCGATCCTGGTCGTGGCCAAGGACGACCGCGCCCTGCGCATCGAGGTGGGCTACGGGCTCGAGGGCGCGCTGACCGACCTGACCAGCAAGCGCATCATCACCGAGGTGATCCAGCCGCGCTTCGAGAACCAGGACTTCTATGGTGGCGTCACCGACGGCGTGGCGCAGATGATGCGGGTCGTCGACGGCGAGCCGCTGCCCGAGCCGGCCCGCGCGCCGGCGGCGGCGACGCGCGATCTCGGCCACTTCATTCCCGTGCTGTTCGTCCTGGCGATCGGCGTGGGCAGCGTGCTGCGCGCGATGCTGGGCCGCCTGCCGGGCGCGGTGGTGACCGGCGGCGCGGTCGCGCTGATCGCCTGGTTCGTGGCCGGTGCGGTGTCGGTGGCGGTGGTCGCCGGCGTCGTCGCGCTGTTCGTCACGCTGCTGGGTGGCATGGGCCGGTTCGGCTCTGGCGGCTACTACGGCGGCCTGGGCGGCGGTTTCGGCGGTGGCGGTGGCGGGGGCGGCGGGTTCAGCGGCGGTGGCGGCGGCTTCGGCGGCGGCGGCGCGTCGGGGAAGTGGTGACATGCAGATCCGACGCATCCTCAGGCACCTGCTGACCACCCGCTGGCAGGTCGCCCGCGCCTTTCCGCGCCGCACGCTGGCCACCATCGAACGGGCCATCCAGGCCAGCGAGGGCGCGCATGTCGGCGAGATCCGCTTCGCGGTCGAGGGCGCGCTGGACGGCGCGCCGCTGTTCGCGGGCCAGACGGCCCGCGAACGCGCGATCGACGTGTTCTCGCAACTGCGCATCTGGGACACCGAGTACAACAACGGGCTGCTGATCTACGTGCTGCTGGCCGACCGGGCGGTGGAGATCGTCGCCGACCGCGGCATCCACGCGAAGGTGGGTGCCGACGATTGGCAGCGGGTGTGCAGCGCCATGGAGCAGGCCTTCGCGGACGCGGACTACGAAGGCGGCGTCGTCGCCGGCGTGCACGCCGTCACGCGCCACCTGGCGGCGCACTTTCCCGCCACTGGCGCGGGCCGCAACGAGCTGCCCGATGCGCCGGTCGTGCTGCAGGGCGGGCGACCGCGCGGGGCCGCGTAGGCGGTCGTGCGCGCAGGCCCCCCAAGTTTGACGATCGCGGACTGCGCCCGGATGTTCATACTGCCTGCAGCCGCCGCGGCGCAGGCGCCTCGGCCGACGTTTCACGCGGAGGAGGGTCGCGATGATGAAGATCTTGCGCAAGGGACAGGCCGGCGGAGCCGCCGTCGACGCCCTGGCGGCCGCGCTGGTGCGCGAGCTGAAGGACGATGCCGCGCCGTACGCGGTGCTGCGCCGCGCCGGCGCCTCCATCGACGAGACCTTCGACGCGGCGATCCGTCGTTGGCAGGCGGGCATCGGCGTGATCGCCGACGGCATCGTCGGGCCGCGCTGCGCCATGCTGCTGGGCCTGGCGCCGCCGCCCGGGCCGGCTTTCGGCGCCGCCAAGATGAACGTCGGCCGGGTCAGCGTGCTCTTTCCCGCCACGAAGCCCGCCAACATCGCGCGCTACCTGCCCTACATCGAGGCCGCGCTGGCGGACCGGCAGCTCACCGACCGGGCCATGGTGCTGGGCGCCCTGGCGACGATCCGCGCGGAGACCGAAGGCTTCGTGCCCATCGACGAGTTCCCGTCGCGCTTCAACACGCCCCCGGGCGGCGTTCCCTTCAGCCTCTACGACGGCAAGCTGGGCAACGGAGCGGGGGAGGGCGCACGCTTCAAGGGTCGCGGCTTCGTGCAGTTGACCGGCCGCGACAACTACGCCAGGTACGGTGAACTCATCGGCGTCGACCTGCTCGCCGACCCGGGCTCGGCCAACGCGCCGGAGGTGGCGGCCGCGCTGCTGGCGGCCTTCCTGGCCGCGGTGGCCAAGCCGTTCCGCGCGGCGGTCAAGGCGGACGACCTGAAGGCGGCGCGCAAGCTCGTCAACGGCGGCGCGAACGGGTACGACAACTTCAGGAACGTGTTCGAGCTGGCGGACCGGGCGTTCGAAGTGCCCGCCCCGGTCTCTGCGGCGGCGGGCCGGGCCGCCCGGAAATCGAAGGCGGGCGCGGCGGCGGCGCCGATCGCCCCCGCGCCGGGCTCGCGGCGGCCGGCCGGCAGTTCGTCGCGCACGTCCAAGGCGCGCAAGGACGCCACCGACCTGCGCGACCGGCTCTTCCAGCCCGCGCCGATCAGCCTGGACGACGAGTTCCCGCGCAAGGAGGTCATCGCCCGGTTCCTGGGCGCCTATTCGAAGGCGGGGCTGATCCTCGACCAGGGGCGCGAGGGGGCCTGCACCGGCTTCGGCCTGAGCTGCGTCGTCAACTACCTGCGCTGGATCAAGGCGGGCAATCCGAAGCGGTTCGAGTCGGTGAGCGCGCGCATGCTCTACACGCTGGCGCGTCGCTACGACGAATACGAGGGCGAGAACTACGAGGGCTCGAGCTGCCGCGGAGCGATCAAGGGCTGGTTCAACAACGGGGTCTGCCTGGAAAGCGACTGGCCCTATGCGCCCGAGGAATCCAACCCGCCGCGCTACGGCTACGCCACCGCGGCGCAGGCCACGACGCTGGGGGTCTACTACCGCATCGAGATCAAGTCGATCACCGACATGCAGGCGGCGATCGCGCAGCACGGTGCCGTGTTCGTGTCGGCGTACACGCACGATGGATGGGATGCCGTGCCCCAGGGCGGCAAGGCCCCGAAGGCCCATGCCGACCTCCCGGTGATCGCCTTCGACGGCCGCCCGACGGCGACCGGCGGCCATGCGTTCGCGCTGGTCGGCTTCAACGCCGACGGCTTCGTGGTGCAGAACTCGTGGGGCGCCGCGTGGGGGGCGGGCGGCTTCGCCGTGCTGCAGTACGCGGACTGGCTGTCCAACGGCATGGACGCCTGGGTGGTGGCGCTCGGCGTTCCGCGCGTCATCGCCGGCCGCCTGGTGCCCGGCGCGGCGGCCGACGCGGCGCGTGCGGGCGGCGACCGCTCGCAGTGGTGGGACGAGGGCCGCGCCTACCAGCACAGCGTGGTGCTGGGCAACGACGGCCGCGTCGCCCGCTACGTCACCGAAGACGAACAGCCGCGCAACCTGCAGCACCAGTGCGCGGTGCTGCCCGACGCCTGGTTCCGCACGCGTCCGGCGGCCGAGGCGAAGCGGCTGGTGCTGGTCATCCACGGCGGACTCAACAGCGAAAAGGACGCGATCAAGCGCGCGAGCGCGATGGGCCGCTATTTCATCGGCAACGGCTGCTATCCGGTCTTCATGGTGTGGAAGACGGGCATCCTGGAATCGCTGGGCGACATCTTCGCGGAATCGCGCCAGAAGGACGCCGGCATGGCCGGCGCCTTCCAGCTCAGCGAGGCGACGGACCTGCTGCTGGAAAAGACCATCGGCCGCGGCGCGGCCCGGCCCATCTGGTCGGAGATCAAGAGCAACGCGGAACTGGCGTTCGCGCCGCGTCGCGGCGGCGAACTGCTGCTCAACGCGTTCGCCACGCTGGCCCAGACCTGGGGCGACCGGTTCGAGCTCCACGTGGTCGGCCACTCCGCCGGATCGATCTTCTTCGGCCACATGCTGGCGTCGATGCGCAGCCGCGCCGCCCTGCGCCCGGCGCTGCGGACCATCAACCTGTACGCCCCGGCCTGCTCCGTGGCCTTCGCGAACCAGCACTACGCCAACGACAAGGACGTGATGGATCGCCTCTACCTGGACTGCATGGCCGATCCGCAGGAGCGCGACGACAACGTGGCGGTGATCTACCGCAAGTCCCTGCTGTACTTCGTTTCCGCCGCGCTGGAGACCGACCTGCGCACGCCCATCCTGGGCTTGCAGCGCATCGGCGACGCGGGCGACCAGGGCTGGGACGGGTCGTCGGACACCGGCGAGGCCCTCGCGGCCTGGCGCGAGGCGGCCGCCGCGTCGAACCTGAACCGGCGCAGCACGTTCGCGAGCGCGCCGCGCGTGCGCACCGCCACCTCGGCCGCCGGCGACGTCTTCATTGCCACCGCGCACGGCAGCTTCGACAACGACATCGACGTCATCACGCGCACCTTGCGGCGCATCGTGGGCGGCGACCTGGCGATGGCCGTGGACGACCTGCGCGGGTACTGAATCCGACCGCGCAATGGAAAAAGGCTTGCAAGTCGACGACTTGCAAGCCTTTCGCATTCTGGTGGCGCTTCAGGGATTCGAACCCCGGACCTGCGGATTATGATTCCGTCGCTCTAACCGGCTGAGCTAAAGCGCCAAGCCTGCCATTATATGCAACTTTTCGATTGATGGGGAAGGGCTTCCCGGCACAATGTCGAAAAACCCACGCCGGGCTTGCATCGTGCCCGTCCGCCCCGACCATTGAGCGTCGCGCGCCCGCCAGCCGGACGACTCGCCGGCGCGCCCACCGGCCGCCCCGCTTCGAGAGACCGTTCCCCTTCCATGTTCAGCTTCTTCCGCAAGAAAAATGAACCGGCCGCCCCCGCGCCCGGCCCGGCGCCGGAGGCGGCCGCGCCGGCGCCGCTGGATTTCCTCAAGCGCGTCTTCACGGGCGCGCCGGCCCCGGAGCCGGCGGCCGCGCCGCCCGTCGTCGCCGCGGTCGAGGCCGCGCCCGCCGCCGAGGCGCCGCGCGAGGCCTGGTTCCAGCGCCTGCGCAAGGGCCTGGCGCGCACCGGCAGCGGCATCGCGCAGGTGTTCATCGGCGCGCGCATCGACGACGAACTCTACGAGGAGCTGGAATCGGCGCTGTTGATGGCCGATGCCGGCGTGCGGGCCACCGAGCACCTGCTCAAGGACCTGAAGCAGCGCGTCAAGGCGGCCGGCTCCACCGAGCCGGCGCAGGTCAAGGCCCTGCTGGCCGAGGCCATCGTCGACCTGTTGGCGCCGCTGGAGCGGCCACTGGCGGTGGGCGAGCACCAGCCGACGGTGATCATGGTGGCGGGCGTCAACGGCGCGGGCAAGACCACCAGCATCGGCAAGCTCACGCGCCACCTGGCCGAGGCCGACTGCAAGGTGCTGCTGGCCGCGGCCGACACCTTCCGCGCCGCCGCGCGCGAGCAGCTCGAGGTGTGGGCCGACCGCAACCAGGTGGAGATCGTCAGCCAGGAAGGCGGCGACCCGGCCTCGGTCACGTTCGACGCGGTCAAGGCCGGCAAGGCGCGCGGCTGCGACGTCGTGATCGCCGACACGGCGGGCCGGCTGCCCACGCAGCTGCACCTGATGGAAGAGCTCAAGAAGATCAAGCGCGTCATCACCAAGGCGGACGGCAGCGCGCCGCACGAGGTGCTGCTGGTGATCGACGGCAACACCGGCCAGAACGCGCTGGAGCAGGTGAAGTCGTTCGACGCCGCGCTCGACCTCACCGGCCTGATCGTCACCAAGCTCGACGGCACGGCCAAGGGCGGCGTGCTGGCCGCCATCGCGCTGTGGTCGCGCGACCGCGCGGCCCAGACCGGCGCCCGGCCGATTCCGGTCTATTTCATCGGCGTGGGCGAGAAGCTGGAGGACCTGCAGACCTTCAGCGCGCGCGAGTTCGCCAGCGCGCTGCTCAGCTGAGTTCGCCGGCGCCACGAGAACGGGGCCCGCGGGCCCCGTCGTTCCATCAGGCGCCCGCCGTCAGGGCTTGTGCGCGCTGCGCCAGTCCTGCACCGCCTTCATCGTGTTGGCGACGTGGTCGGCCGGATCCATGCTGGAGTACGCGTAGAGGATCTTGTCGTCGGGCGAGATCACGTAGGAGATGCGGCCCGACATCGGCAGCATCGCCAGCTTGGCGTCGTAGGCCTTGATGATGGCCGAGTCCGGGTCGGCCGCCACGGCGAACTTGTCGCGGCATTCTTCCTTGGAGAACTTGATCTGCGTGGCGATGTCGTCGTGCGACACGCCCACCACGGTGGCGCCCAGCGCGGCGAACTTCTCGGTGGCCTCGGCGAACATGTGGGCCTCCAGCGTGCAGCCCTCGGTGAAGGACTTCGGGAAGAAGTACAGCACCACCGGCCCCTTCTTGAGCGCATCGGCCAGCACCAGCGGCGCCCGCTTGCCGCCGACCGCGGCATCGGTCGTGAACAGCGGCGCGGCGTCGCCGGGCTTGAGCGCGGCACTGGCGCTCGTGCAAAGGCCCGCGAGGGCTGTCGCTGCCAAGATTGAAGAAATGGGGCGCAGCGTCATGTTTCGGTCTCCAACGAAGTTTGCGCGGATCTTGCCAGTTCCTGTGGAGCGCGACCTGGGCAAAGAAAATGGCCTTGATCGCGACAGCGAAACGCGTCCGCCGCTGGCGCTCGCACTCAGATCAGGAGCTCAAGGGAGCGCTGGATCTGGCTCTGCCAGGCCGGTCGCGGCCGGCCCCTCGGGGGCAGGGAGCGCCAGCGACCGTGGGGCTCACATCCTTCCCATGCCCTTCATCGCGCCCATGCGCTTCATCATCTTCATCAGGCCGCCGCCCTTCATCTTCTTCATCATGTCGCGCATCTGCTCGTATTGATTGAGCAGGCGGTTGACGTCCTGCACCTGCACGCCGGCGCCCTTGGCGACGCGGAACTTGCGCTTGGCCTTGAGCAGCTCGGGCTTGCGGCGCTCCAGGGGCGTCATCGAGTGGATGATGCCTTCCATGCGACGCATGTCGCGCTCGGCCTTGTCCATGTCGGGCTGGCCTGCCTTGGCGGTCATCTCGGTGGGCAGCTTGTCCATGAGGCCGGCCAGGCCGCCCATCTTCTTCATCTGGCTCAACTGCGCCAGGAAGTCGTCGAGGTCGAAGTCGCTGCCCGAGCGCACCTTGTCGGCGAGCTTCTGCGCGGCTTCCACGTCCAGGCCCTTGGTGACGCCCTCGACCAGCGCGACGATGTCGCCCATGCCCAGCACGCGGCCGGCGTGGCGGTCGGCGTCGAACACCTCGAGGCCGTCGAGCTTCTCGGAGGTGCCGGCGAACTTGATCGGGGCGCCGGTGACCTGGCGCACCGACAGCGCCGCGCCGCCGCGCGAGTCGCCGTCGAGCTTGGTCAGCACGATGCCGGTCAGCGGCAGTGCCTCGCTGAAGGCCTTGGCGGTGTTGATCGCGTCCTGGCCCTGCATCGCGTCGACGACGAACAGCGTCTCGACCGGGTGCAGCAGCGCGTGCAGGTCCTTGATCTCGGCCATCAGCAGCTCGTCGATGGCCAGCCGGCCGGCGGTGTCGACCAGCAGCACGTCGAAGTAGTGGCGCTTCGCGTAGTCGATGGCGGCCACCGCGATGTCGTGCGGCTTCTGGTCGGGCGTCGAGGGGAACCACTCGGCGCCGGCCTGCTTCGTGACGGTCTTCAGCTGCTCGATGGCGGCCGGGCGGTAGACGTCGCCGGAGACCGTCAGCACCTTCTTCTTGCGCTTCTCGATCAGGTACTTGGCCAGCTTGGCGGTGGTGGTCGTCTTGCCGGCGCCCTGCAGGCCGGCCATCAGGATGACCGCCGGCGGCTGCGTCGCCAGGTCGATGTCGGCGATGCCCTCGCCCATCGTCGCGGCGAGTTCCTTCTGCACGATGCTGACCAGGACCTGGCCCGGCGTCAGCGAGGCCACCACTTCCTGCCCGAGCGCCTTGTCCTTGACGCGGGCGATGAAGTCGCGCACGACCGGCAGTGCCACGTCGGCTTCCAGCAGGGCCATGCGCACTTCGCGCAGCATGTCCTGGACGTTCGATTCGGTGATGCGGGCCTGGCCGCGCATCGTCTTGACGAGGCGTGACAGGCGGTCGGTGAGAGCTGAAGCCATGGGTGCAGGTGCGCAGCGAGGATGGGCGCGGCGCGCCCCAGTAAACTGCGGGGATGATTCTATCGTCTGCCCCTGTCCACGCGCTCGCCTGGGCCGCCGTGGTGGCCTACTTGCTGTCGGTGTCGGGCCGCCCGGCCTGGAGCGTCCGCGCGCAGCTGGTCGCGCTGGTGCTGCACGGCCTGTCGCTGGCCGCCGCCTTCGCCGCCGAGGCCGGCGCCGGCCAGGGCATCCGCTGGGGCTTCGCCCCGGTGCTGTCGCTGACCGCCTGGCTGGTGCTCACCGTGCACTTCACGGAAACCCGGCTGGTGCCGATCTCCGGCCTGCGCCGCGCGTTCGGCCTGGTCGGTGCCGCCAGCGTGGTGCTGGCCCAGGCCTTCCCGGGCGACGTGGTGATCGTCTCGTACTCCCTCTACGCACCGTTGCACTGGACGCTGGGCATCGCCGCCTACGCGCTGTTCGGCGTGGCGGTGGTGCACGCGGCCATGCTCGACGCGGCCGAGCGCCAGATGCGCCGCAAGGCCGGCGCCGGGCTGCTGGGCATGCCGCTGCTGTCGCTGGAGCGGCTCACCTTCCTGTTCGTCGAGGCCGGCTTCGTGGTGCTGACGCTGGCCATCGCGATCGGCCTGCTGACGATGGCCCACTGGCGCTGGGGCGACCACAAGACGGTGCTGTCGCTGGCGAGCTGGGCGACGTTCGCGGCGCTGATCGTCGGCCGGCGCACGCGCGGCTGGCGCGGCCGCCAGGCCACGCGCTGGGTCTACGCCGGCGCCGTGCTGATGCTGCTGGCCTACGTGGGCTCGCGCTTCGTGTTCGAGGTCGTGCTGCAGCGCGCGCCGGCCGGGCTGGGGAACTGATGGTGGGCCGCATCCTGCTGTGGCTGGTGCTGGCCGTCGCCGCGTGGGCGCTGCTGCGGCCGCGCCGCCGCGTCCCGCCGCCGCCGTCGTCGGAGGCGGCGGGCACGGCGCGCGGCCCTGCCGCGGCCGCCGGGGCGCCGGAGGCGATGGTCGACTGCGCCGCCTGCGGCCTGCATTTCCCGTCGTCCGAGGCGGTGCGCGACGGGGCCCGCGTCTATTGCTGCACGGCGCATCGCGATGCGGGTCCGCGTGCGGCCTGAGCGCGCCATGAGCGGCCTGCCGTCGCCGACCGGGGTGGTCGATGGGCGCTAGCCGCCAGCGCAAGGCGCGCCGCGCGGTCGAATCGCGCGAGGGCGAGAACGCCGACCTGCCGGAGGAATCCTGGTTCAGCGCGCTCGACGCCGCCGCCGAGCAGGCGCCGCCGGCCAGCGCGTCGCGCGGCCCGCGCTGGAACGTGCCCAATCCCGTGCTGCGGCCGCTGGCGGGCCATGCGCTGCGGCGCATCTTCGGCACCTACGTGGCCGCGCGTGCCGCGCTCGGCGTGGCGCTGGTGCTGGCCCTGGCGCTGATGGGCGCGGCCACCGGTCGCTACCTGAACGCGCCGCTGCTGCTGTGCGGCGCCTACGCGGTGCAGGCGCTCATCTGGTGGCTGACCGACCAGTTGCGCGTGTTCAGCGCGCTGCAGTCGGCGCGCTGGCAGTGGTGGATGACGATCGGCGTCGACCTGCTCGTGTTCGGCGCCATCCACTGGATCGACCCGACGTCCAGCCTGAACTTCGCCGCGCTGCTGGTGCTGCCGGTGCTGATGGCGGGCATCCTCACGCCGCGCCTGCCGGCGCTGGCGACGGCGGCGGGCGTGGCGCTGACGCTGCTGGCGGCCGCGGGCCGCGTCGCCGGCTCGGTGCCCGACTCGGCGGCGCTGATGTCGCAGGCGGGCCTGAGCGGCATCGGCCTGTTCGTCGTCGCGCTGCTGTCGGGCGAGCTGTCGATGCGCCTCGCGCACGAGGAACGCACGGCGCGCGACAGCCGCGAACGCGCGCGCCAGCAGGCCCAGCTCAGCCGGCTCGTGATCGAGGACATGGCCGACGGCGTGCTCGTGATCGACCGCCAGCTGCGCGTGCGCGCCGCCAATCCGTCGGCGCGCCGGCTGCTGGTGGCGCAGGCCTCGCGCTGCCCGTCGCCGCCGTTCTCGCTGCGCCTGCATCCGGGCTGGCTGGTGCTGGCCGACGAGGTCGAGCAGGCGTTCGGACGCGGCAGCTGGCCGGGCGCGCCGATCGACCTCAACATCCAGTTGGAGGACGGCAGCCGCCGCGCGCTGCATATCCGCGCCCGCTTCACCCGCAGCCGCTCCGACGGCAACGACACCGCGCCTGCCGACGAGCCGCTGTGCGTGCTGTTCATCGAGGAGCTGCGCAGCGTGCAGGCCCGCCTGCGGCAGGAGCGCCTGGCCGCGATGGGGCGCATCTCGGCCGGCGTCGCGCACGAGATCCGCAACCCGCTGGCCGCGATCTCGCAGGCCAACGCGCTGCTGGAGGAAGACGAGCTGCGGCCCGACCAGCGGCGCCTGATCCGCATCATGACGGACAACATCGATCGCCTGCGGCGCATCGTCGACGACGTGATGGAGGCCGCCCCCGGCTCGCTGACGCCCTCGCGCACGCTGGACGCGAGCGCCGAGATCGCCAGCATCTGCAGCGAATGGGCGCGCACCGAAGGCCTGGCGCTGGGCAGCGCCAGCCGGCTGCAGGTGCTGCTGCCGAGCGCGCAGGTGGGCGTCGTGTTCGACTCCGACCACCTGCGGCGCGTGCTCGTGAACCTGCTGGACAACGCGATCCGCCATGCCGGCCCGGCGCCGGGCGCGGTGCGCATCTCGCTGGACACCAGCGAGGACGGCGCCTGGGCGCTGCTGTCGGTGGCCAGCGACGGCGCGCCGATCCCGCTGGAGGTCGAGCCCTACCTGTTCGAGCCGTTCCACTCCACGCGCAGCCGCGGCACCGGCCTCGGGCTGTACATTTGTCGCGAGCTCTGCGAACGCCACGGCGCCCGTATCGACTTCCGGCGCCACGACGAGCGCCATTGCAACGTCTTCGAGGTGATGATGCCGCGCGAATCCCTGACCTCGGCCGAGGGTAGATTGGTCCTATGAGCGCGCGCACCGCAGGCCGCAGGCCGGAGGTTTTGCAATGACTGTCGCCGTGAACGCCGGCCCGGCCGGAACGAGTGCCATGCACGCCAGCAGCGTGCTGGTGGTCGACGACGAGCCCGACCTGCTGACCCTGTACGAGCTGACGCTGCTGCGCGAGGGCCTGGAGGTGGAGACCGCGTCGACCGTCGCCCAGGCGCGCGAGATGCTGCAGGCCCGCGTGTTCCGCGCGGTGATCAGCGACATGCGGCTGCCCGACGGCACCGGCCTGGACCTGCTGCAGTGGCTGGAGGCCAGCGGCCGGCCCGAGAAGGTGATCGTCGTCACCGCCTACGGCTCGCCCGAGAACGCCGTCACCGCGCTGAAGGCCGGCGCGTTCGACTACCTCACCAAGCCGGTGGACCTGCGCCAGTTCCGCGCCGTCGTCGCCTCGGCGATGGGACGCACGCGGGCGACGCCGCCGCCCCCCCCCACCGATGCCGCGCCGGTCGACGGCCGCGGCGATCCGCTGCGCCGCCTGGTCGGCGACTCGGAGGCGATGACGCAGGTGCGCGGCCTGGTCGAGAAGGTGGCGCGCAGCATGGCGCCGGTGCTGGTGCAGGGCGAGTCGGGCACCGGCAAGGAACTGGTGGCCCACGCGATCCACGACGTCAGCGCCCGCGCCGGCCAGCCGTTCGTCGCCGTCAACTGCGGCGCGATTCCCGAGAACCTGCTCGAGTCCGAATTCTTCGGCGTGCGCAAGGGCGCGTTCACCGGCGCCAACGCCGACCGCGACGGCTTCTTCCAGGCGGCCAACGGCGGCACGCTGTTCCTCGACGAGATCGGCGACCTGCCGTTCGCGATGCAGTCCAAGCTCTTGCGCGCGATCCAGGAGCGCGCGGTGCGCGCCGTCGGCGCCACCACCGAGCAGACGATGAACGTGCGCATCGTCAGCGCGACGCACAAGGACCTCGCCGCCGAGGTGCAGGCCGGCCGCTTCCGCCAGGACCTGTTCTATCGCCTCAACGTGATCGGCATCCGCGTGCCGCCGCTGCGCGAGCGCCTGGTGGACCTGCCGGCGATCGCCGATGCGCTGCTGGCCCGCCTGGCGCGCGAGGCGGGCGTGTCGCCGCCGCCGCGGCTCGCCGCCGCCGCGCGCGCGCTGCTGGCGCGCTACGCGTTCCCGGGCAACGTGCGCGAGCTCGAGAACCTGCTGCATCGGGCGGTGGCGCTCAGCGACGGCGAGGCGATCACGCCGGCCGACCTCGCGCTGCCCGAGGCCCTGCTGGCCGACGCGGCGACGCCGAGCGCGCCGGTCGTGCCCGCCGATCCCGACGGCAGCGCGATCGCCGCGGTCGTCGTCGACGACGCCAACGGTCCGACCGTGGCCGAGGTGATGGGGGCGGCCGGCATGGCGCACGCCGGCACGGCCGTGCCGGCCGCGCTCGAGCCGGTGCCCGCCGACCTGGTGCGCTACCTCGACGAGGTGGAGCGCGCGATCCTCGTGCGCGCGCTCGAGCGCCAGAACTTCAACCGCACCGCCGCCGGCGCCAGCCTCGGGCTGTCGCTGCGGCAGATGCGCTACCGGATGGCGCGGCTCGGCATCACCGAGTCCGAGGCGTCCGACCCGCTCTGACGCCCATGGACGCGCCGTGGCACGAGGGCTGGTGGCGCGACGCCACGCGCGTGCCGTCGCCCAATTTCAGCCCCCGGCCCGCCGGCGCGCGGGTCGACACCGTCGTGCTGCACTCGATCAGCCTGCCGCCGGGCGAGTACGGCGGCGACGGAATCCGCCGGCTGTTCACCAACACGCTGGACTGGTCTGCCCATCCCTATTACGAGACGATCCGCGGGCTCGAGGTGTCGGCGCACTTCCTGGTGCGCCGCGACGGGCAGGTGCTGCAGTTCGTCTCCATCGACCAGCGCGCATGGCACGCCGGCCGCTCCCGCTGGGACGGCCGCGAGGAGGCCAACGACTGGTCGATCGGCATCGAGCTGGAGGGCCTGGAGGGCGACACCTTCGAGCCCGCGCAGTACGCCGCGCTTGCGCGACTGCTGCCGGCCATCGACGGCATCCGGGCAGTGGCCCAGGTCGTCGGCCACGAGCACGTGGCGCCGGGCCGCAAGAACGATCCCGGCCCGGGCTTCGACTGGCCCGCGCTGGCCGCGCGCCTGCAGTGGGATGCGCGCCGCATCCCGCCCGCCAAGCCGCGGCTGGCCTGAGCCGGTGCGGTCGCGGCCCCGGATCCATGCGGCTTTGCGCCGCGCGATGCGCCGCGCGCCAAGCATCCATGCGGGTCGCGCGTTGCCGCCGCTGCGGCGATGCGGGCTGGCGCCGCAACGGCCTGGAATGCGCCGGCGCGCAGGCCGTCATCAGGAAGTCATCGACCGGTGGATCACACTACGGGTAGTGCCCTAGACGTTTTTTTGCGCTACCCATAGCGTTACCGCGCGCTTAGCTGCTAAAGTCAAACATCGGCCAACCGATACCCAACACGCTCAATGACTACCTCATTTGACGCACTCTGCGAGGAAGCTGCCGGCATTGGCCGGCTCTCGTCTCGACACGGAGCGCGCCACTCGGACACACCGAGCGGGTAGTCCCACCACACGTCGTCAAGCCAGCTCGCCGTCCAGCGAGTCGAGGCGAAGCTTTGTGTGCCGCGACGCGTGTCGGGCACGGCCAGGCCATCCGCAGAATCCAGATATCCAGAGCAAGAGGGGAACTCCATGCAGGGAATTGCTTCCGCCATCAACGAAACCGGCGCCGCGATGCGCGCCACGCCCACCCAGTCGGCGGCCGGCGCCCATTCCGCCTACCAGGGCTACCAGATCCTGCGCCGCAACGGCGCGGTCGTCTCGTTCGAGCCGAGCAAGATCGCCGTCGCGCTGATGAAGGCCTTCCTGGCCGTGCACGGCACGCAGGGCGCGGCCTCGGCCAGCGTGCGCGAGACCGTCGACGGCCTGACCGAGAGCGTGGTGCGCGCGCTGCTGCGTTCGCGCCCGGCCGGCGGCACCTTCCACATCGAGGACATCCAGGACCAGGTCGAGCTGGGCCTGATGCGCGGCAGCCACCATGAAGTCGCGCGGGCCTACGTGCTCTATCGCGAGCGCCGCGCGCAGGATCGCATCAAGGCCGGCCAGGTCGACGTCAAGGTCGCCGAGCCCGAGCTGTTCGTCACCGACAAGGGCGAGCGCGTGCCGCTCGATGTCAAACACCTGCACTCGCTGATCATCGCGGCCTGCGCCGACCTCGGCCCGGACGTCACCGCCGAGCCGGTGTTCGCCGAGACGCGCCGCAACCTGTACGACGGCGTGCCCATGGACGAGGTCTACAAGGCCGCGATCCTGGCCTCGCGCACGCTCATCGAGAAGGAGCCCGGCTACACGCGCGCCACCGCCCGCCTGCTGATGCACACCATCCGCCGCGAGATCCTCGGCGAGGAAGTGACCCAGGAGCAGATGGCCACGCGCTATGCCGACTACTTCCCCACGTTCATCAAGCGCGGCGTCAAGGCCGAGCTCCTGGACGAGAAGCTGCAGCAGTTCGACCTGGCACGCCTGGGCGCCGCGCTCGACTCCTCGCGCGACATGCAATTCGACTACCTCGGCCTGCAGACCCTGTACGACCGCTACTTCCTGCATGACAACGAAGAGCGCATCGAGCTGCCGCAGGCTTTCTTCATGCGCGTGGCCATGGGCCTGGCGCTTGGCGAGATCGACCGCGAGGCGCGGGCGATCGAGTTCTACAACGTGCTGTCGACCTTCGACTTCATGTCCAGCACCCCCACGCTGTTCAACGCCGGCACCCGCCGCTCGCAGCTGTCGAGCTGCTACCTGACGACCGTGGCCGACGACCTCGACGGCATCTACGAGGCGCTGAAGGAAAACGCGCTGCTGTCGAAGTTCGCCGGCGGCCTGGGCAACGACTGGACCAACGTCCGCGCACTCGGTTCCTACATCAAGGGCACCAACGGCAAGAGCCAGGGCGTCGTGCCCTTCCTCAAGGTGGTCAACGACACGGCCGTGGCCGTCAACCAGGGCGGCAAGCGCAAGGGCGCGGTCTGCGCGTACCTCGAGACCTGGCACCTGGACATCGAGGAATTCCTCGAGCTGCGCAAGAACACCGGCGACGACCGTCGCCGCACCCACGACATGAACACGGCGAACTGGATTCCCGACCTGTTCATGCGCCGCGTGATGGAAGGCGGCGACTGGACGCTGTTCTCGCCGTCCACCTGCCCCGACCTGCACGACCTGGTGGGCCTGGCGTTCGAGCAGGCCTACACCGCCTACGAGGCCAAGGCCGACCGCGGCGAGCTGAAGCTGTTCAAGCGCGTGCCGGCCAAGGACCTGTGGCGCCGCATGCTGTCGATGCTGTTCGAGACCGGCCACCCCTGGATCACGTTCAAGGACGCCTGCAACGTGCGCTCGCCCCAGCAGCACGTGGGCGTCGTGCACTCGTCCAACCTGTGCACCGAGATCACGCTCAACACCAGCGAGACCGAGATCGCCGTCTGCAACCTCGGCTCGGTCAACCTCGCCCAGCACCTGGTGGCGACGGCCGACGGCGCGATGACGATCGACCACACCAAGCTGCAGAAGACCGTGCGCACCGCGATGCGCATGCTCGACAACGTGATCGACATCAACTACTACGCGGTCAAGAAGGCGCGCGACTCCAACCTGCGCCACCGTCCGGTGGGCCTGGGCATCATGGGCTTCCAGGACTGCCTGTACCAGCTGCGCACGCCGTACGCCAGCCAGGCCGCGGTCGACTTCGCCGACCGCTCGATGGAAGCCGTCTGCTACTACGCGTACTCGGCCTCGACCGAGCTCGCCGCCGAGCGTGGCCGCTACTCGTCGTTCAAGGGCTCGCTGTGGGACAAGGGCATCCTGCCGTTCGACTCGATCGACCTGCTGGCCAAGCACCGCGGCGGCTACGTCGAGGTCGACCGCTCGATGACGCTGGACTGGGACGCGCTGCGCGCGAAGATCGCCCAGCACGGCATGCGCAACTCCAACTGCGTGGCCATCGCCCCGACCGCGACCATCTCCAACATCATCGGCGTGGACGCCTCGATCGAGCCGTGCTTCGGCAACCTGTCGGTCAAGTCCAACTTGTCGGGCGAGTTCACCGTCGTCAACGAGTACCTGGTCCGCGACCTCAAGCGCCTGGGCCTGTGGGACTCGGTGATGCTGATGGACCTGAAGCACTACAACGGCTCGCTGCGCGCCGTCGACCGCGTACCCGAGGAACTGAAGGCGCTGTACGCCACGGCGTTCGAGGTCGACGCCACGTGGCTGGTGGAGGCCGGCGCGCGCCGCCAGAAGTGGATCGACCAGGCGCAGTCGCTCAACATCTACTTGTCGGGCGCGTCGGGCAAGAAGCTCGACGAGACCTACAAGCTGGCGTGGCTGCGCGGACTGAAGACCACGTACTACCTGCGCACCATGGGCGCGACGCACGCCGAGAAGAGCACGGTCGACCGCAAGCAGCTCAACGCGGTGCCGTCGACGCAGCACGGCGGCCTGTCCGCGCTCGACGCCGTCGCGGCCCAGGCACAAGCCATGCTCAGTGAGACACCGGCGACCGACATCAAGTTCTGCGGTGTCGACGACCCGACGTGCGAGGCGTGCCAATGACGCCTCGCGACAGCGCGTCCGGCGCGCGCCGCGGCGCGCGCTGAACCCGATCTAGCGGACTACCTCCACCGATGCGGACACGCTCACACGTATGCACGCGCACTCGGATCCCGAGTGCGCGGCGCATGCGCCGCGAGCGCATTCGCGATGCGACGAAATGCTGCAAAGCACATGCGTCGAATCACGCTTCTTCGATGCGAAGCCGCAACAACGAGCGCGGCGCGCTGTCAATAAGTGCTTGGTGTTTCAACACAACACTCCGATAATTCAGAGCCATAGGAAGCACACACATGCTGGTCTGGGAAGACGACCTCCGGTCTCCACAAAGTTCTCTGCCGCCGACGTCCCCTTCGCTTGATCGCGATGGACGATTGGCCTCCCCGTCGCTCCGCGACGTCCAGTCCGCGCCGGTGCTGACGCAAGCCGTCGACTCCCGCGCCGTGCCCCATTCCGAGCCGCAAGTCTCGCCCGCGATCTCCATCGCCGCGACGCACGCCGCGAAGTCCGCGCGCCGCATCACGGCCGCCGAGAAGCGCATCATCAACGGCCAGACCGACGTCAACCAGTTGGTGCCGTTCAAGTACAAGTGGGCGTGGGAGAAGTACCTCGCCACGTGCGCGAACCACTGGATGCCGCAAGAGGTGAACATGTCGCGCGACATCGCGCTTTGGAAGGACCCGAACGGTCTGACCGAAGACGAGCGCCGCATCATCAAGCGCAACCTCGGCTTCTTCGTGACGGCCGACTCGCTGGCCGCCAACAACATCGTGCTGGGCACCTATCGCCACATCACCGCCCCCGAGTGCCGCCAGTTCCTGCTGCGCCAGGCCTTCGAGGAAGCGATCCACACGCACGCGTACCAGTACATCGTCGAGTCCCTCGGTCTCGACGAGAGCGAGATCTTCAACGCGTACAACGAAATCGACTCGATCCGCGACAAGGACCAGTTCCTGATCCCGTTCATCGAGGCGATCATGGACCCGCACTTCCACACCGGCACGCCGCAGAACGACCAGACGCTGCTGCGCAGCCTGATCGTGTTCGCCTGCCTGATGGAAGGCATGTTCTTCTACGTCGGCTTCACGCAGATCCTGTCGATGGGTCGCCAGAACAAGATGACGGGCGCTGCCGAGCAGTACCAGTACATCCTGCGCGACGAGTCCATGCACTGCAACTTCGGCATCGACCTGATCAACCAGGTCAAGCTCGAGAATCCGCACCTGTGGACGGCCGAGTTCAAGCAGGAGATCAAGGGCCTGTTCATGAAGGCGGTCGAGCTCGAATACCGCTACGCCGAAGACACCATGCCGCGTGGCGTGCTGGGCCTGAACGCGTCGATGTTCAAGGGCTACCTGCGCTACATCGCCAACCGGCGCGCGCAGCAGATCGGCCTGGAGGCGCTGTTCCCGAACGAGGAAAACCCGTTCCCGTGGATGAGCGAAATGATCGACCTGAAGAAGGAACGCAACTTTTTTGAAACCCGCGTCATCGAGTACCAATCCGGTGGCGCACTGTCCTGGGACTGATCGTCCTCGCCTGCACCCGGCAGGCGCGATCGGTTCACGGACGTTGTAGAGAGATCAAGATCCGCGGAGCCAGAAGAATCGCCGTCAGATGCGACTCGCTGGCACCGCAACCCAGTTCATCGTCATGCAAACCACCTGCTGCCTCGTGCGGCAGGCAAGGCAAGCGGGCGATGAATGCCGCACCGGTCTTTGGGGCGGCGTTTCATGCAACTTGATCAAGGAGATTGAAATGGCAACTGCGAAGAAACCGGTCGCGAAGAAGGCGGCCCCGGCGAAGAAGGCTCCGGCCAAGAAGGCAGCCCCGGCCAAGAAGGCGGCGGCGAAGAAGGCTCCGGCCAAGAAGGCGGCACCGGCCAAGAAGGCGGCTCCGGCGAAGAAGGCTGTCGCCAAGAAGGCTGTCGCCAAGAAGGCGCCGGCCAAGAAGGCGGCACCGGCCAAGAAGGCGGCTGCCAAGAAGGCGCCGGCCAAGAAGGCCCCGGCGAAGAAGGCCGCACCGGCGAAGAAGGCCGCTGCGAAGAAGGCGCCTGCGAAGAAGGCTGCGCCTGCGAAGAAGGCCGCTGCCAAGGCGCCTGCGAAGAAGGCGGCCGCCAAGGCGCCTGCGAAGAAGGCCGCTGCGAAAAAGGCGGCGCCCGCGGCGCCCGCTGCGCCTGCCCCGGCTCCTGCGCCGGCTGCGAAGACCGCTCTGAGCCCGGCAGCTGCCTGGCCGTTCCCCACGGGCAACAAGCCCTGAGGAAGCGTTCTCGCTTCACTGAAAGCCCGGCCCCGGCCGGGCTTTTTCTTTTGCGGACATGGAATCGACGAAATGACTGCCCCACCGCCCTGGCCCTGCCTGTCGACGCATGCCGACGGCGTCCTGCTGCAGCTGAGCGTCATGCCCAACGCGAAGCGCACCGAGGTCGACGGCCTGCACGACGGGGCGTTGCGCGTGCGGCTGGCGGCGCCGCCGATCGACGGCCGCGCGAACGAGGCGCTGGTGGCGTGGCTGGCGAAATCGCTGGGCGTGCGCAAGCGCGACGTCGAGGTGCTGCGTGGCGAATCGAGCCGGCGCAAGCAGGTGGTGGTTGCGGTGTCTCCCGACGCCGCTGCGCGCTGGCTGGCCGAGGTGATGCCGGCCGCCTAGCCCCGTCCGCGGGCGTTCAGAGGCCCAGCGCCGCCTTGTCGACCGGATGGTTCTGGCCGCCGCGGTAGGCGATCTTCACGGCGCCGATCTTGTTGCCGAGCTTGACGCAGTCGATCAGCGTCCAGCCGCGCTCGAGGCCGTACAGCAGCGCGCCGCGGAAGGCGTCGCCGCAGCCGGTCGGGTCCACCACTGCGGTGGCGGCCACGCCAGGCACATGGGTGCGCACGCCTTGCTCCCACACCTCGCAGCCCTGGTCGCCCAGCGTCACGATCACGCCCTTCAGGTGCGAGGTCGACAGCTCGGCCAGGCTCATGCCGGTGCGCTCGCTGAGCATGCGCGCCTCGTAGTCGTTGACGGTGACCCAGCTGGCCTGGGCGATGAAGGCGCGCAGGTCGGCGCCGTCGAACATCGGCAGGCCCTGGCCCGGATCGAAGACGAACGGGATCTTCGCGGCGGCCAGGTCGGCGGCGCGGCGGATCATCGCGTCGCGGCCGTCGGGGCCGATGATGGCCAGGCGGATGTCGCCGCGCGCGGGCAGGCCGACCTCGTGCGCCTGTGTCATCGCCCCCGGGTGGAACGCGGTGATCTGGTTGTTGGCCGCGTCCGTGATGATGATGGCCTGCGCCGTGTAGTTGTCGCGCGCCACGTGCACGCTGTCGGCGGAGATGCCCAGCGCGGCCAGGTGCTCCAGGTAGCCCGTGCCGTCGCTGCCGAGCGCGGCCAGCACCACCGGTTCGCCGCCCAGCAGCTTGAGCGTGTAGGCGATGTTGCCGGCGCAGCCGCCGTATTCGCGCCGCAGCGTCGGCACCAGGAACGACACGTTCAGGATGTGCAGCTGCTCGGGCAGGATCTGGTCGGCGAAGCGCCCCGGGAAGACGGTGATCGTGTCGAACGCAAGGGAACCGCAGACGAGGCTGGCCATGGGACGCTTTCAGGAAACGGGTGAAGGACGGAGCCGGCCGCGCGCGGGCCGCGCGCCGCATCAGGCATCAGGGATAGAAGAGGTCGGCCTGGAAGCCGCTGGCGGCGAGCGTGCCGACCTGCAGCCGCGCGTGGACATGCAGCTCGCCCTCGGCCGGCAGCGCGGCCTGGCGGATGCCGATCTGTTCCGGCGTGAGCACCTTGCGCGCGACGATCTCGCCGTTCAGGTCCATGAAGGTCAGGTCGAACGAGGGCATGCGCACCTCGTGGTCGGCGCGGTTGTGCAGGTCGGCGGAGAACAGCAGCACGTGCTCGGTGTCCGTGCGCGTCAGCGAGCTGCCGTCGAGCGCGAGGCTGGCGATCGCGCGCGGCGCCTCGATCCTGCAGTCGGCCTGCTCGCACAGCCAGTTCCAGGCCGGCAGCGTGGCGGGCCAGCGCGAGGCGAGCACGTCGCGCTGCGGCCAGGCCACCTGGGCGACCGCGCCGACGATCAGCAGCACCAGCGTGACCCCCAGCACCGCCCGCACCCAGGGCTTGCGCCAGCGCGCACCGCTGCGGGCCTCGCGCAGGAAGCGCGGGTCGCGCGTCCTGTCGACGAGCGCGTCCTCGGTGGCGGCGGCCGGCGCGCGCTTCTTGTTCTTGCGGGGCGGCCAGTCGCCGGCGTCTTCGGGCAGCATCGACGCCAGCGTCGGCGGGCCGGCGCGCAGCTCGTCGTCGAGGGCGTCCTCGGCCATCCGGCTGGGGATCGTCGAGCCGCCCGCCTCCGGTGCGAGATCCGATGCGGCGGCGGGTGCCTCCTCCGACGCGGGCGCCGCGAAGGCCGACGCCCGTTCGGCGGCGGTGTCGGCCGCGGCGGGCGGCGCCATCGGGATCGGCGTCACCAGCGGCGTGCGGGGCAGGGCGGCCGGCGGCGGGTCGGCATAGCCGGGCGCCGGCGCCTGCGGCCGCTGTGCGACGTCGGCGGGCACCGGCGCGGCCAGCGGGGGCGCCGCGGGCTGCCGGGCCGGCATCGCAGGGCGCCCGAACGGCGCCTCGTCGAACGCCATCGGCTCGGTCGGCGCATGCGGCCCGCCGTCGAACGGTACGGCTTCGGCGGCGGCCGACGGCGGCCAGGCCGACGGGATCGGGCTGGGGGCGGCGGCCTGCGCGCGCGCGGCCTCCTCGGCCAGGCGGGCGGCGAAGCGTGGCGCGATCGTGCCCCGCGTCATCACCGGCGCGATCGGGCTCGGCGTGGCCACCGGTGGCGCGGCCGGCGTGAAGCCGGTGTGGCCCGGGCGGAGGGCCGGCGTCGTCGGCGGGGGCGGCGCCGTGCCGAACGCCGACGGCGTGGCCGCCACGGACTGCCGCGCGGCCGGGTCCGGCGCGGGCGGGCGGGCGGGAATCGCGATGGGCGAGGGCGCCGGCGTCGGCCGCGGCACCGGGATGGGGGCGTTGGCGCGCTGCTCGGCGAACACCCGCGTGGGCGCGGGTGCGGCCGGCGCGCGCGTGGCGGCGCGGCGCGCGGCGATGGCGGGATCGCTGTCGAGGTCGAAGAGCGCCTCGATGCCGTGGAAGACCTCGTGGCACTGGCCGCAGCGCACCCAGCCTTCGGAGACCTTGAGCTGGTCCTGCACGACACGGAAGATCGTGCCGCAGGCGGGGCAGCGGGTGGCGAGGCTCATGCCCGAATCATACGATGCGACGAGGGGCGCACCGGGGCGGGCGAACCACGATCAAATACCCCATGGGGTACCTGGGCGCATACCGGTCAGGCCGGCTTGTGGCCCGTCATCAGGATCCAGCCGTCCATCGTCTGGCTGACCTGCAGCGCGATCCACGGCGCGTAGGCCGCCTTCAGCTCGTCCGCCTGGCGGTCGAGGATGCCCGCCAGCACCAGGTGGCCGCCGGGCGCCACGTGTCCGCACAGCAGCGGCGCCAGCATCTTCAACGGGGTAGCCAGGATGTTGGCCAGCACCAGCGGGTACTGGCCGGCGGCCATGTCGGGCGCGCCCGAGCGCAGCGTCACGCCGTTGTCGGCCGCGTTTTGGGCCGTGGTGGCGATGGCGGCCGGGTCGATGTCGACGGCGTCGATGGTCGCGCCGCCGTGCAGCGCGGCGCCGATGGCCAGGATGCCCGAGCCGCAGCCGTAGTCCAGCACGCGCCGGTCGCGGATGTCGGCCTCGTGCGCCGCGATCCAGCCCAGGCACATGCGCGTGGTCGGGTGCGTGCCGGTGCCAAACGCCATGCCGGGGTCGAGCCGGATCACGCGCGTCGCCGCGGCGGGCGGCTCGTGCCACGTTGGCACGATCCAGAACTCGGGCGTGATCTCCACCGGGTCGAACTGCGACTGCGTCAGGCGCACCCAGTCCTGCTCCGCGACCTCGTGCAGCGCCGTCATGCTCACGCTCGAACCCGGCACGGTGGCCCAGTCCTGGGCCAGCAGCAGGGTGGCCGCGTCGCTGGCCGCGGCCTCGGTCTCGAACAGCGCCTTCAGCGTCGAGCGCTGCCAGCCGGCGCTCGGCGGCGGCATGCCCGGCTCGCCGAACAGCGCGCGCTCGGCCTCGGTGTCGGCGTCGGAGTCCTCCACCGACACCGACAGCGCGTCGAGCTCCTCCATCAGGGCGTCGGAGACCGACTCCACCAGGGACTCGGGGGCCTGCAGCACAAGTTCGAACATCTCAGATCTTCTTGAACGGGCGGTCCGCGCACTTGGTCGGCGGCCGGCCCGCGTACACGCGGCCGCTCCGGAGGGAGCTTGCCGTTCGTGAGGCGTACGCGAGTCCACCGGACTGTCGTACGTCCGCACTCACCCCTCGGGGGCGGGGAGCGGAGCGAGCCCGGGGTGTCATGTCAGCGGGGGTGCTGGGCCAGCCAGCCTTCCAGGTAATGGATGCTGGTGCCGCCCTCGATGAACTTGGCGTCCACCATCAGTTCGCGGTGCAGCGGGATGTTGGTCTGGATGCCCTCGACCACCGTCTCCGACAGTGCCACGCGCATGCGCGCGAGCGCCTGGTCGCGCGTGTCGCCGTGCACGATGATCTTGCCGATCATCGAGTCGTAGTTCGGCGGCACGTAGTAGTTCGTGTAGATGTGCGAATCGACGCGCACGCCCGGGCCGCCCGGCGGATGCCACATGGTGATGCGGCCCGGCGACGGCACGAACTTGTACGGATCCTCGGCGTTGATGCGGCACTCGATCGAGTGGCCGCGCATCTGGATCTGGCGCTGCGTGAACGGCAGCGCCTCGTTGGCCGCAACCTTGATCTGCATCTGCACGATGTCGATGCCGGTGACCATCTCCGTGACCGGATGCTCCACCTGCACGCGAGTGTTCATCTCGATGAAGTAAAACTCGCCGTCCTCGTACAGGAACTCGAAGGTGCCGGCGCCGCGGTAGCCGATGCGCTTGCAGGCGGCGGCGCAGCGCTCGCCGATCTTCTCGATGACGCGGCGCGGGATGCCCGGCGCCGGCGCTTCCTCGATGATCTTCTGGTGGCGGCGCTGCATGGAGCAGTCGCGCTCGCCCAGCCAGACCGCGTTCTTGTGCTGGTCGGCCAGGATCTGGATCTCGATGTGCCTCGGGTGCTCGAGGAACTTCTCCATGTAGACGGCCGGATTGTTGAACGCCGCGCCGGCCTCGGAGCGGGTCATCTGCACCGCGTTGACCAGGGCCGCCTCGGTGTGGACGACGCGCATGCCGCGCCCGCCGCCACCGCCGGCCGCCTTGATGATCACCGGGTAGCCCACGGCGCGCGCGATGCGGATCAGCTCCTTCGGGTCGTCGGGCAGCACGCCCTCGGAGCCCGGCACGCACGGTACCCCAGCCTTGATCATCGCCTGCTTGGCCGACACCTTGTCGCCCATGATGCGGATCGATTCGGGCGTCGGGCCGATGAAGGTGAAGCCGCTCTTTTCCACGCGCTCGGCGAAGTCGGCGTTCTCGGACAGGAAGCCGTAGCCCGGATGGATCGCCTCGGCGTCGGTCACCTCGGCCGTCGAGATGATCGCCGGCATGTTGAGGTAGCTCTGCATCGACGGCGCCGGGCCGATGCACACGGCCTCGTCGGCGAGCTTGACGTACTTGGCGTCGCGATCGGCCTCGGAATAGACGACGACGGACTGGATGCCCATCTCGCGGCAGGCGCGCTGGATCCGCAGGGCGATCTCCCCGCGGTTCGCGATCAATATCTTCTTGAACATGACGGCGGTTCGCTTATTCGACGATGAACAGCGGTTGTCCGTACTCGACGGCCTGGCCGTTCTCGACCAGGATCTTGCTGACCGTGCCGGACATGTCGGCCTCGATCTCGTTCATGATCTTCATCGCCTCGACGATGCAGATGGCGTCGCCTTCCTTGATCGTGCTGCCGATCTCGACGAATGGCTTCGAGCCCGGGCTGGCCGAGCGGTAGAAGGTGCCGACCATGGGCGACTTGACCACGTGGCCGGTGGGCACCGGGGCGGCCTCGACCACCGGGGCGGCGACCGGCGCGTCGCCGGCCGGCGCGGCCTGCTGCGCCTGCGGCTGCATCATCATCTGCCCGGCGGGCTGCATCATCATCGTCGTCGGGACGCCGTAGCCGGCCTTGACGATGCGGACCTTGCCTTCGGCTTCGGTAATTTCGAGCTCGGAGATGTTGGATTCCGAAACGAGGTCGACCAAGGTCTTGAGCTTGCGCATGTCCATGATGGAACGGTCTCCTGGAGAAAGTGCTTGGGTGGCGGCGCCCGTGGCGCCGGGCCGCTGGGGAGTCAGGTGCGCGCGGGTGCGCGCGACAGGGCGAACCTCAGCGCCAGGCTGTAGCCCTGGGCGCCGAGGCCGACGATCACGCCTTCGGCCAGGTCGGAAAAGTAGGAATGGTGTCGGAACGGCTCGCGACGATGGATGTTCGACAGGTGCACTTCGACGAACGGGATGGCCACTGCCGCGAAGGCGTCGCGCAAGGCGACGCTGGTGTGCGTGAAGGCGCCCGGGTTGATCACGATGAACTCGGTGCCGTCGGTTCGGGCCGCCTGGACGCGGTCGATCAGCACGCCTTCGTGATTGCTTTGCAGGCTTTGCAGCGTCGAACCCGCTTCTTGCGCAATTTGCGTCAATTCGCGGTCAATCTCCGCCAACGTGGCACTTCCATACACTGCCGGCTCGCGAGTGCCGAGCAGGTTGAGGTTGGGTCCGTGAAGCACGAGGACGTTCATGCGATGCGCTGGGGGCGGCAGGGCCAGTTGTTTCTATTGGAAAGAAGCGGACTTTACGCTGGGTTGAGTGCCGTTCACGCCACTAAGCGAGAATTTACCCTAAAAAGAGTGCTTGACAACTCTTGGTGCCGAGGTTCATGCGGATGATGATGCCGCACCCCTTCCTGCCCCGTCCGCGGCGCCCGGGGCGCCGGATGCTGCAAGTTCGTTCAGGAAACCCGTACCCATTCCGCCAGTTCGGCGGCGTTCGTGGCACCGAACTTGTGCTGCGCCAGGCGCTGCGACCGGTCGAAGACGGCCGTGAACGGCAGGGCGACGTTGGGATCATTGCTGAGGCGACGGGCCCAGGCAAGTCCGGCATACCCGAGAGTGGAGATCGGGTATGACACCGGATGGGCGGCCACGAACTTCTCGACGTTGGCCGGCTCGTCGATCGCCAGCCCGATCACCAGCGTGCCTTGCCCGGCGGCCGAGCGCGCGAAATGGTCGATGTCGGGCATCTCGCGTACGCAGGGCGGACACCAGGGTGCCCAGAAATTGAGCACGACGAAGCGATGGCCGATGTCGGCGTTCGTCAGGGTGCGGCCGTCGATCGTGCGGATCGGCTCGGGCAGCGGCGTCAGCGGCGGCAGCGCCACGCCGGCGGCCGAGGCGGCGGCGGCGACCGCGTCGCCGGTGGCGACGGGCGCCTGGCGGTGGCGCAGCCAGGCGCCGACGCCCAGGGCAGCGACGCCCAGGCCGATGCCGGCCATCCACTCGCGGCGCTTCAGGGAACTCATGGGGTGTCTTCTTCCAGCAGTCGTTGCAGCGCGGCCGCGTCGCCGCGCCAGGTGCGCCCGCGCGCATCGGGCTTGAGCGCGCCGCGCAGGTCGTCCAGGTCGAGGATGTTCAGGTGGATCGTGATCCAGTCGTCCAGCTCGCGGTCGTGCTCGCCCAGCACCAGCGTCAGCGCGTGCTCGCCGCGGCCCAGCGGTTCGCTGACCGTCTCGTAGTCCACGCCCTTGTTCAGCAGGGCGATCTCCGGCGCCTTGATGTCGTCGCAATAGAGGTCGAGGCGGACGATGGACTGGCGCGTCGCCGTGCCGCGCCAGACGGCGCCGCCGACGTGGGGCCGGAAATCGGCCAGCCGCAGCATCCAGCGCAGGGCGGCCGCGCGCAGGGCGCGCAGCTCCGCGGGCTGGGAGTCGGCGCAGAAGATCGCTATGTGGGCGCGTACTTCGTCCTCGATGTCCTCGTTGCTGGGCGCGTCACGCAGTCGCCGACCCCCTTCGCCGTGCTCCTGCAGCGCCTTGCGGCGGGCGCTGGCGTAGTCGAGACCGTCCTCGACGATGAGGCGGGCGGCGGTCTGGGCGACTTCCTGTTGTTGTCGGTCAAGTTCCATGGCGTCTCGTGGTGCCCGATCCGCGGCGGGCGCTGACCGTCACTATGGCAGGTCCACCCCGCCCATGCGGGCGACGATGGTGGCCGAGCGCCCCAGCACGTAGGCCGAGGCCGGCGACTTCTCGAAGCGCTTGGGCGCCGGCAGCATCACCGCCAGCCGCGCCGCCTGCGCCGCGCCCAGCGTGGCGGCGTTGGTGCGGAAGTAGTGCTGCGCGGCGGCCTGGGCACCGAACACGCCCTCGCCCCACTCGACGTTGTTCAGGTAGGTGGTGAGGATGCGTTCCTTGCCGAGCACCAGCTCCAGCATCATCGTGATGACCAGTTCCTGGGCCTTGCGCACGATGTTGCGCTCGCCGGACAGGAACAGGTTCTTGGCGAGTTGCTGGGTGATCGTCGAGCCGCCCACGACCTTGGCGACCACGGCGCGCGGCTTGCCGTCCGGTCCGCGGCGGGGAGCCGCGCGGCCCTGTTGAGCCTCGACCCGCGCCTCGGCCTTCTCGTTGCGGCTCCAGGCCTTCTCGACCGCACCCCATTCGACGCCGTGGTGGTCGACGAAGCCGGCGTCCTCGCTGGCGATCACCGCGCGGCGCAGGTTGTCGGAAATGCGGCTGCCCGGGACGGACTCCTGCGACCACGGCAACTGGTGCCTGTCGAGCACGATGCGCCAAATCTCGCTGCGCTGGAAGGTGGTCGATTCGGGGGCGACGACGGTCATCAGCGCGATGCGAAGCAGGAAGAACAGCTGCAGCGCGAGCACCGCGACGGCCAGCATGCCCAGCAGCCGGCCGGCGCCGCGGATGCCCGGACTCACGCGGCGGCTCCCGGGGCGGCGGCCCGGGACGCGGCGGCCGCGAGCGTCGCCGCCGCCTGCGCATCGACTTCGCGGCGCAGGTCGGTCAGCACCTGGAACGTCTGCGGGCGCACGCCCAGCCAGACGAGATAGGCTTCGGCCGCCTGCTCCACCAGCATGCCCAGGCCGTCGCGGGCGACGGCGCCCTGGGCGCGCGCCCAGTCCAGGAAGGGCCGCGTCGCGGTGCCGTACATCATGTCCAGCGCGAGCGCCCCCGGCCGGAGCGTGCCCGCCGGCAGCGGCGGCACCGCGGCCTGCAGGCTGGCGGCGGTCGCGTTGACCAGCACATCGAAGTCGCCGCCCGCCGTCTCGAGCCCGGTGGCAGAGAGCGGCACCTCCAGCCGCGCGGCGTCGGCCGCGAAGCGCGCGATCATCTGCAGCGCCTTGTCCGGCGTGCGGTTGGCCACCACCAGCGCCGCCGGCCGCGCGGCCAGCAGCGGCTCGAGCGCGCCGGCCGCGGCACCGCCGGCGCCCAGCAGCAGCACGCGCCGGCCGCGCAAGGGCACGCCGGCATTGAGCTCGATGTCGCGCACCAGGCCGGCACCGTCGGTGTTGTCGCCGAACCAGCCGTCGGCCTCGAAGGCGATGGTGTTGACCGCCCCGGCGCGTCGCGCGCGTTCGCTCAGGCGCGCGCAGGCGGCGAAGGCCTCGCCCTTGAAGGGCACGGTGACGTTGCAGCCGCGCGCGCCGCTGTCGGCGAAGGCGCGCACGGCGGCGACGAACGCGTCCAGCGGCGCCTCGATGCGCGTGTAGTCCACGGCGTGGCCCGATGCGGCGGCGAAGCGCGCGTGGATCTGCGGCGAGCGGCTGTGGGCGACCGGGTTGCCGACGACGGCAAGGCGGATGGGATTCATCGGCGAACCTCCGCGCGGCGCGCTGCCGTGCGACTCGTCTGCGGGCGGCCGGGCGACGTTCACGCTCAGCCTCCGTTGTTGGTCATCGTGGCCTGCATGCCATCGGACTTGGTGAAGCGGAACCGCGAGGTCACGACGATCTGGTCGGCCTTGGCCTTCATGTCGTCGCTGAACAGCCCGAACGGCGCGGCGGCGTGCGCGATGGCGAGGGCGCGCTGGTCGAGGAAGCGCGAATTGGAGCTGTGGATGACCTCCGACTCGACGATGCGGCCGCGCGCGTCGATGGTCAGGTTGACGGTCAGCTCGCCGTACAGCTTGTGGCCGTTGAGGGTCGGGAAGTTGGCCGTGCCGCGATCCTCGATCCGGTGACGCAGCTTGTCGTAGTAGATCGCGTAGACCTCCTCGCGCGTGGCCGGGCTGATGTAGCGCCGGCGCGGGCGGGCGTTCTCCTCGTTGATGCGCTTCTCGATCACCGCGAGCAGGCGCAGCTTCTGCTGGCGCAGTTCCTCGGTCTGGCGCTCGGACGGCGTCATCGACGCCTTGCGCGGATCGGGCACCGGCATCGCGGCGATGTCGCGGCGGATCTTGGTCAGCAGCTGCTGCTGTTCCTGCTGGCGCTCCTGGATCGCCTTGGCGGCGTCGGACTGGTCGTCGCCGATCAGCTCGCTGGGCGAGGGCGGCAGCGGCGAGGTGGCGATGCCGGCCTCGCCCTCGCCGCCGCCGGCCAGGTTGGCCTGCGCGATCGCCTGCGCCTTGGTCGGCGCCTCGGTCGAGCGCGCGTTGACCAGCACCACCTCGAGCGGCGTGTCCTGGAACACGCGGTTGAAGTCCTGCGGGTCGACGATGCGCACGCCCAGCACCGCGGCATGCAGCGTGATCGAGATGGTCAGCGCCAGCTGCATCACGGTCGGCCGCCAGGCGCGCAGGCGCACCGACAGCGGCTCGGGAGCGAACATCTTGCGGGGCGACGGGGGCGTGAAGTTCTTGTCCATGCGGCGGGAGGAAGGCGCGTTCAGGCGGGCGCGGCGGCGCCCTCGGCGGGCGGCGCCTCTTCGTCGACGTCGATGGCCAGCGTCAGCGGACCGGCGCCGGCCTCCTCGATGTCGTCGGCCTCCTCGGCGGCATCGGCGGGCGGCGTCGCCTCGTCGTCGAGCTTGGCCAGCAGGCGGGCGTGCAGGTCCAGCGTCAGCAGGTCGACGCCGTCCACGCGCACGCGCACATGGGCCCCGCGCGGGAGGCCGTCGCAGCCGGCGGCCTTGAAGACCAGCGGCAGCGTGTCGGCGCGCACCAGGCCGTCCTTGAGCACGGCGGCGTCGAGCTCGGTCACCTCGTTCTGCTGCAGCCAGCGCAGCGTCCAGAAGCGCTCGATGCCGGTCTGGAAGCCGTTGTACGCGGCGTAGGCGGTGTCGAAGCCGGAGATGATGGAGAACAGCGTGGCGTCCTTGGGCTTGAACGGCGCCGACAGGGGCGCCATGCGGCCGTTGCGCACGCACGAGATGATCTGCCACTGGTTGACCAGGTCGACGTAGCGGCGCAGCGGCGACGTGGCCCACGTGTACTGCGCCACGCCCATGCCGGCGTGCGGCGCGGGGCGCACGCCCATGCGCACCTTGACGCCGGGGGCCAGGCTGGCCTGGCTGCGGTAGATGCCCGGCACGCCCATCTCGGCGATCCAGCCGCCCCAGGTGCTGTTGGCCAGGATCATCGCCTCGGAGACGATCAGGTCCAGCGGCGCGCCGCGGCGGCGCTCGCTGATCACCACCTTCTCGTCGCCCTGCGGCTCGCGCGTGGGCGCGGCGCCGTCGGCGGCCTCGAGGCGGAAGTTGTAGTCGGGCCGGTTGAAGTTCTCGGGCTTGCCGCGCACCACCTCGCGCAGGGCCTTCAGGTGGCGCGCCAGGCGGAACGCGAAGGCGAGCTCGGCGGCGAACGGGTAGTCGGCCGGCGCCGCGCCGGTGAGCGAGTCCTCGGTGACGAACGCGTCGAGCTTGTCGTGGCGCAGGTTGGCCGCGATCGGCACGCGCTCGAGCTTGGTCTCGGTGGCCCGGACCTCCAGCGTGGCCTCGTCGAAGGTGACGTACAGGCTCAGCGCCGGGCAGTCGCGGCCTTCGGCCAGCGTGTACTTCTCGACGATGCTGTCGGGCAGCATCGTGACTTTCCAGCCCGGCATGTAGACGGTGGACAGGCGCTCGCGGGCGACCTTGTCGATCGGGCCGTCCGGCAGGATGGCCAGGCCCGGCGCCGCGATGTGCACGCCGAAGACCACGGTGCCGCTGCCCAGGCCGCGCACCGAGAGCGCGTCGTCGATCTCGGTCGTCTGCGAATCGTCGATCGAGAACGCCGCCACCTCGGCGCGCGGCAGCTCGTCCTTGATGGCCGGCGCCTCCAGCGGCGGAAAGCCGGTGCCCTTGGTCAGTTCCTCGAACAGGAAGCGGCGCCAGTGGAACTGGTAGGGGCTGGTGATGGCGCCGGCGGCCTTGAGCAGGTCCAGCGGCGAGCGCTGCGCGCGCCGCGAGGCCTCGACGACGGCCTTGTACTCGGCGGCGTTCTTGTCGGGGCGGAACAGGATCTTGTAGAGCTGGTCGCGGATCGGCTGCGGTGTCGCGCCGGCCACCAGCTCGGCGGCCCATTCCTGGATCTGCAGCGCCTGCAGCCGCTTGCGCTCGATGCCCAGCAGCGCGGCCTTGACCGTCTCCTCGGGCGCCTTGCGGAACACGCCCTTGGCCATGCGGCGGAAGTAGTGCGGCGCCTCGAACAGGCGGAACAGCGCGGCGGCCTGCTGCACCGGGCCGGCCGACTTGTCGAAGTAGTCGCGCGCCAGGTCGGCGAAGCCGAACTCGTCCTCGCTGGCGAATTCCCAGGCGAGGTCGAGGTCGATCTCGCCGGCCAGTGCCTGGCCCTGCGCGATCAGGTCGGCGGGCTGCGGCTTGTCGAAGCGCAGGAGCACGTGCGAGGCCTTGACCTTCACGCGTTTGCCGGAGTCGAGTTCCACCTGGATCGAGGTGTCCGCCTCGGACATCACCCGTCCGGCGAGGAACTTGCCGGAGTCATCGAAGAGAGCGTAATTCACCGGTCGATTGTCGCCGAGTTCCGGCGCTGGCCGGCGCCGACGAGTGAGCGCCGGTTACCGCCGGCGGCCGCCCCGCGCCGATCGTGTCGACGCACCGCGGCGCGAGCGCGCTAGACGGTCATCCCGCCCGAGACCTCGATGACCGCGCCGTTGACGTAGCTCGCCTCGTCGCTGGCGAGGAACGCGTACACGTTGGCGATCTCATCGGGCCGGCCGAGCCGGTGCAGGGGCACCTGTTCGCGCATGTGCTGCAGCACCTTGTCGGGGATGGTGGCCAGGATGGGCGTCTCGACGAAGCCCGGGGCCACCGCGTTGACGCGGATGCCCTTGGGTCCGAGCTCGCGGCTCCAGGTCTTGGTGAAGCCGATCACGCCGAACTTGGTGGCGGCGTAGTTGGTCTGGCCGAAGTTGCCGTAGATGCCCACCACCGAGCTCGCGTTGAGGATCGTGCCGCCGCCCTGGGCGATCATCGTGTCGGCGACGGCCTGCGCGCAATGGAACACGCCGCGCAGGTTCACGTCGATGACCGCGTCGAACTGCTCGAGGGTCATCTTCTGCAGCCGCGCGTCCTTGGTGATGCCGGCGTTGTTGACCAGGGTGTCGATGCGGCCGAAGCGCGCCAGCGTGGCGGCCACCATTGCGTTGACCTGCGCGCGATCGGTGACGTCCACCACCTGCCCGATGCAGGCGGCACCCTCCACGCAGGCAGCGGCGACTGCCGCCACGGCGGCATCGACCGCGGCGGCCTTGACGTCGCAGACGACGACGCTGGCGCCTTCACGGGCGAACTTCAGGGCGGTAGCCAGGCCGATGCCTTGGGCGGCCCCGGTGACGATGGCGATTTTCTGGGCGAGACGCATGAGGTCGGGAATCGTTGGGAGGCGCCGATTGTCTCCGGACCGGCCACGCGGCCCGGAAACGACGACGGGAGCCTCGGCTCCCGTCGGTCGAGTCGCGCGAGGCGACGCGTCAGGCTTGCTTGTTCGAGCGGCGGCGCGCGAGCGTGCCGACCAGGCCCAGGCCGGCCAGCAGCAGGGCGTAGGTCTGGCCTTCCGGAACCGGCAGCAGGCCGTCGTTCGTGCCGAACGAGGTGAACTCGCCGTCGCCGACCTTGAACTGCACCTGCTGGTTGCCGGAGCAGCACGACTCGAGGCCGTACAGCGTCAGCGTGTGGTTGCCGGCGCCCAGGCCGTTGGCCGTGAACTGGAAGTAGTCGCCCGTCGACGTGTAGCTGTAGTTCCACCACATGTCGTCGCTGATGGACTGCTGCAGCACGCCGTCGAGGTAGACCGCGCCACCCTTGCCGAAGTCCACGCCGGCGCGGAAGGTCCAGTCGGCGCCATCGGTGGCGGTGTCGAACTGGATCGTCGACTTGAGCGCGCCGTCGTTGATCGTGATCGGCAGGTTGTCGAAGCTGGCGGCCCACGACGACGTCGTGACGGCGCCTTCGACGACGGACTGGAAGGCGCTCGCGTCGGCAAACAGGCCATCGCCACCGTAGTAGCCGGTCTGGATGTGGATCGCGCTGGCGCTGGCGATGCCAGAGACGAACGCGAGCGTGAGCGCGGCAAGCTTCTTCATTTGAATCCCTTGTGTACTGGTCGTTGTCGGCCGCAGTCCGCAGGACTCGGCGTATCGGAATGTTACTCGACGGACTAGGGATTGCCCTCCCCAAATCCAGGGGTCCCGGAATGTGATGGATGTCACGGACGGCGGCGGATCCGGCCCGTCCGGAGGGCTCAAAGCTGCAGGTGGCGCAGCAGGTCGGGCACGTGCGACTCGAAGTCCGACAGCCCGTGGTCGCTGCCGGCGACCAGCCTGAGCGGGCCCTGCGCGTAGCGGCCCGTCATCTCGCGCCAGTCCAGCACCTCGTCGCCCTTGGCGACGATCGCCAGCAGGTTGGCCGGATGCGCCAGGGGGTATGGCGGCGTCATCGCCGCGAGTTCGGCCACGTGCGCCGCGCTGAAGTCGAAGCTCTGGTCGGCCGCGTGGTACATCGTCTGGCGGCCGATGTGGGCCGCGAGGTCGCGCGCCGGATCGACCGCCGGGTTCAGCAGCACCGCGCGGCACCCGAGCGCCTCCGCCACGATCGTCGCGTAGAAGCCGCCCAGCGAGCTGCCGATCACGCCGGTGGTCGCCGCCGGCCAGCCGGCGGTCAGCGCGCGGATGTCGGCCAGGGCCGCGGCCGGCGACGGCGGCAGCTGCGGGCAGGCCCAGACCAGGTCGGGCCGGTGCGCGGCCACCCAGTCGGCCATCCAGCGCGCCTTGAACGACTGCGGCGACGAGCGGAAGCCGTGCAGGTACAGCAGGTGGGTGAGCACGCCGGCCGGGCTCAGGTGTGCGGCGCCTCGAGCGCGGCCAGCAGCTTGGCGTGGATGCCGCCGAAGCCGCCGTTGCTCATGCACAGCACGTGGTCGCCCGGCTTGGCCACCCGGGCCACGGCCGAGACGATGCCGCCGATGGTGTCGCTGACCTGCGCCTGCTTGCCCATCGGCGCGAGCGCCTCGGCGGCGTCCCACGACAGGCCGCCGGAGTGGCAGAACGACAGGTCGGCCTCCTCCAGCGCCCACGGCAGTTGCGCCTTCATCGCGCCCTGCTTCATCGTGTTGGAGCGCGGTTCGAACACGGCCAGGATGCGCTGGGCGCCGACCTTGCGGCGCAGGCCGTCGATGGTCGTGCGGATCGCGGTCGGGTGGTGCGCGAAGTCGTCGTACACGCGGATGCCGTTGGCCTCGCCCTTGAGCTCGAGCCGGCGTGCGACGTTCTCGAACGTGGCCAGCGCCGCGGCCGCGGCGGCCGGGGCGACGCCCAGGTGCTCGGCGGCGGCGATGGCGGCCAGCGCGTTCATCTGGTTGTGCTCGCCCAGCAGGGCCCACTCGACGCGCCCGATCTTCATCGAGCCGCGCAGCACGTCGAAGGCGTGCGGCTCGCCGCGGGCACGCAGCGCGCCGGGTTCCTCCTTGCGGGCGCCGAAGCGCTGCACCTCGCTCCAGCAGCCGCGGTCGAGCACGCGCTGCAGCGATTCCTCGCGCGCGTTGACGACCAGCCGGCCGCGCGCGGGCATGGTGCGCACCAGGTGGTGGAACTGCGTCTCGATGGCGGCCAGGTCCGGGAAGATGTCCGCGTGGTCGAACTCGAGGTTGTTCAGCACCGCGGTGCGCGGGTGGTAGTGGACGAACTTGCTGCGCTTGTCGAAGAACGCGGTGTCGTACTCGTCGGCCTCGATGACGAACGGCGTGCGCGCGCCGCCGGCGCCCGCGGTGCGGCCGAGCCGGGCCGAGACGCCGAAGTTGCGCGGCACGCCGCCCACCAGGAAGCCGGGCTCGAGGCCGGCCTGGTCCAGGATCCACGCGAGCATCGCGGTGGTGGTGGTCTTGCCGTGCGTGCCCGCCACGGCCAGCACGTGGCGGCCTTCGAGCACGTGCTCGGCCAGCCACTGCGGGCCGCTGACGTAGCGCAGGCCGTCGTCGAGGATGGCCTCCATCAGCGGATTGCCGCGCGAGACCGCGTTGCCGATGACGAACAGGTCGGGCGCCAGCGCGACCTGGTCGGTGCCGTAGCCCTCGATCAGGTCGATGCCGAGCGCGCGCAACTGGTCGCTCATCGGCGGGTAGACGTTGGCGTCGCAGCCGGTCACCTTGTGGCCGGCCTCGCGGGCGAGGGCGGCGAGGCCACCCATGAAGGTGCCGCAGATGCCGAGAATATGGATATGCATAGGAATGACTGCCCCAGTCTGCGGGTTACCGCAGACAGCCCCCGAGGGGCGTGCGGCCTTGCTCCGGAGCGGCCGAGCGCAGCGGCCGCGCGCTTGCGCCCTCCGCTCGAGCGACACGCGCCGAGGTGACGGATTGCAGGAAACGTACCAGCTGGCGCCGGGTTCGCGCCGCGCTGGTACTCGACGATGGATGGCGGGGCATGGCGTCAGCCGGCGATGAAGGTCTGCATGCCGGCCCACTCCTCGCCGGTGGGCAGCGTGACCGGGTCGATCACGCGCGCCGCCTCGACGCACAGCATCTTCTGCCAGTCGCCGTCGGGAAGATCGTCCAGCTGGGCGGCCTTCGCGGGGCCCGGGTTCCAGACGACGACATCGGTGAAATGGGCCTGCGCGATGGAGAGCCTGCGACCCAGCTCGCGCAGCGTCAGGCCGGCCGGGGCGTCGTGGTACAGGCGGTCGATCTCGCCCACGACCTGGGTGACGTCGCCCCACTGCTGCTGCCACTGGCCGGTGGTGTTGTCCTCGTACTTGACGCCCTGCAGACCCTCCAGCTGGGCCTTGAGCACATCATTGGTGCGCAGGTAGCTGTGCAGGGCCACGGTGAAATCGAACGCCGTGTCGCCGGTGTTGGTCACGGCGAACTCGACGTCGAGCTGGCGGCCGACGATGCTGACGGTGATCTCGGCCTCGAACTCGTGCGGCCACAGCGCGCGCGTGGCGTCGTCGGCGACGAAGCGCAGCACCGCCTGGGCATGGGTGCCGGGCGACGCGGTCTCGCCCAGCTGCCACCCGCGGGTGCGCAGCAGGCCGTGGCGCGGCAGCGTGCCGCGGCTGGAGAACTGCGGGAAGATCACCGGCACGCCGCCGCGCACCGCCTGGCCGTCGCCGTAGCGGCTGGCGGGCGACACGTAGAGCTGCTCCTCGCCGCCGGCGGGCGTCCAGCTCACCAGGTGGCCGCCGTGCAGCAGGATCGTGGCGCGGGCGCCGTCGGACGATTGCAGCGCGACCGCGGGCTGGCCGTGGTACTCGGTCTGTTTTGCGGAGGCCATCTCAGGATGCGGCGAACGCAGCGCGGGCGGCCTTCAGGGTGTGCTCGAGCTCGGCCGGACCGTGCGCGGCGCTGACGAAGCCCGCCTCGTAGAGCGCCGGCGCGAAGTAGACGCCGGCGTCCAGCATGGCGTGGAAGAAGCGGTTGAAGCGTTCCTTGTCCACCGCGATGGCGCTGTTGTAGTCGTGCGGCAGCCCGTCGCGGAAGAAGAAGCCGAACAGGCCGCCCTCGCTGTCGACCGACATCGGCACGCCAGCGGCGTCGGCGGCGGCCTTCAGGCCGTCGACCAGCGCGCGCGTGCTGGCGTGCAGCGCGGCGTGGAAGCCGGGCCTGGAGATCTCGGCCAGCGTGGCCAGCCCGCAGGCGGTGGCCACCGGGTTGCCCGACAGCGTGCCGGCCTGGTAGGCCGGGCCCAGCGGCGCGAGCTGCGCCATGATCTTGCGCGAGGCGCCGAACGCCGCCAGCGGCATGCCGCCGCCGATGACCTTGCCGAAGACGCTGATGTCGGGCACGAAGCCGGGGATCTGCTGCGCGTACAGGCTCTGCGCGCCGCCGAGTGCCACGCGGAAGCCGGTCATGACCTCGTCCATGATCAGCAGCGCGCCATGCTGGTGGCAGAGCTCGCGCAGCCGCTTCATGAACGCCACGCTGGTGCGCACGAAGTTCATGTTGCCGGCGATCGGCTCGATGATCACGCAGGCCAGCTCGTCGCCGTAGGCGGCGAAGGCCTCTTCCAGCTGGGCGACGTTGTTGAAGTCGAGCACGCTGGTGTGCTGCACGACCTCGGCCGGCACGCCCGCCGAGGTGGGGTGGCCGAAGGTGGCCAGGCCGGAGCCGGCCTTGACCAGCAGCGCGTCGGCGTGGCCGTGGTAGCAGCCCTCGAACTTGATCAGGCGCGAGCGCCCGGTGGCGGCGCGCGCCAGCCGGATCGCGCTCATGCAGGCCTCGGTGCCGGAGCTGACCAGGCGCACCTGCTCGACGCTGGGCACGTGGCGGATGATCTCCTCGGCCAGCTCGATCTCGCGCTCGGTGGGCGCCCCGAAGCTGAAGCCGTCGCGGGCGGCCCGCAGCACCGCCTCCAGCACCGTCGGATGGCCGTGGCCCAGGATCATCGGCCCCCAGGAACCGATGTAGTCGACGTAGCGCTTGCCTTCGGCGTCCACGATGTACGCCCCTTCGGCCCGGGCGATGAAGCGCGGCGTGCCGCCGACGGCGCGGAACGCCCGTACAGGCGAGTTGACGCCGCCCGGGATCACCTTCTGGGCGCGCTCGAACAGCTCATCGTTAGTGGACACTTCGCGAACCCCCGACTTCCGTCCCGTCGTCACCCAGCGCTTCCTCGATCGTCTCGTTGCCGTCCTCGTCCTCGCCGGGCGGCAGCGCCCAGAAGAAGCGGTCGGGCACCACCCCGCCCATGCCGGGCCGGAAGCCGGCGTCCAGGCTCTGGTCGAGGAACTGCAGCGCCTCGCCGACGCCGGCCTGCAGCTCGGCGGCGGCGCCCAGCAGCGCGGCCAGGGCTGCCGACAGGGTGTCGCCGGCGCCCACGAAGGTGGCCTCGAACATCTCGAACTTCTCGCCGGTGAGCGCGCCCTGGGGCGACGCCAGCACGTTGTCGATGAACTGGCCGGCGCCCTTGGCCGGCAGCATCACCCCGGTGACCAGCACGAAGCGGGTGCCGTGCTCGGCCGCTGCCACCGCCAGCTCGCGCGGCGAGGCCGGGCGGTCGGAATCCCAGTCCGGCAGCAGGAAGTCGGTGAGCGTCTTGTGGTTGCCCACCAGCACCTCGGTGGCCGGCAGGATCAGCTCGCGGAAGGCCTCCAGGTAGGTGTTCTGGTCGTCGTCCTCCATGAACGACAGCCCCGGCAGGTACGACACCAGGGGCACGTCCGGGTAGTCGGACAGCACCTCGGCCACCGCGCTGACGTTGTCGGTGCTGCCCAGGAAGCCGACCTTGAACCCGGCGACGGTGATGTCCTCGAGGATGCAGCGGGCCTGTTCGACCACGGCGTCGGCGTCGATCACGTGCTGGTCGAAGATCTCGGCGGTGTCGCGCATCAGCAGGGCAGTGACCACCGGCAGGGCGTGGGCGCCCATGGCGGCGATGGTCGCGACGTCGCCCGCGATCCCTCCCGCGCCGCTGGCATCGCTCGCGTTGAAGCTCAGAATGCAGGCGGGTGCACTCGCTTCATCTGCGATTTCGTCGGGCGTTTCCGCGCCGGGGGGGAGGTCCATTGCCATGTCCGGTGTGGGCGAACTTGTGAAGCTTGCCCGGAAAATGTGATTAGTTTGGCCCTTAACGCGTCGTTAACCGCTCGGGGCCGTGGCTACAATCCAGACGATTGTAGTGACCCTGAACGCGAACGACTGTGAACGAACCTCAAACCTGGATGTGCTTGATCTGCGGCTGGATCTACGACGAGGCTGCCGGCGACGCTGAAACTGGTTTGTTGCCGGGAACCCCCTGGGCAGCCGTCCCCATGAACTGGACGTGCCCGGAGTGCGGGGCACGCAAGGAAGACTTCGAGATGGTCCGCATCTGATGGAAGAACCCACGATGGCGCATGTTCTGAACGAGAGCTTCGATGGCTGACGCCACGCCGGCCCCCACCGCCGCCCCGGCGCTGCCCGCGGTGCGCGTGCTCGTGATCGACGACAGCAACACGATCCGGCGCAGCGCCGAGATCTTCCTGCGCCAGGGCGGGCACGAAGTCGTGCTGGCCGAGGACGGCTTCGACGCGCTGGCCAAGGTCAACGACCACACCCCCGACCTGATCTTCTGCGACATCCTGATGCCGCGGCTCGACGGCTACCAGACCTGCGCGATCATCAAGCGCAACCCGCGCTTCGCCGCGGTGCCGGTGATCATGCTGTCGTCCAAGGATGGCGTCTTCGACAAGGCGCGCGGCCGGATGGTGGGCTCCGAGGATTACCTGACCAAGCCTTTCACGAAGGAGCAGCTCCTGCGCGCGGTGGCCCAATACCATCCGGCTCGACTTCTCCCGGAGCAGTAAGAGTTTCCCTCCCGGGCATTTCCGGCCGCGACGAGCGACCGGTGGTCGACGGGCCATAAGCGCAACCCAGGCGCGTTTCAAGGACACACCATGCCGATCCAGCACATTCTCCTGGTCGATGATTCGAAGACCGAATTGGCTTATCTCTCCGACCTGCTCGCCAAGCGCGGCTTCACCGTGCGCACCGCGGAGAATGGCGAAGACGCGATGAAGCGGCTGGCCGAGGGCAAGCCCGACCTGATCCTGATGGACGTCGTGATGCCCGGCACCAACGGCTACCAGCTGACCCGCTCGATCACCCGCGACCCGCGCTACTCGGACGTGCCGGTGATCATGTGCACCAGCAAGGGCCAGGAAACCGACCGCGTCTGGGGCCTGCGCCAGGGCGCGCGCGACTACGTCGTCAAGCCCGTCGACACCGACGACCTGATGGCCAAGATCAAGTCGCTGGGCTGATCGCCCCCCGGCTGACCCGACCTTCACGCACGTCAAAACGGCACGCACCCTTCCATGGCCAACAAAGATGCCCTGCGCGACCTGCAAACCCGGCTGGCGAGCCGCCTGCAAGCCGCCAAGACGCAGCCGCGCGCACGAGGCTGGCTCGCCGTCGAGTGCGCCGGCCTCGGCCTGCTGCTGCCGCTGGCCCAGGCCGGCGAGATCTTTCCGCTGCGCGCGCTGCTGAAGCTGCCGCACGCCAAACCGTGGATGACCGGCGTGGCGCAGCTGCGCGGCGATCTCTACACGGTCATCGACCTCGCGGCCTTCCTGGGCCTGCGCGCGCCGAAGGCCAACGACCCGGCGGCCCTCGACGGCCAGCTGGTGATGCTGGCGCCGTCGCTGCAGGTCAACGCCGCGCTGCGCGTCGACCGACTGGCCGGCCTGCGCGGCGAAGAACAGATGACGCGCGAGGCCGAGTCGGCCGAGAGCGTCGGTGCCCGGCCCGCATTCGCGGCCGGTCGCTGGAAGGACGCGCAGGGCGCGTCCTGGCAGGAAATCGATCTGGGAGCGCTGGCCGTCGACGGCGCGTTCCTCGATGTGATGAGCTGAAGAGGGTCCGGTTGCAACGACGCGCCGTGCCAGCGGCGCCAAGGCACGCAGTGCGTCGGGCAACCGTTCGGGATTAGTTGGGATTTGAAATCTAGCGTGAAGAGGGCGAGATGAACTTGTCAGACCAGAACAACGGCAACGTGCTCAAGCAGCATGGCGCCCACACCGAGGGCGGCCTCGAGAACGTCTATCCTCCCGTCGCTTCGGACTCCGGCGCTCGCGCGCGCGAGTCGGCGCTCGCGGACGTCGATCTCGGCGACCCGGTCGATTCGCACAGGCAATCGCTGCACGATTCCCACGACGGCCCCGGCGCCGGCCACGCCGAGCACGCGACGCATGCGTTGTCGGCCGGCGGCGCGGTGCCCACGCTCGACCTGGACGTCCACACGATGGGCCACTCGGCCTTTCCGCTGGACGGCGCGGGCCCGGGCCAGGACGACGAGGGCGTCGCCCACTCCCAGAACAACCTGGCCGTCGACCTGCCGCTCGAGGGCCCGGACACGGCCTCGATGACGGCTTCGACGATCATGCCCGACCACGGCAGCGACGCCGCGCCCACGCGCCTGCTCGACGCCGAGCCGGCCGAGGCCGAGGCCGAGGCCTCCGACGAGGACAACACCGGCCTGCCGCTGATCGGGCGCCGGTCGATCAACTACCAGCAGCGCTTCGTGATCACGCTGGCCGGCCTGGGCTTCGTCGGCCTGCTGTTCGGCGGCTACGGCGCCATCGCCTCGGCCAACGCCCACGCGAAGCAGGTGGAAGCCACCGGTGCGGCGCTGATGCAGTCGCAGCGGCTGGCCAAGTCGGTCTCGCAGGCCATGATCGGCAGCCCGGCGGCCTTCCCTGAAGTCAAGGAATCCGGCACGGTGCTGGCCACCGACGTGCGCGGCCTGAGCGCCGGCAACGACGTCGTCGGCGCGGTGCCGTCCGGCGCCCAGGACACGGTGCAGCCGCTGCTGCCGCTGGTCGACCGGGCCGAGAAGAACGCCAACATCGTGCTGGCCCAGCAGAAGACGCTGACCCAGGTGGGCCAGGCGCTGCGCACCATCAACCGCCAGTCGTCCGACCTGCTCGAGACCGCGGAAACGGTGTCGTCGCTGAAGCTGCAGGGCGGTGCCTCGGCGGCCGAGATCTCGGCCGTCGGCCAGCTCGTGATGCTGACGCAGCGCATCGGCAAGAGCGCCAACGAATTCCTGACCTACGAAGGCGTGAGCCCGGAGGCGGTGTTCCTGCTCGGCAAGGACTTGAACACCTTCCGCGAGATCGCCGATGGCCTGCTGCAGGGCAACGCCGACCTGCGCCTGCCCGGCACCAAGGAGCCCGCCACGCGCGAGCGCCTGGAGCAGCTGATCGCCCAGTACGAGCAGACCCGCAGCCAGTCCAGCGCCATCCTGGCCAACCTCCAGGGCCTGGTCGCCGCGCGCGAGGCGCAGGCGCAGATCGTGGGCGACAGCGAACCGCTGCGCAAGGGCCTGGAAGGCGTGCAGAGCCGCCTCGACCAGATCGGCGGCGTGTCCATCGGCTACCTCGTCGCCATCGTCGCCGCCGCCGGCCTGCTGCTGCTGGGTGCCCTGGGCATCCTGCGACTGTTCGTCGTGCAGCAGCGCCAGCAAGCCCGGGACGCCGACGACAAGCGCCGCGACGCCGACGCCCGCCAGCGCGAGGCCCAGCGCGTCAACGACGCCAACCAGGCCGCCATTCTCCGGCTGATGAACGAACTGCAGTCGGTCGCCGAAGGCGACCTGACCCAGCAGGCGACGGTGACCGAGGACATCACGGGCGCCATCGCCGACTCGGTGAACTACACCGTGGAAGAGCTGCGCACCCTGGTGGCCCAGGTGCAGGGCACCGCCAACCGGGTGACCGACACCACCGGCCAGGTCGAACAGACCTCCACCGAGCTGCTGGCGGCGTCCACCGAACAGCTGCACGAGATCCGCGAGACCGGCGAGTCGGTGCTGCAGATGGCCGGCCGAATCAACGACGTGTCGCAACGCGCCCAGGAAACCGTGGCAGCCGCCCAGCAGTCCTTGACCGTGACGCAGACCGGCCGCCGCGCGGTGCAGGACGCCATCGAGGGCATGAACTCGATCCGCGACCAGATCCAGGAAACCTCCAAGCGGATCAAGCGCCTGGGCGAATCGTCGCAGGAGATCGGCGAAATCACCGAGCTGATTTCCGACATTACGGAACAGACGAACGTGCTGGCCCTGAACGCCGCCATCCAGGCCGCCTCGGCCGGCGATGCGGGTCGCGGCTTCTCGGTCGTCGCGGAAGAAGTGCAGCGACTGGCCGAACGCTCCGGCGACGCCACGCGCCAGATCGCGGCGCTGGTCAAGGCCATTCAGACCGACACCGGCGATGCCGTGGCCGCCATGGAACGCTCCACGCAGGGCGTGGTGCAGGGTGCGCAACTGTCCGACGCGGCCGGCGCCGCGCTGGTCGACATCGACCGTGTGACGCGCGAACTGTCCACGCTGGTGGAAAGCATCTCGACGCAGGCGCAGAGCGAAGCGCAGTCCGCCAACGTCGTGGCCTCCAACATCCAGCACATCTTCGCCGTGACGGAGCAGACCGGCGACGGCACGCGGTCGACTGCGCAGATCGTGCGCGAGCTGTCGCGCACGGCCGAGGAATTGCGCCAGTCGGTGTCCCGGTTCAAGATCAGCTGACCCCCCCACGCTCCATGAGTGAGGCCTTCACGCACCCGCTGGTCGCCGCCCCCCGAGGCAGGGCCCTGTTCGCCACCGTGGCGAGCCAGGGCAGTTCCTGCACGCAGGGGGCCGCGGCCGGCCGGCGCCGTTTTGGCTGCTATCCCGTCGGTGGCTGACCGACCTTGGGCGCGCTCGACGAGTGCGCGCGCTGGAGATGACGTTGAGTGAACAAGTAGCGCACGCAGTGCCTGCAGACCTGAGCACGTTGGCCTGGGTGGCCGACGAGCTTCGCCGTACCCTCGACAACGCCCACAAGGCGTTGCGGCGCCAGGTGCGCGACACCGAGACCGCGCCGCAGGGCACCGAGATCGACGGCAGCGCTTCGGCCGCGTTGACGCAGGCCCGCGCGCTGTTCCACCAGGGCGCCGGCGCCCTCGACATGGTCGGCCAGGGCGAGGGCGCGCGCATGCTGCGCGCCAGCGAGCAGGCCGTCGTGCGCCTCGCGCAGAAGCCGCGCCTGCTCGACGCCACCGCTGCCACGACCATCGAACGCTCGTCGTTCGCGCTGCTCGATTTCCTGCGCCGCCGGCTGTCCGGCAAGGACGTGTCGCCGCTCGCGCTGTTCCCGCAATACCGCGAGGTGCAGACGCTCGCCGGTGCCGACCGCATCCATCCGGCCGACCTCTGGCAGGCCGACGCGCCCGCGCAGGGCGCGCAGCTGGCCGACATCGCCCCGTCGCTCGTGAAGGCCTCCGCCGCCACGCACCCGATGGCGCTCAAGCCCGACGCCGATACCCGTGGCCGCATGGAGCAGTGCATGCTCGCGCTGCTGCGCGGCCCGGTGGGCCCGGCCGCCACCCAGATGAGCCAGCTGTTCGCCGGCCTGGCCGCGGGCAGTTCCGGCAAGCTGTCGGGCCTGTGGTCCGTGGCCGCCGCCTTCTTCGAGGCGCAGGCCCAGGGCCGGCTGGCGGCCGACGTCTACAGCAAGCGCCTCACGTCGCGCCTGCTGGCCCAGGTGCGCCTGGCCGAGCGCGGCCAGGCCGAGGTCTCCGACCGCCTCACCCAGGACCTGTTGTTCTTCTGCGCCCGGGCGCTGCCGGGCGACGACGCCAAGGCGCCGCGCCTGGTGGCCGTGCGCAAGGCCTTCGCCCTCGGCACCCAGGCGCCGGTGGACTACGAGCAGGAAGCGCTCGGCCGCTACGACCCGGCGCTGATCCCGCTGGCGCGTCGCCGCGTCGAGGCGCTCAAGGAATCGTGGTCGTCGGCCACCGCCGGGCAGTCCGGCCTCGCGTCCAGCCTGCGCGAGCAGGCCACGCTGGTGGCCGACTCGGTGCGCAAGCTCCATCCCGAGGGCGAGCACATGGCGCGCGCCCTCGACGCCGCGGTCACCCAGGTGGCCGACGGCAGCGTCGTGCCGTCGCCGAACCTGGCGATGGAAGTCGCCACCAGCCTGCTGTGCCTGGACGCCGCCCTCGACGATGCCGACATCGCCGACGCCTCGTTCGGCACCCGCATCCACCAGCTCGCCGAGCGCATCGACCTGGCCCGCCAGGGCCGCACGCCCGGCCCGATCGAGCCGTGGATGGAGGACCTCTACCGCCGCGCGTCCGATCGCCAGACGATGGGCAGCGTGGTGCAGGAACTGCGCTCGTCGCTGGCCGACGTCGAAGGCCAGCTGGACAAGTTCAACCGCGACCCGTCCGAGCGCGAGCTGCTGGTGCCGGTGCCGGCCAAGCTGTCGGCCATGCGCGGCGTGCTGTCGGTGCTGGGCCTGGACCAGGCCGGACAGGCCGTCGTGCGCATGCGCGACGAAGTCGACGCCGTGCTGGCGCAGTCGCGCGACGGCGCAGAGAGCGCCTCGGCCTCGCGCGCGCTGTCCGAGCAGGCCGTCGGCCGGTTGGCCGCCAACGTGGGCGCGCTGGGCTTCCTGATCGACCTGCTGGGCGTGCAGCCGCAGCTGGCCAAGTCGCTGTTCAAGTTCGACGCCGACAGCGGTCGCCTCGAGACCGTGATGGGCCGCACCGACGAGATCGTGCCCTCCGAGCCCGAGGCCCCGGTCGGTGGCGAGAGCGAGCTGATGGCGCAGGTGCAGCAACTGGCCGCGGCCGCCGGCGACGACGCCGCATCCAAGGCCGACATCATGCACAAGCTCGAGGAGCTCGCGCAGCAGGCCGTCGCCTCCGACGAGAAGAGCGTCGCCGACGCCGCCAAGGCCGCGCGCAGCGCGCTGGCGCGCAGCGACGACTCCGGCGCCACCGAGGTGCGCCAGGAGATCGCCCAGGCGATGTCCGATTTCGCCGCGCCGCCGCCGCCGGCCCCGGTCACGTCCACCTCGATCGTGTCGGCCACCGCCACGGCCGAGGACGACGAGATGCTCGAGGTCTTCTTCGAGGAAGCCGAGGAAGTCATCGCCGGCGCCCGCGAGAGCCTGGACAGGCTGGCCGAGGAGCCGCAGCACTTCGAGTCGATCTCCACCGTCCGCCGCGCGTTCCACACCCTCAAGGGCAGCTCGCGCATGGTCGGCCTGCGCGACTTCGGCGACGCCGCCTGGGCCTGCGAACAGCTGTACAACGCCCGCCTGGCCGACGCGGTCATCGAGGCCGGCCCGGAGCTGCGCGGGTTCTCGCAGAACGTGCTCGACGAGCTCGAGGGCTGGGTCAAGGCGCTGGCCGCCCGCAATGCCACCGGCTTCCACAGCGCCCCCATCATCGCGGCCGCCAACGCGCTGCGCGACGGTGTCGACCCCGACGCCCTGCCGGTCAAGCCGCGCGCCCCGACCCCGGCGGTCGAGGCCACCGCGGTGCTGCCCCCGCTGGCCGCACCCGCGGCCCCGACGGCGACCGCCGCGGACGACTTCGAGCCGGCCCCCGCGCACGAGGCGCCCGACACCGAGATCCTCGAGGACTTCGCGTCCACCGCGTCCGGCGAGCTGCACGAGGCGCCGCATGCGCCGTCGAACGCCTTCGAGCTGCACCTGCCCGCGGACCCGTCCGCGGCCCCGGCCGCCGGCGAATACGTGCACGTGCGCACCGAGTTCATGGACGACCGCACCGTCGTCGAGCCGACGACGCCGGCCCCGGAATACGCGGCGCCGAACTTCGAGTTCGACCTCGGCGACCTCGACAAGGCGGCCGACGACGAAGAGCAGACGGTCATGACGCCGCTCGAACGCCGCGTGCCCGACCAGGACTTCGGCCCCGAGACGGTACCGTCCGCCCTCGACGAAGCCTCGTTCGACCTGTCGCCCTCCGGCCGCACGGTGGAGCCGGCCGCCAACGACGCGCTCGCCGCCACGCCGGCCACCGGCACGCATGCGTTCGACACGCTGACCGTCGGCGACCAGCTGCCGGCCGACGACGCCGAGAACTACAAGGTCATCGGCCCGCTGCGCATCGGCCTGGGCCTGTTCAACATCTTCCTGAACGAAGCCGACGAGCAGTCGCGCCGCCTGTGCACCTCGCTCGCCGAGTGGGTGCTGGAACTGCCGCGCCCGGTGGGCGAGGAGGCCGTCTCGCTGGCCCACTCGCTGGCCGGCAATTCGGCCACCGTGGGCCATGCCGACCTGTCGTCGCTGGCCCGCCGCCTCGAGCACGCGCTCGAGATCTCGCAGTCGCGCCTGGTGACGCCGGACGAGGCGCGCCTGTACAACGACGTCGCCGAGGAGATCCGCCGCCTGCTGCACCAGTTCGCCGCCGGCTTCCTGCAGGCGCCCGCCCCGGCGCTGCTGGCCCGCTTCGACGCCTTCCAGGCCTCGGTGCAGGCCCAGGTGGCCCAGGCCACCCACGACGAGAACCTGCAGCGCGCCCGCGACGCCGAGGCCGCCACCCAGGCGGAGCACGCCACCCAGGCCGCCGCCGCCGCCCAGGCCGCCGCCGCCGCCCAGGCCGCCGCCGAGGCGCAGGCCGCTGCCGAGGCGCAAGCCGCTGCGCAAGCCCGCGCCGCCGCCGAGGCGCAAGCCGCGGCCGACGCCCAGGCCGCCGCCGAGGCCCAAGCCCGTGCCGCGGCCGATGCGCAGGCTGCCGCCGAAGCGCAGGCTGCTGCCGAAGCCCAAGCCGCCGCCGAAGCCCAGGCCGCTGCCGACGCGCGCGCCGCCGCCGCGCCGGCCGACGATCATCGTTTCGCCGAGCCGGTGATCGCCGCGCCGGAGGTCATCGATTCGCCCGACACCGCCATCGGTGCCGACGAGTTCGACGCCCTCGCCGCCGCCGCCGACGCGGCCGCCGTGCCGGTGGCCCAGGCCGCCGCGGTCCCCGAATCCGGCCTCGGCGCCGTCCGTTTCAGCGTGCTCGACGACGCCGTCCGCGCCGATTCCGGCCAGCGCCACGAAGTGGCCGAGCCGACCAGCGACGGTTCCGGCTTCGCGCAGGACCTGGACGCCCAGGATGCGATCGATCCCGAGCTGTTCGAGATCTTCTCCGAAGAGGCGCAGGAACTGCTGCCCTCGCTCGCCTCGCACCTGCGGGCGTGGGAAGTCTCGCCCGAGATGCAGTCCGAGGCCTTCGGCGCGCTGCGCGCGCTGCACACCCTCAAGGGCAGTGCCCGCCTGGCCGGTGCGATGCGCCTGGGCGAGCTGGCGCACCGCCTGGAATCGGCCTTCGAGGAACGCGTGGGCGGCCGGTCGGCCAATCCACCGACCATGGCCACGCTGCACACCGGCGTCGACGCGCTCGACGAGGAGTTCCAGCGCCTGCTGAAGGCCCCGCAGGCGCCGGCACCGGTGGCCGCACCCGTGGTCGTGGAGCCGGTGGTCGCCGTGGTCCCGGAGCCCGCGGCCGAGTCCGTCGTGCCGGCCGTGGAAGCGCAGGTCGAGCCCGAGCTGCCCGCCGTCCCGGTCGCGCCCGCGGCCGTGCCCGAATCCACGATCCGCCAGATCGTGCCGAAGGCGCTGTCCGACGCCGCACCGGCAACGATCGACTGGGCCCGCTTCAGCGCGGCCAACCCGTCGCGCGTGCAGCGCGTCATCGAGGCCGCCACCGGCAACCCGGCCACGGCCACGGTGCGCGTCAAGGCGCCGCTGCTGGACCGCCTGGTCAACCAGGCCGGCGAAGTCTCGATCACCCGCTCGCGCCTCGAAGGCGACGTCACCCAGATGCGCGCGTCGCTGCGCGAACTGACGGAAAACCTGGATCGCCTGCGCCGCCAGCTGCGCGACATCGAACTGCAGGCCGACACGCAGATCGCGTCGCGCCTGGAGGCGAGCAAGAGCTCGTCGGTGGAGTTCGACCCGCTGGAAATGGACCGCTTCACGCGCTTCCAGGAACTGACGCGGATGATGGCCGAGTCGGTCAACGACGTCGCCACGGTGCAGCGCAGCCTCACGCAGACGGTGCAGTCGGCTGAAGACGAGATGGCCGCCCAGGCGCGGCTGACCCGCGCGCTGTCGGAAGACCTGCTGCGCGCCCGCATGGTGCCGTTCGACGCGTTGTCGGAACGCCTGTACCGCGTGGTTCGCCAGGCCGCCAAGGAAACGTCCGTCCAGGTGCGCCTGAACGTCGAAGGCTCGTCGATCGAACTGGATCGAAGCGTCCTCGACCGCATGGCCGGCGCCTTCGAGCACTTGCTGCGCAACGCCGTCGTGCACGGCATCGAGGCGCCGGACACCCGGCGCGCCCAGGACAAGGATCCGATCGGCACGATCGACGTCACGCTGGCCCAGCAGGGCAACGAGGTGCGCATCCAGATCCGCGACGACGGCAAGGGCCTGGACCTGGAGCGCATCGAGGCGCGCGGTCGCCGCAACGGGCTGATCGCGCCCGATGCCAGCCCGAGCGACGCCGAACTGGCCAACCTGATCTTCACGCCGGGGTTCACGACCACCGACGAAGTGACCGAGCTGGCCGGCCGCGGCGTCGGCATGGACGCGGTGCGCACCGACATCACCGCGCTCGGCGGCCGCATCGAGACCGCCTCGGCCCCCGGCCGCGGCACGGCGTTCACGCTGCTGCTGCCGCTGACCACGGCCGTCACGCGCGTGGTGCAGCTGCGCTGCGGCGACCTCACCGTCGCCATGCCCGCGTCGCTGGTCGAGGTGGTGCGCCGCACCCCCAACGCCGACGTCGAACAGGCCTACCTGAGCGGCGTCTACCGCGACGGCGCCCAGGACGTGCCCTTCTTCTGGCTCGGCGCGCTGCTGCAATCGAGCACGCACGGCGTGCTGGCCGGCAAGACCACCTCGGTCGTGCTTGTGCGAAGCGCGGAACAGCGCGTCGCGCTGCACGTCGACCAGGTCGTGGGCAACCAGGAAGTGGTCGTCAAGAACCTCGGGCCGCAGCTGGCGCGCCTGCCGGGCCTGGCGGGCATGTCCCTGCTGGCCACCGGCGAGGTGGTGCCCATCTACAACCCCGTGGCCCTGGCGGCCGTCTACGGCCAGCGCGTGGCCTCCGAATCCGGCGTGCCGCACGTGCCGGTGATCATGGAGGAAGTGGAAGAGGCCAAGGCACCGCTGATCCTGGTGGTCGACGATTCGCTGACCGTGCGCCGCGTCACCCAGCGCCTGCTGACCCGCGAAGGCTTCCGCGTCACCGTGGCCAAGGACGGCCTCGATGCGCTGGAGCAGCTCGAGGTCGAACGCCCGGCCGTGATGCTGACCGACATCGAAATGCCGCGCATGGACGGCTTCGACCTGCTGCGCAACGTGCGCCACGATCCGCGCTGGCAGGGCCTGCCCGTCATCATGATCACGTCGCGCATCGCCCAGAAGCACCGCGACCTCGCCCTGCAGCTTGGCGCCGACCACTACCTCGGCAAGCCGTATGATGAAGACCAGTTGATCGCACTGATCCAGGAGAACGTCGCGAAGACGACGCCTGCATGAGATTTCAGTCGGGGTGATACTCGGCCGATAACAGGGATCACCGCTCCAAACATCCATGCCGGAAATCATTGATCACCTCGCCTCGCTGACCGGGTTGCGCGACCGCGACACCCTCGACGTCAGCCTGGCACATGCCATGCGCGACCTGATCGCGCCGCAGCGTGTGGCCGTCTACCGGCTGGTGGGTGACCAGGGCGAGGAGCGCTGGCTCACGCGTGCGGCGCTGCTCGCCGACTCGCCGGCGGCCACGGCCGATCCGGCCTGGGTCGACCTCACGTCGCTGCCGCGGGCGGCCGACCGGCCCACCTGGCTGGAATGCCTGACCACGGGCAAGATCATCGAATCGCGCACCGAGGGCATCGTCACGACGCTGTTCCCGGTGATGTCCGATACCGGCGCCGTCGGCGTCATCGAGCTGCAGAGCGTGCGCGGCATCGGCGTCAAGATGCGCCGCCTGGTGTTCGGCGTGCTGCGCATCTACCGCAACGTGCAGACGCTGCTCGACTACAGCGAGCGCGACAGCCTCACCGGCCTGCTCAATCGCAAGATCTTCGACGACAGCTTCTACAAGGTGTCGTCGCTGCCGCTGCTCGACGCCAAGCTCGACGACGGCGAACGGCGCCACGCCGCCGGCTCGCGCTACTGGCTGGGCGTGGTCGACATCGACCACTTCAAGAGCGTCAACGACCGCTTCGGCCACCTGATCGGCGACGAGGTGCTGCTGCTGCTGTCGCGCATCATGCGCGGCGCGTTCCGCTTCTCCGACCAGCTCTACCGCTTCGGCGGCGAGGAGTTCGTGGTGCTGCTGCTGTGCAGCGACGAGGCCGACGCCGCCGCGGCGCTCGAGCGCTTCCGCCGCGTCGTCGGCGAGTACCCGTTCCCGCAGGCCGGCAAGATCACCGTGAGCATCGGCTTCACCGCCATCGATGTCGGCGACACGCCGGCCGCCGCCTTCGAGCGCGCCGACCGCGCGGTCTACCACGCCAAGCACAACGGCCGCGACCAGGTGAGCAACCACGCCGAGCTGATGCGCCAGGGCATCATCGAAGACGACAAGCGCGTCAGCGACGTCGAGCTCTTCTAGGGCCTGATCACACGCCGGGGCTGCCGCTGCCCCGGTTGCCGAAACGTGCCAGCGTCTTCGCGCGCGCCACGTCGTGGTCGACCACCGGGTGCGGATAGTCCCGCCCCAGCGCCACCTTCGCCGCCGCCAGCTCCGCCGGCCTGGCCGTCCACGGCGCGTGGATCGCCTTGCCGCGCAGCAGACCAAGCTCGGGCACCCAGCGGCGGATGAATGCGCCCTGGGCGTCGAAGCGCTCGCTCTGCGTGACCGGGTTGAAGATGCGGAACCAGGGCTGCGCGTCGCAGCCGGTGGACGCGGCCCACTGCCAGCCGCCGTTGTTCGACGCCAGCTCGAAGTCGTTCAGGTGCAGCGCGAAGTACGCCTCGCCGCGCAGCCACGACACGCCCAGGTCCTTGGTCAGGAAGCTCGCCGTGACCATGCGCAGCCGGTTGTGCATGTAGCCGGTGGCGTTGAGCTGGCGCATGCCGGCATCCACCAGCGGGTAGCCGGTGCGCCCGGCGCACCACGCGGCGAAGTGCTCCTCGGCGTCCTCGCCCTGTTCCCAGGCGATGGTGTCGCAGTCGGCCCGGTAGGCGTGGGCGACGACGTGCGGGTGATGGAACAGCACCTGGTGGTAGAAGTCGCGCCAGATCAGCTCGGACAGCCAGGTCTGCGCGCCGCGGCTGCCACCTTCGACGCGCTGGCCCGCCAGCCGCACCAGGCGGCGCAGCGACAGCGTGCCGAAGCGCAGGTGGATGCCCAGGTGGCTGGGGCCCGGCTGCGCCGGGAAGTCGCGCGTGGCGTCGTAGTCGTCCAGGCGGTCCAGGAACTCCTCCAGCAGCTCCGCGCCGCCGCGGCTGCCCGGGCGCAGGCCGGGGTCGTCCTGCAGGGTCGCCGCCCGGGCCGAGAACCCGAATTCGTCCAGCGCGGGCACCGCGGCGCCGTCGCGCCAGGGGCTGGCGGGGGCCGCGGCCAGCCGGCGGCCGTCGACGTCGCTGCCGCAGTCGCCCAGCAGCTCGGGGCGGGCGTGCAGGGCCTTGAGCCAGGCGTTCTTGTACGGGGTGAAGACGCCGTAGGGCGTGCCGCCGCCGGTCAGGAGCTCGCGCCGCTCGAACACCACGTGGTCCTTGAAGGTGCGCCACTGGCGGCCGTCGGCGGCCAGGCGCTCGCCCACCTGCGCGTCCCGCGTCCGCGCGGCCGGATCGTCGTCGTGGTGGGCGTAGACGGCCTGGACGCCCAGTTCCGCGGCCAGTCGGGGAATCGCCTCGGCGGCGTCGGCGTGGCGCACGACCAGGCGGGCGCGCCCGCCCGAGAGCGTCCCGATCTGGTCGTCCAGGTCGGCCAGGCTGGCCCGGATGAAGGCCACGCGGCGGTCTTCCCAGGGCAGGCCGTCCAGGATGGTCTTGTCCAGGATGAACACGCACCAGACGGCATCGGCCTCGCGCAGGGCGCGCGCGAGGGCGGGGTGGTCGGCCACGCGAAGGTCGCGGCGGAACCACACCAGCGCCCGCGACACGGAATTCGGGTGGGAGATCTCCATGGCGGCCGATTGTGGGGCCGGCGCTGTCCTAAAATCGCCCCAATGGCTTCCGAACCCATCAACCTGACCAACCAGTTCCTCATCGCCATGCCCGGGATGCTGGACGAGGCCTTCGCGGGCTCGGTGGTCTACCTGTGCGAGCACAGCGAGAAGGGCGCGCTGGGGCTGATGATCAACAAGCCGGTCGACATCCGGCTGCGCAACCTGTTCGAGAAGGTCGACCTCACCCTCGGCAGCGAGGACCTGGCCGAGCAGCCGGTGTTCTACGGCGGCCCGGTGCAGACCGAGCGCGGCTTCGTGCTGCACGAGCGCATCGACGGCGCGCCGCAGTACAACTCCACCCTGTCGGTGCCCGGCGGCCTCGAGATGACCACCAGCAAGGACGTGCTCGAGGCGATGGCGCTGGGCAACGGCCCGCGCCGCGTGCTGGTCACGCTCGGCTACAGCGGCTGGGCCACCGGGCAGCTGGAGGACGAGCTGGGCCGCAACGGCTGGCTCAACGTCGACGCCGCGCCCGAGATCATCTTCGACACGCCGATCGAGAAGCGCTACGAGCGCGCGCTGGCCTTGCTGGGCATCGATCCGCGCATGCTCAGCCAGGAAGCCGGGCACGCATGACGGTGATGGCCATGGGAGAGCCCGCCGCCGGTTCCCGCGCCGTCCTGTCGTTCCTGGCCTTCGACTACGGCACGAAGCGCGTCGGCGTGGCCACGGGCAACACGTTGATGAAGCTCACCCAGCCCCTGCGCACCCTGGCGCTGGAGGGCGATGCACGCTTCAAGGCGATCGAGGCGCTGATCCGCGAATGGACGCCTGACGCGCTGGTGATCGGCGTGCCCTTCCATCCGGACGGCGCGCAACACGACAATACGCTGCGGGCGCGCAAGTTCGGCCGCCAGCTGCATGGCCGCTTCGGCCTGCCGGTCCACGAAGTGGACGAGCGCTACACCACCGTCGACGTCGAGGCGGCGGGCGCCCGCGACGCCGATTCGGCGGCGGCCGCGCTGATCCTCGAACAGTACTTCCGGGAAAACGAATGACCAATCTGTTGCTCGATGCCGAGGCGCTCTACGGCGAGCTCAAGGCCGGCGTGCAGCGCCTGCTGACGCCCGACACCGTGCTGGTGGGCATCTGGTCGGGCGGCGCCTGGCTGGCCCAGCGCCTGAACGCCGACCTCGCCACGGGCCGGCCGGTGGGTACCATCTCCAGCACGCTGCATCGCGACGACTTCGGCGAGCGCGGCCTGGGCGCCGTCGAGGCGGCCACCAGCCTGCCGTTCGAGATCGACGGCGCGCGCATCCTGCTGATCGACGACGTGGTCGCCAGCGGCCGCACCATCCGCGCGGTGGTCAACGAGCTGTTCGACTACGGCCGCCCGGCCTCGGTGGAACTGGCGGTGCTGGTGGACCGCGGCGGCCGAGAGCTGCCGATCGCGCCCGTGTTCGCCGCCGCCAAGCTCACGCTGCCCGCCACCCAGCGCCTGTCGCTCGCGCGCGAGTCCGACGGCCGATTCACCTTCGCCGTCAAGGAGACCACCTGATGCTGGCGCGACGAAATCCGCAGCTCAACGCCCACGGCGAGCTGATCCACCTGCTGTCCATCGAGGGACTGCCGCGCGCGATCCTCACGCAGATCCTGGACACCGCCGGAACGTTTCTTTCGGTCAACGACCGTGACGTGAAGAAGGTGCCGCTGCTGCGCGGCAAGAGCGTGTTCAACCTGTTCTTCGAGAACTCCACGCGCACCCGCACCACGTTCGAGATCGCCGCCAAGCGGCTGTCGGCCGACGTCATCAACCTGGACATCGCCAAGTCCTCCGCCTCCAAGGGCGAGAGCCTGCTCGACACCATCGCCAACCTGTCGGCCATGCACGCCGACATGTTCGTGGTGCGCCACAGCGAGTCGGGCGCGCCGTACCTGATCGCCCGCCACTGCGCGCCGCACGTGCACGTCGTCAACGCCGGCGACGGCCGCCATGCGCACCCGACGCAGGGGCTGCTCGACATGTACACGATCCGCCACTACAAGAAGTCGTTCAACGAGCTCACGGTGGCCATCGTCGGCGACATCGTGCACTCGCGCGTCGCGCGCTCCGACATCCACGCGCTGACCACGCTGGGCGTGCCCGAGATCCGCGCCGTCGGCCCCAAGACCCTGGTGCCGGGCGACCTGCGCGAGATGGGCGTGCGCGTGTGCCACGACATGCGCGAGGGCGTCAAGGGCGCCGACGTCGTCATCATGCTGCGGCTGCAGAACGAGCGCATGAGCGGCGCGATGCTGCCGAGCGCGGGCGAGTACTTCAAGAGCTACGGCCTGACCGAGGAGATGCTGGCGCTGGCCCGGCCCGACGCCATCGTGATGCACCCGGGCCCGATCAACCGCGGCGTGGAGATCGACTCGCGGGTGGCCGACGGCTCGCACAGCGTCATCCTGCCGCAGGTCACGTTCGGCATCGCCGTGCGCATGGCGGTGATGTCCATTCTTGCCGGGAACGACGCATGAGCGCACGCACGGCCGTCCCGAAGGGCGCTCGCACCGCAGGCCGCAGGCCGGAGGCTACCCAATGAAGATCCTCATCCGCAACGGTCGCGTGGTCGACCCCGCGAGCGGCCGCGACGAAGCCGCCGACGTCGCCATCGCCGCCGGCCGCATCGTGGCCATCGGCAACGTGCCGGCCGATTTCATGCCCGAGCGCGTCCTCGAGGCCGACGGCTGGGTCGTGGCACCGGGACTCGTCGACCTGGCCGCGCGCCTGAAGGAGCCGGGCCCCGGCGCGCTGGAAAGCGAACTGGCAGCGGCCGCCGCCGGCGGTGTCACCAGCCTCGTATGCCCGCCCGACACCGACCCGCCGCTGGACGAACCGGGCCTGGTCGACATGCTCAAGTTCCGCGCCCGCAAGCTGAGCCGCTGCCGCCTGTTCCCGCTGGGCGCGCTGACGCAGCGGCTGGCCGGCGTCGAGCTGACCGAGATGATCGACCTGACCGAGGCCGGCTGCGTGGGCTTCTCGCAGGCCGAGCACCCCGTCAAGGACAACCTCACGCTGATGCGCGCGATGCAGTACGCCAGCACCCGCGGCTACGCCGTGTGGCTGCGGCCGCAGGACGCGTCGCTGGGCGGCGGCGTGGCCGCCAGCGGCGCCGTCGCCACGCGGCTGGGCCTGTCGGGCGTGCCGGTGGCCGCCGAGACGATCGCGCTGCACACCATCCTCGAGCTGGTGCGCCAGACCGGCGCGCGCGTGCACCTGTGCCGCATCTCGAGCGCCGCCGGCGTCGAGCTGGTTCGCCGCGCCAAGGCCGAGGGGCTGCCGGTGAGCGCCGACGTCAGCATCAACTCGCTGCACCTGACCGACGTCGACATCGGCTACTTCAACTCGGACATGCGCCTGACCCCGCCGCTGCGGCAGGGCAAGGACCGCGACGCGTTGCGCGCCGGCCTGGCCGACGGCACGCTCGACGCGCTCGTCTCCGACCACACGCCGGTGGGCAACGACGACAAGATGCTGCCGTTCGGCGAGGCGGTGCCCGGCGCCACCGGGCTCGAGCTGCTGCTGAGCCTGGCGCTGAAGTGGGGCACCGAGGCCAGGCTCTCGCTGGCACACACGCTCGCGCGCGTGACGAGCGAGCCGGTGCGCGTGCTCGGCGACGCGCTCGGCTCGCTGGGCCAGAGCGCTGGCCGGCTCGTCGAGGGGGGCGTGGCCGACATCTGCGTGTTCGACCCCGCCGCCGAGTGGCAGGTGAGCCCGGACGCGCTGCGCAGCCAGGGCAAGCACACGCCGTTCGACGCCGCCTCCAGCGGCACCTGCATGCCCGGCCGGGTGCGCCACACGCTGGTGGCCGGCACGCTGGCCTTCAGCGCCGAGCCGGCGCGTGCCGCGGGCGCGACCGCCGCTTGAGAACGCCGCTCGCGCTCTGGCGCCTGCTGTGCGTGGCCGGCATGGTGGCGCGCGGCCTGTGGCTGGCGGGCGTGGTGATGCCGCGCCTGGACGCGGCCGGCCGCCAGGCCATCGTGCAGCGCTGGAGCGTGCGCATGCTGCGCTGCCTGGGCGTGGCGGTGCGGGTGTCGGGCAGCGCGCATCCGGGCGCGGTGCTGATGGTGGCCAACCACGTCTCGTGGCTGGACATCCCGGCGGTGCACGCCAGCGCGCCGCGCGCCCGCTTCGTGTCCAAGTCCAACATCGCGCACTGGCCGCTGCTGGGCCGGCTGGCGCATGCCGGCGGCACGCTGTTCATCGAGCGCGAACGCAAGCGCGACGCGATGCGCGTGGTGCACGAGGTGGCCGCGGCGCTGCGCAACGCCGACGCGGTGGCCGTGTTCCCCGAAGGCACCACCGGCGCCGGCCATGACGTGCTGCCGTTCCACGCCAACCTGCTCCAGGCGGCCATCACCACCGGCACCGTGGTGCAGCCCGTCGTGCTGCGCTACAGCGAGCCGGGCCACCCGGTGAGCGTCGCGGCGCAGTACATCGGCGACACCACGCTGGGCGAGAGCCTGATGAAGGTGTGCCGCGCGCGCGGCCTCGTCGTCGAGGTGCGTTTCCTGGCGCCCGAGCCGGCCGGCGAGCTGGACCGCCGGGTGCTGGCGCAGGCGCTGCGCGAGCGCATCGCGGCCGAGCTGCGCGCCTAGGACGCGAGGGGGTACGCGGCTTGCCGCGTCATGGCGGAAAGGGCTTCCACCATGAACAACAGCAACTCCCAGACGGCCTACGGCGTGTTCAAGCCGGTCGACCATGTGCTCGCCTCGTTTCCCACCGAGGACGATGCCCGCGGGGCGGTGCAGGCGTTGCGCGACGCCGGCTTTCCCGAGGTCGCGTTCTACCCCGCCGCCGAGGTGTGCGAACGCGCCGAGCGCGACATCGCCAACGCGGGCGTGCTGGCCAGCATCGGGCAGGAACTCAACCTGGTGAAGCAGCAGCGCGAGCTGGCCGGCGCGGGCCACCCGTTCGTCTCGGTGCTGGCCCCGGAGGACACCGCGGCCCGCCGTGCCGCCGACATCGTCGCGCGATACCACGCCGACCGGGTGCAGAAATTCGGCCACCTCATCATCGAGGAGCTGATCGAGCCGGGCAGCGGCCCGCGCCAGGCCAACGAATCGCCCGACACCGGCCTCGACCCCCAGACGCGCTCCGGCCGCGAGGCCGGCACCGGCCCGGCGACTGCCTAGGGCCGGCTCGCAGCGTCGATCTCGCGTGCCGCCGCGTGCGCCGGGACGGGCAGCCGCGCCAGGCGCAGCGCGAGGCCCGCGCAGCCCAGCCACAGCAGTCCGAGAAAGCCCAGCACGCCCGGCCACGCGCCGGCGGCCCAGGCGTGTCCGCCGAGCCAGCCCATCGCGCTGGCGCCCAGGTAGTAGGCCGTGAGATAGACCGCGGCGGCGAGCGCCTTGGAGCGATGCGCGAGCCGGCCGACCCAGCTGCTGGCCACCGAATGTGCCGCGAAGAAGCCGAACGTGAACAGCGCGACCCCGGCGATGATCACCGGCAGGGCAGGCGCCAGCGTCAGCGCGAGTCCCGCCGCGCACAGCGCGAGCATGGCGGCCAGCACCCGGGACGATCCGCGCCGGTCGGCCTGGCGTCCGGCCCACGGCGACGAGATCATGCCCACCACGTAGAGCAGGAAGATCGCGCCGATGGCCCCGTGGGACAGCCCGAACGGCGCCTGCACCAGGCGGAAGCCGAGGTAGTTGTAGAAGCTCACGAAGCTGCCCATCAGCAGCAGCGCGAGGCCGAACAGCGGCAGCAGGCCGCGCTCACGGAAGACGGCACGCAGGTCGGCGAGCGCGTGGCGCGGATGCAGCGGGCGCGGACGGTGGCGGCGCGAGGCCGGCAGGCTGCGCCAGAACTCGAACGCCGCGATCGCTCCGAGTGCCCCCAGGCCGGCGAACGCCGCGCGCCAGTTGCCGTGGTCGGCCAGGACGCCGCAGACCAGGCGGCTGGACATGCCGCCCGCGGCGTTGCCCGCGATGATCAGCCCCACGGCCTGGCCCAGCGCCGCCGGATCCAGCTCCTCGGCCAGCCACGCCGACGCCACCGCCGGCAGGCCCGCCAGGCCCAGGCCCAGCAGCGCGCGCAGCGCGATCAGGCTGGCATGGTCCGGAGCGACCGCACACAGCAGGCTGCACAGCGCGCCCAGCACGATGGCTGCCAGCATCACCGGCTTGGGGCCGAAGCGCTGCGCGAGCAGGCCGGCCGGAATCAGGCCCATCGCCATCGCCCCGGCGGTGGCCGACAGCACGCCGCTGGCCTGCGCCGCCGTCAGCCTGAACTCGGCGGCGAACAACGGCAACAGCGGCTGCGGCCCGTAGAACATCGCGAACACCGAGAACCCGCCGACGAACAGCGCCCACTTGGCCGACCGGTGGGCGGCGCTGCCGGCGGCCAGCGGGGGCGGCAGAGGGCCATCGTGGGCGCCGTGCAGCGCGGGAGAGGGCGCCGGGACGAGGCGGCCGGGAATTGCGGACATGGGCCCATGCTAGGTACCCATGCTTAGTCAGTCCAATATATGATTGAATCCATATTGAGACGATGAAAGTATCAATGGAGCTGCGCCACCTGCGCTACTTCGTCGCTGTCGCCGAGGAACTGCACTTCACCCGCGCGGCGTTGCGCCTGCACATGGCCCAGCCACCGCTGAGCCAGCAGATCCGCGCGCTCGAACAGGAGCTGGGCGTGCAGCTGCTGCTGCGCACGCGGCGCTCGGTGGCGCTGACCGATGCCGGCCGCGCGCTGCTGGTCCGTGCGCGCGAGCTGCTGGCGGTCACGACGGCGCTGCCGCAGGAACTGCAGCGGGTGGCGCGCGGCGAGGTCGGGCTGCTGCGCATCGGCTTCTCGTCGACGCTGCCGCTGACCAAGGTGCTGCGCGACGTGGTCGCCGAGCATCGACGCGTCCACCCCGACGTCGCGCTGGCCCTGCGCGAGATGCACTCGCAGCTGCAGTTCGACGGGCTGCGGCGCGGCGAGCTCGATGTCGGCCTCGTTCGCTACAACGAGCGCGCGCCCGACGGCATCCGGCTGCAGGTGCTGCGGCGCGACCCGCTGCGCCTGGTGGTGCCCGCCACGCACCGGTTCGCGCGCCGCAAGTCGGTCGCCATCGCCGACTGCCGCGACGAGGCCTTCATCGGCTTTCCCGGCGACGCCGGCACTGGCACCGGCCCGCTGCTCAAGCGCCTGTGCGCGCAGGTCGGCTTCGAGCCGCGCATCGCGCAGGAGGCGCGCGAGGCGACCACGCAGATCGGCCTCGTCGCCGCCGGACTGGGCGTCGCGGTGCTGCCGGCGCCGCTCGAGGCGGTGCGCATCGAGGGCGTGCGCTACGTGCCGCTGGAAGGCGAGGGCGCGCTGCTGGTGATGTCGGCGGCCACGCGCGCCGACGAGGCGTCGGAGCGCGTGCTGGCCTTCGTGCGCCGGGTCGGCGCGCTGGCCGCGGCGACGTAGCGACGGGCCCGGCGGGCGGCAATGTAGCCGCTATGTGCGATACCGCAATGTCCCGGACGCAATTCCCGCCTACGCTGTCGTCGCAGTCGCCGTTCCGTGCGGCCCATGCGAAGCGCCTGCCGCCGTGCGTGTCCAGGCATTCGCGTGCGCCGGGACGGCGGCGCCAACCCCCCCTGGTCAGGAGCCCGAACAATGAAGAGGCCTGCGCGAGCCGTCCTCGCGAGTCGCCCACCGGTCGCCACGCTCGTCGCCGCCTGCATGCTGGCGGTCATGGCGGGCTGCGCGCACGTCGATGTGCGAACCGCCGACTCCAGCGTCGCCGACGTGCCGGCCGCCTGGTCGGTGTCCGCGGCGGCCTCCGACGCCGTCGGCGCCCCGGCTGACCCGTCGCTTGCCCGCTGGTGGCTGCGCTTCGACGACCCCGTGCTGGCCGGCCTGGTGGCGGACGCCCTGCGCGCCAACACCACCGTGGCGACTGCCGCGGCGGCGCTGCGGCAGTCGCGCGCGCTGCGCGACAGCGCTGCGGCCGGCCTGCTGCCCACGCTGACGGGTTCCGCCTCGGCGCAGCGCTCCAGCGTCGACAGCACGCAGCCGGGCGTCGGCCGCGTCGGCACCAACACCTTCCAGGCCGGACTGGACGCCCAGTGGGAGCTGGACCTGTTCGGCGGCAAGCGCAGCGCGCTCGACGCCAGCGAGGCCACGGTGCGCGCCAGCGCGGCCAGCCTGGCGGACGCGCAGGTGTCCGTCGCCGCCGAAGTGGCGCTCGAGTACATCGCGCTGCGCGGCGCGCAGGCGCGGCTGGTGATCGCCGGCGACAACCTGGCGACCCAGCAGGAGACCTTGCAGATCACCGCCTGGCGCAACCAGGCCGGGCTGGTGACGTCGCTCGAACTCGAACAGGCGCGCGCCGCCGCCGAACAGACCGCCGCGCTCGTGCCGACCCTGCAGGCCAGCGTCGACCAGGCCCGCCATGCGCTGGCCGTGCTGGCCGGCCAGCCGCCCGCGGCGCTCGCCGTCCGCCTGGGCGGCGTCGCCCCGGTGCCGCTGCCCGGCGACGCGCTGGCGCTGCGCCTGCCGGCAGACACCCTGCGCCAACGCGCCGACGTGCGCGCCGCGGAACACCAGGTCGGCGCGGCGCAGGCGCGCGTCCACCAGGCCGAGGCGGCGCGCCTGCCGAGCCTGTCGATCGGCGGCTCCCTGGGCCTGAGCGCCCTGACGCTGGGCGCGCTGACCGACGGCGCGTCGGTGGTCGGCAGCCTGCTGGGCAGCGTGAGCCTGCCGGTGTTCGACGGCGGCGCCGGGCGTGCGCAGGTCGACGCGCAGCAGGCGGCGCTGGAACAGGCGCAGTCGGCCTACCGGGCCGCGGTGCTGCAGGCGCTCAAGGACGTGGAGGACGCGCTGGTCGCGCTGCGCGGCGACCGCCTGCGCCTGGCCCACCTGGCCAACGCTGCCGACGCGGCGGCCAATGCCGCGCTGCTGGCCCGCCAGCGCTACGGCAGCGGCCTGGTCGATTTCCAGACCGTGCTCGAAACCCAGCGCACCCAGCTCGGCACCCAGGACGACCTGGCCAGCGTCCGCGCCGACGTCAGCAGCGACCACGTGCGCCTGTACAAGGCGCTCGGTGGCGGCTGGGAACCCGAAACCAACATCAGCCGAGCCTCGACCCCGTGACCGTCCTCACTCCCCCCAGCCCGACCCCGCCGACGATCCCGCCGGTGGCCGCGCCCGCCGCCCCGACCGACCTCGCCACGCTGCTGGGCGAGCCCGCGACGCGGGCCTGGTACCGCCGGCCGCTGTGGTGGATGGTCGCGCTCGCGGCGGCGCTGGCCGCCGCCGGGCTGTGGTGGTGGCTCGCGGCGCGCGCCGAAAGCAGCGCGCCCAGCTACGTCACGCAGCCCGTGACCAAGGGCGACCTCACCCTGCTCGTCACCGCCAACGGCACCCTGCAGCCGATCCGCTCGATCAACATCGGCAGCGAGCTCTCGGGCACGGTGCGCGACGTCAACGTCGACGTCAACGACGTGGTCAAGAAGGGCCAGGTGCTGGTGGTGCTGGATCCGGCCAAGCTCAACGACCAGGTGCTGCGTTCGCGCGCCGCGCTGACCGCCGCCAAGGCCAAGGTCGCGCAGACCGCAGCGACCATCGCCGAGGCCCGCGCCGCGATGGGCCGGCTGGAGGAGGTGGAACGGCTGTCCGGCGGCAAGGTGCCGTCCAGGTCCGAGCTCGATGCGGGCCGCGCGACCCTGGCGCGCGCGGTGGCCGACGACACGAGTGCGCGTGCCAGCGTCGACGACGCCACCGCGGCCCTGTCCACCGACGAGATCAACCTGACGAAGTCGTCCATCGCCGCGCCGGCGGACGGCGTGGTACTGACCCGCAACGTCGATCCCGGCAACGCCGTGGCGGCCTCGCTGCAGGCGGTCACGCTGTTCACGGTGGCCGACGACCTGCGCAAGCTGCGCCTGTGGGTCTATGTCGACGAGGCCGACGTCGGTGCGGTCAAGGTCGGGCAGGACGCCACCTTCACCGTCAGCGCCTACCTGACCCGCAACTACCCGGCGCGCATCACCCGCGTGGGCTTCGGCTCGACCATCACCGACAACGTCGTCACCTACCTCACCTACCTGGACGTCGACAACGCCGACCTGAGCCTGCGCCCCGGGATGACGGCCACGGCGACGATCACCACCACGCGGCGCACCGGTGTGCTGCTGGTGCCCAACACTGCGCTCCGCTTCACTCCCACCGCGGCCGCGCCGACGGCCACGCCGAAGAAGGGCCTGGCGTCCAGCCTGCTGCCTCGCATGGCCAGCACCAACACGCGCAAGTCGGCGGCCACCCTGGCAAGCACGGCCAGCGCAAAGCAGGTCTGGGTGCTGCGCGACGGCGCGGCCGTGGCCGTGGCGGTGACCCCGGGCATCAGCGACGGCCACATGACCGAGATCGTCGCCGGTGACCTGCAGCCCGGGGCGCTGGTCATCACCGACCAGAAGGTCGCGCCGAAATGAGCGCGCGCCCGGCCGCTCCGAAGCGCGCTCGCCCCGCAGCCGGCAGGCGGAGGGCCGCCTGATGGCCGATCCGCTGATCCGCCTGCGCGGCGTGACCCGGCGCTATGGCAGCGGCGCGGCCGAGCTGATGGCGCTCAAGGGCATCGATCTCGACATCGCCGCCGGCGAGTTCGTCGCCATCATGGGCCCCAGCGGTTCGGGCAAGTCCACCGCGATGAACATCCTCGGCTGCCTGGACACCCCCAGCGGCGGCCACTACCTGTTCAAGGGCGCGCACGTCGAGGCGCTGACGCGCGACCAGCGCGCGCGCCTGCGGCGCCGCTTCCTGGGCTTCGTGTTCCAGGGCTTCAACCTGCTGGCGCGCACCTCGGCGCAGGAGAACGTGGAGTTGCCGCTGCTGTACCGCGGCGACAGCGCGACCGAGCGGCGCAAGGCGGCCGCCAAGGCGCTGGCGGCGGTCGGGCTGGGCGGCTGGGAACACCACACGCCGGGCGAGCTGTCGGGCGGGCAGCAGCAGCGCGTGGCGATCGCGCGCGCCATCGTCACCGAGCCGGACGTTGTACTGGCCGACGAGCCCACCGGCAACCTCGACACCCAGCGCAGCCACGAGATCATGGGCCTGCTGGTGGCGCTCAACCGCGACCACGGCATCACCGTGCTGATGGTCACCCACGAGCCCGACATGGCCGCCTATGCGCACCGCATGGTGCACTTCGTCGACGGCCGCATCGCGCGCGATGAGGCGAACCCGAACCCGGTGACCGCGCCGCCCGCCGGCCTGACGGCGCTCGAAAGCACCTGATGCTCTACAGCGTCTTCATCCTCGCCCTGCGCTCGGTGCGGCGCAACGTGCTGCGCTCGTTCCTGACCATCCTGGGCATCGTGATCGGCGTGGCCGCGGTGATCACCATGGTGACGCTGGGCAACGGCGCGACGCAGGCGATCCAGATGCAGATCTCCAGCCTGGGCACCAACCTGCTGATGGTGCGTCCCGGCCAGCGCAGCATCAGCGGGGGCGGCAGCGGCGTGGCGCAGTTCACGGCCGCCGATGGCCAGGCCATCGCGGCGGAGATCGGCGGCGTCGCCGCTGTGGCGCCGCAGGGCACGACCAGCGCGACCGTGGTGGCCAACGGCCGCAACTGGGCCACCAGCGTCAGCGGCAGCACCAACGACTGGTTCGTCACGGGCAACTGGAAGCTCGCCAACGGGCGCATCTTCGAGGCCGACGAGCAGCGCGCCGGCGCCGCGGTGTGCGTCATCGGCGAGACGGTGCGACGCGAGATCTACGGCGGCACGGTGGGCCTGACCGGCCTGGGCGAGCTGCTGCGCGTCAAGCAGTTCTCGTGCACCGTGATCGGCATCCTCGCCGCCAAGGGCCAGGGCGGCATGGGCGACCAGGACGACACGGTGGTGGTGCCGCTGAACACGCTGCAGCGCCGGGTCACCGGCTCGCGCAAGGTGTCGACGCTGCTGGTGGCAATGCAGGACGGCAGCGACAGCGTGCCACTCAAGGCGAGCCTGCGCCAGCTGTTGCGCGAGCGCCGCAAGCTCGGCGAGAGCGACGACGACAACTTCAACATCTTCGACACCCAGCAGATCGCGGAGACACTGTCGTCCACGACGCAGTTGCTGACGGCACTGCTCGGCGCGGTGGCCGCCGTCAGCCTGCTGGTGGGCGGCATCGGCATCATGAACATCATGCTGGTGAGCGTGACCGAGCGCACGCGCGAGATCGGCCTGCGCCTGGCCGTGGGCGCGCTCGAGGGCGAGGTGCTGCTGCAGTTCCTGATCGAGGCCGTGGTGCTGTCGGCCCTCGGCGGCGTGGTGGGCATCGCGATCGCGACGCTGGCCTCCTGGGGGCTGTCGAGCCTGATGGCCGTGCCCTACACGTTCAACGCCAGCATCAACCTGCTGGCGCTGGCCTTCTCGGCCTTCATCGGCGTGATCTTCGGCTACTTCCCGGCCCGCCGCGCCGCCCGCATGGATCCGATCGAGGCGCTGCGCCACGAGTGAACGCGCCCCGGTCCGGCCGGGGCGTTCGCGCGCGGCCCGTCAGGCCTTCCTGCCCTGGTTGGCGACGGCCGCCGCCGCCTTCGCCGCTGCCTCGGCGTCGCCCAGGTAGTAGCTGCGGATCGGCTTCAGGTCGGCGTCGAGCTCGTAGACCAGCGGGATGCCGTTGGGGATGTTGACGCCCACGATGTCGGCGTCGCCGATGTTGTCCAGGTACTTCACCAGCGCGCGGATCGAGTTGCCGTGCGCGGCGACGACGATGCGCTGGCCCGACCGGATGGCGGGCGCCAGCACCTCGTTCCAGCAGGGCAGCACGCGCGCCACGGTGTCCTTCAGGCATTCGGTGAGCGGGATCTGCTCGGGCGCGAGCTTGGCATAGCGCAGGTCGTGGCGCTGGCCGCGCGGGTCGTCGGCTTCCAGCGGCGGCGGCGGGGTGTCGTAGCTGCGGCGCCAGATCAGGACCTGCTCGTCGCCATACTCCTTGGCCATGTCGGCCTTGTTCAGGCCCTGCAGGCCGCCGTAGTGGCGTTCGTTCAGGCGCCAGTCCTGCTTGACCGGCAGCCAGGTGCGATCCATCGTGTCCAGGCAGTGCCACAGCGTCCAGATCGCGCGCTTGAGCACCGACGTGTAGGCGACGTCGAACTCGTAGCCCGCCTCCTTCAGCAGCTCGCCCGCGCTGCGCGCCTGCGCGACGCCGGTGGCGGTCAGCTCGACGTCCGTCCAGCCGGTGAAGCGGTTCTCGAGATTCCAGGTGGATTCGCCGTGGCGGATCAGGACGAGCTTGTACATGGGGAAGGCCTCGCGCCGTGCGGCGTCCAAGTCGGTCGGTAAACGCGAAATTCTATGCGGGACGGCGGGCGCCGGCCCCCGCGATCGGGCAAGTGCGGGTTGCCGGCGGGGCGGGGGCGTGCCCGCGACGGCCGATCTTTCTATAATCGTCCCCTTCTCCAGTCACGAACGGCTCCCTTGCAATTCTTCACCGACCCCATCGTCTGGCTCATGGCCCTGGCCGCCCTCGTCTCCGGCGGGCTGCTGATCTGGCCGACGCTGCGCAGCGCACGCACCGGCGGGGTGCCGCCGACCGAGGTGGTGCGCCTGATGAATCGCGAGAAGGCCGTGGTGATCGACGTCAGCGAACCGGGCGAGTACGCCGCGGGCCACATCGTCGGCGCGCGCAACATCCCGCTCGGCCGCCTCGAGGTCGCGCCGGAGCTGCCCAAGAACAAGACCCTGCCGGTGGTGCTGGTGTGCGCCGGCGGCGTGCGCGCGGCCAAGGCGGCCAAGGCCCTGCAGGCCAAGGGCTACACGCAGGCCGTGGTGCTGGCCGGCGGGATGGCCGGCTGGCGGGCCGCCAACATGCCCGTCGAGACAGCGACGACGCCGGCCTGAAAGGCCGCCGCGGCGCAACTCGGTCACGCGGCGCGCCGCCGCCTTGGCACCTGGCACTGCAAGGTTGGCCCGGCTGCGCGAAAATCGGCAGTTCCCAGCAGTCCACCCGCCGCGCGCGACGCGGCACCCGAGCCCATGAATCCTGTCCGCATGTTCACCACGCAGGTGTGCCCGTACTGCATCCGCGCCAAGCAGCTGCTCAGGCAGCGCGGCGTGGACGCGATCGACGAGATCCGCGTCGACCTGGACCCGACGCAGCGCGACGCGATGATCGCCCGCACCGGCCGCCGCACGGTGCCGCAGATCTTCATCGGCGAGACCTGGGTGGGCGGCTGCGACGACCTGATCGCGCTGGACCAGAAGGGCGGCCTGCTGCCCCTGCTCAACGGCTGAGGATCAACCCTTGCCGGGGTATCGCGGGGCCTGCGACATAATGCCGGGTGCAGCCCGCACCGTCCCGGTTTGCGGGCTTCGTTTTTTCGAGACACCCCATGGCTGAACAAGACCAATCCCCCGTTTTCCAGATCCAGCGCATCTACCTGAAGGATCTGTCGCTCGAGCAACCGAACTCGCCGCAGGTGCTGCTCGAGCAGACCCAGCCGCAGGTCGACATCCAGCTGAGCATGGCGGCAGAAGCCGTCGGCCCAGGCCTGTTCGAAGTCGCCGTCACGGCCACGGTCACGACCAAGGTCGGCGAGAAGGTGCTGTTCCTGGTCGAGGCCAAGCAGGCCGGCATCTTCGAGATCCGCAACATCCCGGCCGACCAGCAGCAGGGCATCCTGGGCGTCGTCTGCCCGCAGATGCTGTACCCGTACCTGCGTGCCATCGTCTCCGACGTCTGCACGCGCGCCGGCTTCCCGCCGATCCTGCTGGCCGAGGTGAACTTCCAGGCCATGTTCGAAGCGCAGCAGCAGGCGCAGCTGGCCCAGGCGGCTTCCGCCAACGGCGCGCCGAACTGAAAGCCCGCGGGCCGCTCGCCGGCCCGCTTCGAATCTTCCCGAGAACCGCCGGATGCGCATATCGGTCATTGGCGCCGGTGCCTGGGGCACCGCTCTCGCGATCGCCGCGGCGCGGCGCCATCGCGTGCTGCTGTGGGCGCGCGATGCCGTGCAGGCCCGGCTGATGGCCGCGGATCGGCGCAACGAGCGCTACCTGCCGCACGCCACGTGGCCGGAGCAGCTGGCCGTCACGTCCGACCACGCCGCCGCGATCGCCCATGCCGACGGCGGCCTGCTGATCGTCGCCACGCCGATGGCCTCGCTGCGCGAGCGACTGGCCGCGTTGCCCCCGGACGCCTGCGTGTTCTGGCTGTGCAAGGGCGTCGAGTCGGCCACCGGCGCACTGGGCCACCAGATCGCTGCCAGCGTGCTGCCGCACGCGTCGGTGGGCGTGCTCTCGGGCCCCAGCTTCGCCCAGGAGGTGGCCGGCGGCAGCCCGACGGCCCTGGTGGCGGCGAGCGCCGACGCCGCGCTGTGCGACTTGGCCGTGGCCGCGCTGCACGGCGAGGCGATCCGCATCTACCGCTCCACCGACGTCGTCGGCGTCGAGGTGGGCGGCGCGGTCAAGAACGTGCTGGCGATCGCCACCGGCATCGCCGACGGCCTGAACCTGGGGCTGAACGCCCGCGCCGCGCTGATCACGCGCGGGCTGGCCGAGATGACGCGCCTGGGCGTGGCCCTGGGCGCGCAGGCCGACACCTTCATGGGACTGTCGGGCCTGGGCGACCTGGTGCTGACCGCCACCGGCGACCTGTCGCGCAACCGCAAGGTGGGGCTGCTGCTCGCGCAGGGGCTGTCGCTGAGCGGCATCCTCGAGCGCCTGGGCCACGTCGCCGAGGGCGTCTACTGCGCCGAGACGGTCACCCGCCTCGCGCACGACAACGGCGTGGCGATGCCGATCACCGACATGGTCTCGGCCGTGATCCACCGCCGCATCGCCGCGCGCGACGCGGTGGCGTCGCTGATGCGCCGCGACTCCCGCGACGAAGGGCTATAGCCCGCCGGCGTAGCCGTTGACGCGCCACGCCTCGAACACCGCCACCGCCACCGCATTGCTCAGGTTCAGGCTGCGCTGGCCCGGCAGCAGCGGCAGGCGAACCAGTCGCTCGGGCGGAAACGTGTCGCGCAGCGCCGGTGGCAGGCCCGCCGATTCGCTGCCGAAGACCAGGCTGTCGGCCGGGCGCCAGTGAACGCTGCCCAGCGTGCCGGTGCCTCGGGTGGAGAACGCGAAGCAGCGCGCCGGGTCGACGGTGGCGGCGTAGTCTTCCCAGCGCGCGTGGCGGCGCACGTCGGCGAACTCGTGGTAGTCGAGGCCGGCGCGGCGCAGCAGCTTGTCCTCCATCGAGAAGCCCAGCGGCTCGATCAGGTGCAGCTCGCAGCCGGTGTTGGCGGCCAGGCGGATCACGTTGCCGGTGTTGGGCGGGATCTCCGGGTGGACGAGGACGATGCGGAACATGGCGCGATTGTCCCAGCTCGCGTGCTTCAGGAATCCGGCGTGCGCGCCACCACCCACACCTGGACCTCGTGCGCGCCCGCCGAGCGCAGCGTGCGCGCGGCCGCCTGGGCGGTGGCGCCGGTGGTCAGCACGTCGTCCACCAGCGCGACACGCGCACCGCGCACCCAGGCCGCGTGGCGCGGCGCGACGACGAAGGCGCCGCGCAGGTTGGCGGCGCGGGCGTCGCGGTGCAGGCCCAGCTGGTGGCCCGTGTCGCGCACCCGGAACAGCGCGTCCGCGCGCGCGGGCAGGGCCAGCGCGCGGGCGAGCCGGCGCGCGAGCTCCCACGACTGGTTGTAGCCGCGCTCGACCAGGCGCTCGCGCGCCAGCGGCACCGGCAGCACGCGCAGGTCCGCGCCGCGGACGTCGTCCAGGCGCGCCAGCAGGGGCTGCAGCAGCGCGCCCACCGGCTCGAGCCGGCCGTGGAACTTCAGGTCGGCCAGCAGGCGGTCCCAGGGGTAGCCGTAGTCGACGCCGGCCACCGCGCGCGACCACGGCGGCGGCGCGAGCCGGCAGCGCAGGCAACGTGCTTCGGCCGATGCGGCCGCGACCAGCGGCAATGCGCAGCCCTCGCAGCGGGGGCGGGAGAAGGCGAAGCGCGCGTCGCAGCAGGGGCACAGCGCGCCGTCGCACCAGCCGCGACAGACGGCGCAGCGTCCGCCCGCCCGACGGCGCCAGTGCGCCAGCCAGTGCCGCGTCGCCGCCGCCGCGCGCGCGCACGCTGCGGCGCTTGGCCCGGCGCCGCCTGCGGCCTTCGGAGTGCCGCCGGGCCGCGAAGTCATGGTCTCAATATACTGCCGCATGGCCGTTGCTCCCCCCACCGAATCCCGCCCGGAACGCCTCGATCCGCGCGCACTGGACCGCGCGTGGGGGCGCCTGGCCGCGCAGCCGGTGCCGCCATGGCTGCACGGCGAGGTCGCGCGCCGGATGGGCGAGCGCCTGGCCATCGTCAAGCAGGTGCCCGAGCATGTGTTCGACTGGTGGAGCGAGCTCGGCGGCGGCGCGGCGCCGCTGGCGCAGGCCTACCCGAAGGCCACCGTCACCGGCGTGCTGCGGCCCGCGGCGGGCGCAGCGCCAGCGCCGGCCGCGCCGGTGGCGCTGGCGGCGACGCCCGCGTGGCGGCGCTGGCTGGGCCTGGGTGCCGGCGGGTCGCGCGCGATCGCGCAGTCGGCGGTCCCGCCGGCCCAGGCGCAGCTCGTGTGGTCCAACATGAGCCTGCACTGGGCGCAGGACGCGCCCGCGTTGATGCGCGAGTGGCAGCGCGCGCTGGTCGTCGACGGCTTCCTGATGTTCACCACGCTGGGCCCGGGCACGCTGGTCGCGTTGCGCGACCTCTACCGCGCACACGGATGGGGCACGCCGTATGCGCCGTGGACCGACATGCACGACCTCGGCGACATGCTGGTCGAGGCCGGCTTCGCCGACCCGGTCATGGACCAGGAGACGCTGCGGCTGACCTGGAGCAGCCCGCGTGCGGCGCTGGACGAACTGCGCACGCTGGGCATGAACACCGACGCGCTGCGCTTCCCGGGCCTGCGCACCCCCCGCTGGCGCGAGCGCCTGCTGGCGGCGCTCGGCGGGCGGGTCGATGCGCAGGGGCGCGTGCTGCTGGAGTTCGAGATCGTCTACGGCCACGCGTTCAAGCCGCTGCCGCGCGCGCGAGTCGCGGCGCAGACCCAGGTCGGGCTCGACGACATGCGGACGATGCTCGGTCGTGGCCGCCCTCCACGGTAGCCGATGGCGCAGGGGCAGGGCTTACGCTGAGTCAAGGAAGCACTTTTTTGGCATGAACAGGCCCTAGAATCGATCGGGTCTTGTGTCTGAAGTGCACCTCCCCTGTGCAGACCTGTCCCGAACGGGCCTGCGACCGACCTCCGATCAAGCCGATCCGGGCCATGCGAATGGTCCAGGCCCGCGACAAGAAGGATCGAACTACGTGACGACAATGATGACGATTCGCAAGCTGGGACTCGGCGCGACGCGCGCGGCACTGGCGATTTCCGCATTGGCGACCACCGGCGTGGCGCTGGCCTATGGCGACAAGTCCGTGACCGACCTTCCGGGCGGGCCCCGCGTGCTGGGCCTGGACTTCCAGCCCGCCGTCACCGAGATCGCGCGCCAGCAGAAGGAACTGCACTACTGGATGCTCATCGTCTGCACGGTGATCTTCGTGGTCGTGTTCGGCTTCATGTTCTATTCGATCTTCAAGCATCGCAAGAGCGTGGGCCACAAGGCGGCCAACTTCCACGAGAGCGTCGCCGTCGAGATCGCCTGGACCATCGTGCCCTTCGTCATCGTCATCCTGATGGGCGCATTCGCCACGCGCACCGTGGTGGCGATGAAGGACACCACCAACGCCGACCTCACGATCAAGGCCACCGGCTACCAGTGGAAGTGGGGCTACGACTACATCAAGGGCGAAGGCGAGGGCCTGGCCTTCATCTCCACGCTCGACACCGCGCAGCGCGACCTGTCCGAGACCGCCAGGCCGGCCGGCAACGACTACCTGCTGAAGGTGGACCACCCGCTGGTGGTGCCGGTCGACAAGAAGGTGCGCATCATCACCACCGCCGAGGACGTCATCCACTCGTGGAGCGTGCCGGCATTCGGCGTCAAGCAGGACGCCATTCCCGGCTTCGTGCGCGACACCTGGTTCCTGGCCGACAAGGTGGGCGACTATTACGGCATGTGTTCCGAGCTGTGCGGCAAGGAGCACGCGTACATGCCGATCCACGTGGTCGTGCTGTCCGCGGCCGACTACACCGCCTGGGTGGGCACGCAGAAGAAGGCGCTCGCCGCCGCGGCCGACGATCCGAAGAAGGTCTGGGAGTTGGCCCCGCTGATGGCGCGTGGCGAGAAGGTCTACCTGGCCAACTGCGCCGTGTGCCACCGGCCGGACGGCAAGGGCGCGGGCCCGGTCAAGCCGCTCGACGCGTCGCCGGTGGTCAACGACAAGGACATCAACGCGCAGATCGTCACCGTGCTGCACGGCCGCCTCAACGGCGCGATGCCGGCGTGGCAGGGCAAGCTGTCGGAGACCGAGATCGCCGCCGCCATCACCTACACGAAGAACTCGTGGAGCAACCACACGGGCCAGCTCGTCGAGCCGTCCGACGTGGTCGCTGCCGAAGCCAAGTAAGTCGCCGTTCGTTTCCCCGGAAACGTCCGACACACGCGTTCGCTGAAGGATTCCCTCTCATGAGTGCTGTTCTGCCCCATCCGATCACGCCCGGTCACGACCACGACCACGACCATGCGCACGGCCACCCCGTGGGCTGGCGCCGCTGGGTGTTCGCGACCAACCACAAGGACATCGGCACGCTGTACCTGCTGTTCGCGTTCACCATGTTCCTGGTCGGCGGCACGCTGGCGCTGCTGATCCGCCTCGAGCTGTTCCAGCCGGGCCTGCAGTTCTTCAACCCCGAGCTGTTCAACCAGTTCACCACGATGCACGGGCTGATCATGGTGTTCGGCGCGATCATGCCGGCGTTCGTCGGCTTCGCGAACTGGATGATCCCGATGCAGATCGGCGCGGCGGACATGGCGTTCGCGCGCATGAACAACCTCAGCTTCTGGCTGCTGATCCCGGCGGCCCTGATGCTGGTCGGCTCGTTCTTCATGCCCGGCGGCGCCCCCGCGGCCGGCTGGACGCTCTACGCGCCGCTGACGCTGCAGATGGGCCCGTCCATGGACGGCGGCATCTTCGCGATGCACCTGATGGGCGCCAGCTCCATCATGGGCTCGATCAACATCATCGTCACCATCCTCAACATGCGGGCCCCCGGCATGACGCTGATGAAGATGCCGATGTTCGTCTGGACCTGGCTGATCACCGCCTACCTGCTGATCGCCGTGATGCCCGTGCTGGCCGGCGCCATCACGATGACGCTGACCGACCGCCACTTCCACACCAGCTTCTTCAACCCGGCCGGCGGCGGCGACCCGGTGATGTACCAGCACGTGTTCTGGTTCTTCGGGCACCCCGAGGTCTACATCATGATCCTGCCGGCCTTCGGCATCGTCAGCCAGGTCGTGCCCGCATTCGCGCGCAAGCGGCTGTTCGGCTACACGTCGATGGTCTACGCCACGTCGTCGATCGCCATCCTGTCGTTCATCGTGTGGGCGCACCACATGTACACGACGGGCATGCCGGTCACCGGCCAGCTGTTCTTCATGTACGCCACGATGCTGATCTCCGTGCCCACCGGCGTGAAGGTCTTCAACTGGCTGGCCACGATGTGGCGCGGATCGATGACCTTCGAGACCCCGATGCTGTGGGCCGTCGGCTTCATCTTCGTGTTCACGATGGGCGGCTTCACCGGCCTCATCTGCTCGATGGCGCCGATCGACATCCAGCTGCAGGACACCTACTACGTCGTCGCGCACTTCCACTACGTGCTCGTGGCCGGCTCGCTGTTCGGCATGTTCGCCGGCTTCTACTACTGGGCGCCGAAGTGGACGGGCGTCATGTACAGCGAATTCCGCGGCAAGGTGCACTTCTGGCTGTCGCTGGTGTTCTTCAACGTCACCTTCTTCCCGATGCACTTCCTCGGCCTGGCCGGCATGCCGCGCCGCGTGGCCGACTACCCGATGCAGTTCGCCGACTTCAACGCGCTGGCCTCGCTCGGCGCGCTCGCGTTCGGCCTGACGCAGGTCTACTTCTTCCTGTTCGTGGTCATCCCGGTGATGCGCGGCAAGGGCGAGCCGGCGCCGCAGCGGCCGTGGGAAGGCGCCGAGGGCCTGGAATGGGAAGTGCCGTCGCCGGCCCCGTGGCACACCTACGAGACGCCGCCCAAGCTCGATCGCACGGCCACCAAGGTCATCGGTTGAACCCCGAGGCGCAGGCAGCCATGGCACCGACCCCCGAACAACGCCGCAAGAACCTGCGCCTGGCCCTGGTGCTGGCGTCGGTGGCGCTGGTGTTCGGCGTGGGCTTCTTCGCCAAGGCGATGCTGTTCGGGCTATGAGCGACCTCGAGGACAAGGGCCCCGAAGCGCCCGATCCCGCCCTCAAGCGCAGCCGCCGGGTCCGGCGCCTGAACCGCGACATGCTGTTCAAGCTGGTGTTGGTCGTCTTCGTCATGAGCGGGTTCGGCTACGCGATGGTGCCCATGTACAAGTCGATCTGCGAGGCGCTGGGCGTCAACGTGATCGCCCGCGGCGACGTCGGCTCGGCCTACGGCACCAAGCCGGGCGCGATCAACACGCAGGTCGACCTCCGGCGCGACGTCACCGTGGAATTCGACGCCAACGCGCGCGGGCCGTGGGAGTTCCATCCCGAGCAGAACGCGGTCACGGTCCATCCGGGCCAGCTGACCACGGTCATGTACGAATTCAAGAACACGCAGTCGCGCACGATGACCGCGCAAGCCATCCCCAGCTATGCGCCGGGCGTGGCGGCGGCGCACTTCACCAAGGTGGAATGCTTCTGCTTCAGCCAGCAGACCCTGGCGCCGGGCGAATCCAAGCGCTGGCCGGTGGTGTTCGTGGTCGACGACAAGCTGCCCAAGGACGTGCGCACCATCACGCTGTCGTACACCTTCTTCGAGGTCGGCGGCACCACGCCGCCGGCGCCGGTCGGCCAGCTCGACAGCCGGCCCCATGTCTGAGCGCGCGATGACCGCCCCCGACGAACCCCGCGAAGAATCGCCGACCGCGCGCAAGGCGCACTTCGGCCAGACCTTGCGCGCCGTCGCCTGGTCCTTCTTCGGCATCCGACGTTCCGCCGACCACGAGCAGGACGTGCGCAAGCTCAATCCGATCCATGTGGTGATCGCCGGCGTCCTCGGCGCCGCGGTCTTCGTGCTCTTCCTGGTCGTGCTGGTGCATTTCGTCATCGGCGCGGCCACGAGCCACTGACCCGTCTTTCCGTTTCACCGATCTGCAGAGTTCTGGAGAAAAGAAACCATGTCCGCCGCGACTCCCCACGGAACCACCCCGCACTACTTCATCCCCTCGCCCTCGCGCTATCCGGTGTGCGTGGCGATCGGCCTGTTCCTGATGATCCTGGGCGGCAGCCAGTGGATCAACGGGCACGACTGGGGCTCGTGGTGCCTGCTCACCGGGGTCGTGGTGTGGCTCGCCACGCTGGCCCAGTGGTTCACCACCGCCATCGGCGAGAGCGAGGGCGGCCAGTACTCCGACACCGTCGACGTGTCGTTCCGCTGGAGCATGAGCTGGTTCATCTTCTCGGAGGTGATGTTCTTCGCGTCGTTCTTCGGCGCGCTGTTCTGGGCCCGCACCTTCGCGCTGCCGATGCTGGGCAACCTGGACCACCAGCTCCTGTGGCCCGACTTCCACGCCATCTGGCCCAGCGCGCAGGCCGGCGCCACCGCCTCGCCCGCCGACACCATCGCGCCGTTCCGCACGATGGGCCCGTGGCCGATCCCCACGCTCAACACCGCCATCCTGCTGAGCTCCGGCGTGACGCTGACCATCGCCCACCACGCATTGATCGCCAACCACCGCGCCAAGGCCATCGGCTGGATGTGGATCACCGTGCTGCTGGGCGCCTCGTTCCTGTGCTGCCAGGCCTACGAATACCACGAGGCCTATACCGAGCTGAACCTGAAGCTGTCGTCGGGCATCTACGGCTCCACGTTCTTCATGCTCACCGGCTTCCACGGCTTCCACGTGTTCGTCGGCATGCTGATGCTGTTCTTCATCACGATGCGGCTGCAGAAGGGCCACTTCACGCCCAAGCGCCACTTCGGCTTCGAGGGCGCGGCCTGGTACTGGCACTTCGTGGACGTCGTCTGGCTGGGCCTCTACGTCGTCGTGTACTGGTTATAGGTTTGCCCCCAGTCTGCGGAGTACCGCAGCCAGCCCCCCGAGGGGGCGCGCGGCCTTGCTCCGGAGCGGCCGCGCGCGGCGGCCTCGCGCTTTCGCCCTTCGGTTGAGAATGCCCACCACAACGCCGCCTCGGGTCGCCCGGGCGGCGTTGTCGTTTCGGGGGAACCGCGCGGCGCCGGCCGCGTCGAAGTTCAGGTGCCGACGGGGATGCCCGACGGGTGGATCCAGCCCAGGCTCCAGGCCAGCAGGATCAGCAGGAACAGGGTGACCGACAATCCGACCCGGACCGCCAGCGTGCGGGCCATGCGCTTGTCGGCATCGCCATCGTCGGGACCGCGACGCAGCATGAAGTACCCCGCGCCCCCGAGTGCGGCCACGACGAGCACCAGGAACGCGACGATCACGATTTTCATGAGAAACGATTATTCCACCGACCCCGCCGCGCCGTCCGCGGGTTCCTCCCCTCCCGCGCCCCGGTCCGGCGCGGGCAGCCTGCGCTCGCGCGTGGTCTGGTTCGTCGTCGCGCTCGCCTGCGCGCTGCTCACCGCCCGCCTGGGCCTGTGGCAGCTGTCGCGCGCCCACGCCAAGCAGGCCAACGCCGCGCTGGTGGCCGAGCGCGGCACGCTGGCGTCGCTGGGCCTGCCCGAGCTCGCGCGCGAGCCGGCCGCCGCCGAGCTGCAATGGCAGCGCCATTTCACGCTGACCGGCGAGTGGGACACCGCCCACACGGTGTTCCTGATGAACCGGACGATGAGCGAGCGTTCCGGCTTCTTCGTGATGACCCCCTTGCGCCTGCCCGACGGCAGCGCGGTGGTGGTGCAGCGCGGCTGGGTGCCGCGCGATGACGCCGATCCGATGAAGGTGCCGGCCATCGTCATGCGGGGCGGCGCGGTGACGGTCTTCGGGCATGCGGCGCCCTGGCCGGCGCACTGGATCGACATCGGCCACGGCGCGGGCGGCCCGGTGCGGCAGAATCTCGAACTCGGGCCGTTCGCGGCCGAGTCCGGCCTGGCGCTGCGGCCGCTCACGCTGGTCGAGGACGTCGGCGTCGACAATGTCAACGACGGCCTGCACCGCGACTGGTCGGCTGCCGCTGCCGGCGGCTCCAGCATCGCGACCAACTACGGCTACGCGGTGCAATGGTTCGCGATGAGCGTCGCGTTCCTGGGGCTGTGGGTGTGGCTGCAGTTCATCCGCCCGCGCCAGCAGGCCCGTTCCGAATCCCCGGTCGACGCGCGCGTCGACGACACCGATCGCCGATGAAACCGACCCTGCCCGACGACCCCCAGGCCACCGGCCCGGAATCCCTCACCTTCACGCTGCACGGCACGCCCGCGCCGATGCGCGACTACCCGGCCGCGCAGAGCCGGCGCGGCCGCATCACGATGCTGCTGATCCTGTTCGCCTGCGCGCTGCCGGTGATCGCGTCGTACTTCACCTACTACGTGATCCGGCCGCAGGGCCGTTCCAACTACGCGACGCTGGTCGAGCCGCAGCGTCCGTTGCCCTCGCTCGCCACGCTGCCCGCGCAGGACATGGACGGCCACTCGCTGCCGCTGACCACGCTCAAGGGCCAGTGGCTGCTGGTGGTGGTCGCGCCGGCCGCTTGCGGCACGCTGTGCGAGAAGAACCTGTTCCTCGAGCGCCAGCTGCGCGAGATGATGGGCGCCGAGCGCGACCGCATCGCCAAGGTGTGGCTCGTCGACAGCCCCGAGCCCGTGGCCCCGGCGCTGGCCGCCGCGGTGGCGGCGCCGCCGGCCGTGCTCGTCTACCGCGTCGAGCGCGCCGCGCTGGCGCGCTGGCTCGAGCCGGAGCCGGGGCACCAGCTCGAGGAGCACCTCTACATCGTCGATCCGCTGGGCAACTGGATGATGCGCACGCCGGCCAATCCCGACCCGTTCAAGCTCAAGAAGGACGTCGACCGCCTGCTGCGCGCGTCCGCCTGGTGGAACCGTCCGAAGGCCGGCGCGTGAACGCTGCGGGCACCGACTGGACCTCGCTGAGCGGCCTGGCGCTGATCGCGCTGGCCATCGCGTCGGTGGTGCTGATGGCGGCGTGGTGGCGCGGCGGCCTGCGCCACAGGTCGGGCGCCCAGCGCGTGGCCGCGCTGGCGGGCCTGACCCTGTTCCTGTGCTTCGACCTGGTGGTATTCGGCGCCTACACGCGGCTCAGCGACTCGGGACTCGGCTGTCCCGACTGGCCCGGCTGCTACGCCACGTCCAGTCCGGTGGCCGCGGCGCAGCACATCGCGCAGGCGCAGGCGCTGGCGCCCGACGGCCCGGTCACCGAGAAGAAGGCCTGGATCGAGATGATCCACCGCTACTTCGCGATGGCGCTGGGCGCGCTGATCATCCTGATGCTGGTGGCGGCCGCGTTCGCGCGCGAGCGGCGCGCGCAGGCGCTCGCGGGCGTCACGCTCGCGTGGGTGATCGCGCAGGGCGTCTTCGGCGCGCTGACGGTCACCTGGAAGCTCTACCCGGCCATCGTCACCGGCCACCTGCTGGGCGGCATGGGCCTGCTCGCGCTGCTGGCGCTGCAGGCGCCCGGCGCGGCCGGGCGCGACCCCGCGCGTGGCACGCGCGACCGCTGGGCCCTGGGCCTCGCGGCGCTCGCGCTGCTGCTGCAGATCGCCCTCGGTGGCTGGGTCAGCACCAACTACGCGGTGCTCGCCTGCACCGGCTTCCCGCAATGCAACGGCCAGTGGTGGCCGGCCATGAACTGGGCCGAAGGCTTCAGCTTCGCCCGCGACCTGGGCCGGCGCGCCGACGGCGCGCCGATCGCGATGTCCGCGCTGGTGGCCATCCAGTGGACGCACCGGCTGTTCGCGCTGGTGTTCGCCGCCGCGATGGGCTGGCTGGTCGCGCGGCTTTGGAAGCGCGGGCCGGCGGCGCGCCGGCGCGCTGTCATCATCGGCATCCTGGTGGTGGTCCAATGGGGTACCGGCCTGTCCAACGTCGTGCTCGGCTGGCCGCTGGTGGCCGCCCTGGCGCACACGGCCGGCGCCGCGGCCCTGGTGATCTGCATCGGCTTCGAGATCGCCGCCGCCCTGAATCGAAAGAACCGAGTCTTCTCGTCATGAGCTCCGTCCCCGTCCCGAATCCCGCCCCCGCATCGGCCCAGCCGTCGCGCTGGCGCCAGTACTACGCGCTCACCAAGCCGCGCGTCGTCCAGCTCATCGTGTTCTGCGCGGTGATCGGCATGTTCCTGGCCGTGCCCGGCTGGCCGCCGCTGGTGCCCACGCTGGCGGCCACGGCCGGCATCTGGCTGGTGGCGGCCGCCGCGGCCGCGTTCAACTGCCTGGTGGAGCAGCAAATCGACCGCCGCATGACGCGCACCGCCTGGCGGCCCACCGCCAAGGGCGAGCTCACCAGCCTGCAGGCGCTCGCGTTCTCGGCCCTGCTGTGCGCCGCCGGTGCCGTTCTGCTGCTGGCCTGGGTCAACGCGATCACGCTGTGGCTGACGCTGGCCACCTTCATCGGCTACGCCGTGATCTATACGCTGGTGCTCAAGCCGATGACGCCGCAGAACATCGTCATCGGCGGGGCCTCGGGCGCGATGCCGCCGGTGCTGGGCTGGGCCGCGATGCGCGGCGAGGCCAGCGCCGACGCCTGGCTGCTGTGCCTGATCATCTTCCTGTGGACGCCGCCGCACTTCTGGGCGCTGGCGCTCTACCGCACCGAGGACTACCGCAAGGCCGGGCTGCCCATGCTGCCCGTCACGCACGGGCCCGACTTCACCAAGCTGCACGTGTTCCTCTACACGCTGGTGCTGTTCGCCGGCACCTTGCTGCCGTTCGTCAGCGGCCTCAGCGGCTGGCTGTACCTGGCCTGCGCCGTGGTGCTGGGCGCCGTGTTCTCGGCCTACGCGTTCAGGCTCTGGCGCCACTACAGCGACGACCTGGCGCGGCGCACCTTCCGTTTCTCGATCCTGTACCTGTCGCTGCTGTTCGCGGCACTGCTGGTCGACCACTACATCCCCCGATGACCTCCCGCCGATTTCTTCTCGCTCTGGCCGCCGCCGGCGCGCTGGCCCTGGCCGGCTGCGAGCGCGCCGCGCCGCCGCACCACTTCAACGCGATCGACCTCACCGGCGCCAGCTATGCCCACGGCTTCAGCCTGGCCGATGCGGACGGCAAGCCGCGCACGCTGGCCGACTTCAAGGGCAAGGTCACGGTCGTCTTCTTCGGCTACACCCAGTGCCCGGACGCCTGCCCGACGACGATGGCCGAGCTGGCCGGCATCGCCAAGACGCTGGGCGCCGACGCGGCGCGCCTGCAGGTGGTGTTCATCACGGTCGATCCGGCGCGCGACTCCGCCGCGCTGCTGAAGAACTACGTCTCCAACTTCCGCCCCGACTTCGTGGCGCTGCGCGGCGACGCGGCGCAGACGCAGGCGGTCACCCGCGAGTTCAAGGTGCTGGTCGAGAAGGTGCCCGGCCGCACGCCCGACACCTACACGATCGACCACACCGCCGGCAGCTACGTGTTCGACACCCAGGGCCGCATCCGGCTGTTCGCATCGCAGAGCCTGGACGCGGCGCTGCTCACGGAAGACATCCAGGCGCTGCTCGCGGAAAAGAACTGAAGGGTCGGGCGCCCGAAAGCGAAAACGGACGCCGAGGCGTCCGTTTCCAGTGGCGAGGCGGCGCGTCAGACGCGTTGCGGCTCGAGCGTCTTGCGCATCTTCTTGAGCGCGGCCACCTCGATCTGGCGGATGCGCTCGGCGCTGACGCCGTACTCGGCGGCCAGCTCGTGCAGCGTCATGCCGCCGGAGCTGTCGTCGTTGACCTTCAGGTAGCGCTCCTCGACGATGCGGCGGCTGCGCGGGTCCAGCGTCTCGAGCGCGGAGACTATGCCGACGCCTGCCAGGCGGTCGTGCGCGGCGTTCTCGATCACCCGGGTCGGCTCGTCGCGGTCGTCGGCCAGGTAGGCGATCGGTGCGTAGGCTTCCTCGCCGTCGTCGTTCTGCGCTTCCATGGCGACGTCGCCGCCGGACATGCGCGTCTCCATCTCGAGCACTTCCTCGGGCTTGACGTTCAGGTCGCGCGCGACGCGCTCCACCTGCTCGCGCGACAGCGTGTTGCGGTGCACGTCGGCGTCCGAGGCCTCTTCCTTCAGCCGCGCCTTCAGCGAGCGCAGGTTGAAGAACAGCTTGCGCTGGGACTTGGTCGTCGCGACCTTGACCATGCGCCAGTTCTTCAGGATGTACTCGTGGATCTCGGCCTTGATCCAGTGCATGGCGTAGCTGACCAGGCGCGCGCCCTGGGTCGGGTCGAAGCGCTTGACCGCCTTCATCAGTCCGATGTTGCCTTCCTGGATCAGGTCGCCGTGCGGCAGCCCGTAGCCCAGGTACTGGCGCGAGACGGACACCACGAGGCGCAGGTGCGACATCACCAGCGCGCTGGCGGCCTTCAGGTCGCCGGTGTCGCGCAACTGGGTCGCCAGGTGCGTTTCTTCCTCCTGCGTCAGCAGGGGCAGGCGATTGATGGCCGAGATGTAGGCGTCGAGGTTGCCCAGCGGGGGAACCAGGCTCCACGGGTCGCGGACGGACAGGGCGTTGGCTTGGGTGGTGGTCATGTGCTCAGTCAGATCGGATTTCGATCGTTCGGTTCCACGGATATTAGCACTCTCGTCAAGCGAGTGCTTGTTGCTCTCAATGCCAGGGTAACCCATGCTGAATGCCGACTTCCAGGCGTTCATTATGATAGTGAACGCTCGCATCTGCATAATAACGTATCGCACGCTACAAAATATTTACACAGGGACCAGGCCCCGTCAAGTCCGCGCCCGGCGAGGAGCGTGCAGCGTGGCACCCCTCAGATGCGGACGCCTTGCGCAACATCAAGCCGGCGACGGTGCACGGCACCCCGGCACTCGGCCGTGCCGCGGCTACAGTGGCGTCCATGGACACCTGCTCGCGGACGACCCCCACCCTGGCTTGCCGGCGACCGCCGGGCGCTGCCGTGGCAGCTGTCCGGCCGCGGCGGTGCAGGCGCGCACGCGCGGCCGCTCCGAAGGGTGCTCGCGCCGCCGGCGGCCGGTCGGTGCTGGCCGCATGAGCCCGACCGAAGCCCCGGGCAAGGTGCTGGTCGTCGAGGACGAGGCCGAGATCCGTCGCTTCGTCCGCCTGGCGCTGCAGGCGGAGGCGCTGGACGTGTTCGAGGCCGAGACCGTGCAGCGTGGGCTGATCGAGGCCGGCACCCGACGGCCCGACCTGGTGGTGCTGGATCTCGGGCTGCCGGACGGCGACGGGATCGACTTCATCCGCGGCCTGCGCACCTGGTCCGAGATCCCCGTCATCGTGCTGTCGGCACGCACCATGGAGGCCGACAAGATCGCCGCGCTCGACGCCGGCGCCGACGACTACCTCGTCAAGCCGTTCGGCACCGGCGAGCTGCTCGCCCGGGTGCGCGCCCAGCTGCGCCGGCATCCGCGCGCCAGCGCCGAGGCGCAGAGCCTGCTGGAATTCGGCGACGTGCGCATCGACCTGGTGCGGCGCAGCGTGGAGCGTGCCGGCCAGCCGCTGCACCTGACGCCCATCGAGTACCGCCTGCTGACGCACCTGGCCTCGTATCCGAACCGAGTGCTCACTCACCCGCAACTCCTTCGCGCCGTGTGGGGGCCGTCGCATTCGGAGGACACGCACTACGTGCGGATCTACATGGGCCACCTGCGCGCGAAGCTGGAGGCCGACCCGTCGCAGCCCCGGCACCTGGTCACCGAGCTCGGGGTCGGCTACCGGTTCGTTCCCTGAGGCTATTCCTCTAGAGGGATCCGGCCTGCCGACCCGCATAATTCGCGCTCCCGGCGCTCGGCCGGTCACGGAGTGAACCAGGTGAATGCAGATCGACGTCTTGCCCTCGCGGCGGTGGCCGGTGCCGCCATGGTCCTGGCCGGTTGCGCCAGCTCCGGGGTCCCGCACGAGCATCGCTATACCGAAAGCGTGTCGTCGGTGCTGGTGTCGGAGGACGGCAAGCGCATCGCCGCGATCGGCAGCAACCACCACTACATCTTCGGCGCGCCCGAGGTGCTGGTGAACGCGCTGCGCTCGCCGGTGCACCCGCAGCTGACGGCCACGTTCTCCACCTTCCACGTCGACCAGCGCGGCATGGTCACGGGCGACTGGCTGCTCACGCTGGCGCGCGACGCGTCGCCTGCCGCCCGCCAGACCGCCCAGTCGCTGGGCCTGGCGCCCGGCGCCGACGGCGTGCTGGCCGCCAGCGGCCACCTGCAGGGCCAGCGCTTCACCGGCTGGACGTACAAGCTGCGCGGCCCGCAGGACAAGCTGAACCGGGCCTACGTGGTCGAGTTCACCACCGACGCGAGCGCCGCCGACGTCGCCGTCGACGACGCCGCCACGCCGATCCGCCTGGCCGCCGACGGGGTGCAGCTGATCTACTGGGCGCCGCTCGCGCCCATCATCGTTCCCTTCATCTTCCTGACCCGCGCCAAGGATCACTGACATCGCTCGAACGCGGCCACCCATGTCCATCGCGGAAGTCGACCGCCTCGCGCTCAGCGCGCTGCGCCTGCTGCCCGACGAACCGGATCGCGCGCTGCGCCTCTGGGACGAGGCCTTCGCGCGCGCCAGCGCGGCCGGCATGGCGCGCACGCTGCTGCGCCTGCGCATCGTGCGCATGCACCACCAGGCGCGCTTCGGCGATCGCGACGCGCTCGGCTCGCCGATGCTGGCGGCCTCGGCCGAGGCGCGCGCGCACGGCTGGCGGGTGGAGTCGCTGCTGGTCGACCTGCTGGAGGTGTTCCTCGCCACGCTGGTGGCCAACCCGGACGACGGCCTGGGCGACGTCGAGGCGATCCGCGCCGAGGCCGAGGCCCACCTCGACCCGATCGAGCTGAGCTGGATGGAGCTGATGGCCGGGCAGTTCCGCGGCTACATGCTGGGCTGGGCGCAGGAGCCCGAGCGGACCTACCGCGCGCTCAACCGGTTGATCGCCAGCGCCGACGCGCCGCCGGGCCTGATCGCCAACGTGCAGATGAACATCGGCCACAGCCACCTGCTGGTGGGCAACGTCGACCTCGCCGCCACCTACCTGCAGCAGGCCTGGCGCCTGTACCAGCCGCTGCCGTCGACGCCGCGCAAGCTGGCCGCGGCGCGCGCCTGGGCGCAATGCCTGATGGCGATGAACGAGTACCGGCGCGCCGATGCGGTGATGGCCGCGGTGCTCGAGGCGCGCGCGGAGCTGGGCGCGACGCTGTTCCTCGCCGGCGCGCTGCTGGTGCGCGCCGAGGCCCGCCTCAAGCTGGGCGACGCGGCGGGCGCCACCCAGTTGCTGGAGGACGCCGCGGCCCATGCCGATCCGTCCACCGAGCCCGGCGTGCTGGTGCATGTGGCCTACGTGCGCGCGCTGCTGCTGTCCGAGGCGGGCGACATCCCGTCGGCCGCCCAGGTCGGCGAGGCCGGCTGTCGCCTGATCCCCCGCAACACGCACAAGCTGGGCGTGCAGAGCTGCCTGGACCTGACCGCGCGGCTGCAGGCCCGGGTCGGCAACTTCCAGCGCGCCTACGAGCTGCAGTGCCAGGTCATCGCGATGCGCCACGACCTGGCCCAGAAGTCGGCCGAGGTGCGCCACATCGACCTGCACGTCGACCACCAGACCCACCTGCACCGCATGGAGATCGAGCACGCGCGGCGCGAGCGCGCGATCGCCGAGACCGCCGAGGCCGCCATCGTGCAGAAGAACGCGCAGCTGGAGCAACGCCTGCGCGAGGTGGAGCGCCTGCAGGAATCGCTGCGCGAGCTGGCCAACCGCGACCCGCTCACCGGCCTGTACAACCGCCGCTACCTGGGCGAGGCCTTGCCGGGCCTGGTGTCGATGGCCGCGCGGCGCGGCGACCGCATCGTGGTCATCCTGATCGACCTGGATCACTTCAAGGCGGTCAACGACGTGCACGGCCACCAGATGGGCGACCGGGTGCTGGAAGGCTTCGCCGACCTGGTGCGCGACGCGTTCCGCGCGCACGACCTGTGCTGCCGCTACGGCGGCGAGGAGTTCTGCGTCGTGATGGCCGACACCGACGACATCGCCGCGCACGAGCGCGTGGAAGAGCTGCAGGAACGCCTGGGCGCGCGGGTGTTCGTCAGCGGCGAGCAGCAGCTCACCCGCGTCGGCTTCTCGGCGGGCATCGTCACGTTCAAGGCCGATCCGCGCATGGATCTCGACGTGGTGTTCCGGCGCGCCGACCAGGCGCTGTACGCGTCCAAGAACGGCGGCCGCCGCCAGATCTCCGCGCTCGAGCTCGCCTGAGCGTCGGCCTGGCGCGCAACCGGGCGCGCACCGGCGCCGGCACGGCGGCAGGCCGGCGGCCTGCGCCTTCGGCGGTCGCCGCGCCCGGGGCGCCGTGACGGAATGCGCGCGCGGCGACCCCACCGCGGCGCGGTGCTTCAGGCGAGCCGCGCGCGTGCCGATACCCCCTCAGCACGAACCGTCCGGCGTCGCCCGGACGCGCGGCGGGGCGTGCGCAACCCCGGAACCCCGCCTCCATGCCTGCCCGCCTCGCGCCGCTTGCTGCCTTGCTGTGCGCCACCGCCACGGCCCACGCCGCCAGCGTGGACGTGGTCGTCACCGATCCGGCCGGCAACGCGCTCGCCGACGCCGTGGTGATGCTGGAGCCCGTGGGCGCGCGACTGCCGGTCAAGCCGATGGCCGGCGCCCAGATCGCCCAGCACGACCGCCATTTCAGCCCGGCGGTGAGCGTGGTGACGGTGGGCACCGCGGTGCTGTTCCCGAACCAGGACACGGTGCGCCACCACGTCTACTCGTTCTCGCCAGCCAAGACGTTCCAGATCAAGCTCTACGCCGGCGTGCCGCACACGCCCATCGTGTTCGACAAGCCCGGGATCGCGGTGCTCGGCTGCAACATCCACGACAGCATGATCGCGTGGGTGGTGGTCACCGACACGCCCCTGTGGGCGCGCAGCGCCGCGGGCGGACGGGCGCACGTGGCCGACGTGCCGCCGGGCAGCTACGAGATGCGCGTCTGGCACGCCTCGCTCGCCGAGGCCGCCCCGCCGCAGCAGCTGGCGCTGACGGTGGCCGCCGGCGACGTCGACCAGCGCGTGCGGCTGGGCCCGGGCGGGCTGGTCCGGTGACTGCCGGCGCGCGCCGCTGGCGCGGCACCCTCGCCACGCGCATCACCGTGGTCTTCCTGGTGCTGCTGCTGGCGGTGCAGCTGGTGAGCTTCTCGTCGCTGCGCTACAGCCTGTCGCGCCATGCGCACAACGAGCTGCCGACGCGCCTGGACGAGGGCGAGCAGCTGTTGCACACGCTGCTGGCGCACAAGGCTCAGACCGTGGTCGCGCTGGCCCAGGGCCTGACCTCCGACTTCGGGTTCTACTCGACGCTGCTCGACGACCATGGCGCCACCATCGTCTCGGCGCTCGACAATCTCGCGCTGCGCGTGAAGGCCTCCAAGGTGGCCTACCTGGACCTGGGCCTGGCCGTGCGGCAGACGTCCCGGTCCGCCCGGCCCGCCGAGGTCGCCGCGATCGTGGCGCAGCTGAAATCGCCGTTGACCGACGCGGCCGACGCCAACGCCATCGTGCTGGTCGGCGGCCAGCCCTGCCAGGCCGTGCTGGTGCAGGTGAAGGCACCGCGACCGGTCGGCTGGATGCTGATGGTGTTCCCGCTCGATGCCCAGCTGATGACCGACATGAAGCGGCTGTCGGGCCTCGACCTCACCTTGCTGTCGCGCGCCGGCGTGCACGCGCCCTGGACGGTGGCGATGACCCGGGTCGACGAGGCGAGCGCGAGCGACCTGGCCGACCATGGGTGGACGCCATCGACGCTGGACGAGCCCATGGTCGCGGTGGACGTGCACGGCGACGAGCTGGGCGTGCGGGCGCTGCCGCTCGGTGCCGACCGGCGCGTGGACCCGGGCGTGCTGGCGCTGGTGTCGCTGTCGATCGGCGACGCGGTGCGGCTGCCCTGGGACCTGCAGGCGGCGCTGGTGGCCATCACGCTGGTGGCCATCGCCGTGTTCGCCGCCGGCAGCCTGGTCACCGCGCGCCGCGTCACGACGCCGCTGCGCGGCCTGGCCGACGCCGCCGAGCGCCTGGGCGGCGGCGACTACGCGACGCCGATGCGCGGGCTTGGGCGCGGCGACGAGATCGGCGCGCTGTCGCAGTCGTTCGAGCGCATGCGCACCAGCATCGCCGAGAACCAGACCCAGATCCTGCGGCTGGCCTACTGGGACAGCCTGACCGGGCTGCCCAACCGCGCGCGCTTTCGCGAGGCGGTCGGCGACGCCATCCGCGATGCGGCGCTCGCGGCGCCGGGCAGCGGCACGGCCGTCTCGGTGGCGGTGCTGATGCTGGACCTGAACCGCTTCAAGTACGTCAACGACGTGCTGGGCTACAGCGTCGGCGACGAGGTGCTGGTGGCCATGGCCGAGCGCCTGGGCCAGGTGCTCGCCCGCGCGGGCGACGTGGTCGCGCGCCTGAGCGGCGACGAGTTCGGCATCCTGCTGTGCCACGCCGACGCGCAGCAGGCGCAGGCGGTGGCGCTGCGCATCGAGCAGTCGCTGGACCTGCCCCTGGTGCTGGGCGAGCACAAGGTCGACATGGGCGCGGGCATCGGCATCGCCTGCTGGCCCGCCCATGCCGACGACGACGACACCCTGCTGGTGCGCGCCGAGATGGCGATGTACGCGGCCAAGCGGCGCAGCAACGGCCCGGTCACCTACGACCCGGCGATCGACGCCACCAGCGCGCAGACGCTCACGCTGATGTCCGAGCTGCGCCAGGCCATCGATCGCAACGAGCTGCGCCTGTACCTGCAGCCCAAGCTGGCGCTGGAGGATCGCCGCGTCGTCGGCGCCGAGGCGCTGGTGCGCTGGCAGCACCCGCAGCGCGGGCTGGTGCCGCCGTCGCAGTTCATCCCGTTCGCCGAGCAGACCGGCTTCATCCGCCACCTGACGATGTGGGTGTTCGAGGAGGCCGCGCGCCACTGGCAGGCGCTGGCCGAGGACGGCCTGCAGCTGCGCCTGTCGGTCAACCTGTCCACGCGCGACCTGCTGGACCTCGACCTGCCGCACAAGTTCGCGCAGTTGCTGGCGCGCCACGACGTACCGGCGGGCGCGTTCTGCCTCGAGATCACCGAGAGCGCGATCATGGACGATCCGCAGCGCGCGCTGGCCACGCTCGACGCGCTCAGCGCGATGGGCTTCAAGCTGTCGATCGACGACTTCGGCACCGGCTACTCCTCGCTCGCCTACCTGAAGCGGCTGCCGGTGGACGAGCTCAAGATCGACCAGTCCTTCGTGCTCCACATGCAGACCGATCGCGACGACGCGACGATCGTGCGCTCGACCATCGACCTGGCGCACAACCTGGGCATCACGGTGGTCGCCGAGGGGGTCGAGACCGCCGAGACCTGGAACCTGCTGCGCGACCTCAAGTGCGACCAGGCCCAGGGCTTCCACATGGGCCGCCCGATGCCGGTGGGCGACTTCGCCGCGTGGTCGACCAGCTGGGGCATGCGCCGCACGGCCGGCGACAGCGACGGGCTGCACGTGCTGCACTGAGCAGCCCGGGACGAAGCCGCCGCGGCCGCGTCCTCCCCGGCCTGCGGCCCGCTCAGAACTCCTGCTGCAGCCGCAGCCGCACGACGTGGCGCGGCGAGCCCGGGCCGATGCCAAGCAGCCACGCGGCGTCGAGGCGCAGCGTGCTGCCCCCGGCGACGGTCTTCAGGAAGATCGCCGGGCCCGCCGTGTGTTCCTGTTGCGCGGTGGACGACCAGTGCGTCCACGGGCCCAGGGCGCCGAAGCCCTGCGCGCCGAGCTCGACGCCGCGCGCCACCATGCCCTTGGCCTGCCACTGGTAGCCGAGCTGCCAGGGCGCGGGCTCCGCCGCGCCCGGGTAGCGGGACAGCGCGGCATCGAAGTTCAGCTGCAGGTCGTCGGTATCCATCTGCAGCGTCGGGCCGCAGGCGAGGCCCAGCCGGCCTTCGGCGCGGTCGTGCGGGCGCGCGAGCTCGCACAGCAGGCCGATGTCCACCGGCCCCGCGCCCGATTCCGTCAGCTTCAGGTGGGTGGTCCACGACCACTCGTCGAGCGCGAAGGCGCCGCCGTCGCTGGCCGCCCAGGCCGCGTAGACGGCCGTGTACCAGCGCGCACTCGGCGTGCCGCCGACGCTCGCGGTCTGCTGCGACTCGCGCGCGCCGTCGCGGGCCCGCGCCGTGCCCAGGCCATAGGCGAGTTCCCACTTGCCGACCTCGCCGTACGGCGTGAAGACGGCGGCGGCCGGATCCGCCCACGCAGGCGCCGCGGCCGTGACCAGCAACGCGCACGGCCAGCCGCGCCGCCGGACCGGGGAGGGGTTGCGCGGGGACATGGGTCGGATATCGACCCTCGTGCGCGCCGCTTGAGGCGCGCAGCCGGCCGGCATCAGATCTGCACGCGCGTGCCCAGCTCGATGACCGAGTTGTTGGGCAGCTTGAAGAACTCCACCACGCTGCCGGCATTGCGCTGCATCGTCGCGAACAGGCGCTCGCGCCATTGCCACATGCCCTCGCCCGGGGTGGAGATGACCGTCTCGCGGCTGATGAAGTAGCTGGTGCGCATCGGCTCCAGGTCGATGCCGTACGTGGCGCAGCGCGCCAGCGCGGCAGGCACGTCGGGCACGTCCATGAAGCCGTAGTTGATGCACACGCGCCAGAAGCCTTCGGCCAGCGGCGTGACGACCACCGAGTCGGCCCGATCGACGTAGGCCTGGTCGTGGAACACCACCGACAGGATGAGGTTCTGCTCGTGCAGCACGCAGTTGTGCTTGAGGTTGTGCATCAGCGCCTGCGGCACCGTGTCGGGGTTGGCCACCATGAACACGGCCGTGCGCGGCGCCCGCTGGTCGACGTGCTGGGCCAGCGACTCGATGAAGGGCTTGAGCTCCGGGTCGTCCCGGCGAATCGACTCGATCAGCAGCGCCCGGCCGCGCTTCCAGGTCGACATCACGGTGAAGATGCCCAGGCCCATGACGATCGGGAACCAGCCGCCCTGCAGGAACTTGGTGGAGCACGAGGTCACCAGCAGCGCGTCGAAGCCGAAGAACACGGCGGTGGCGCCCCAGGCCAGCGGGCTCGGCAGCTTCCAGGCATGGCGCACGACGAAGAATGTCAGCCCGGTGGTGATCAGCATCGTGACCGTCACCGCGATGCCGTAGGCCGAGGCCATCGCCGCCGAGCTGCCGAAGCCGATCGCCGCCGCCATCACGGCCGCCATCAGGATCCAGTTCACCTTGGGCAGGTAGATCTGGCCGGCTTCCGCGGCCGAGGTGAACACCACCTGCATGCGCGGCAGGAAGCCGAGCTGGATGGACTGGCGCGTCATCGAGAACGCGCCGGAGATCACGGCCTGCGACGCGATCACCGTGGCCAGCGTCGCCAGGATCACGACGGGGATCAGCCAGGCCTGCGGGAACAGGTGGAAGAACGGGTTGTCCAGCGCCTTGGGCTCGCGCGTGAGGAGCGCGGCCTGGCCCAGGTAGTTCAGCGTCAGCGCGGGCAGCACCAGCCCGAGCCAGGCGAGCTGGATGGGCTTGCGGCCGAAGTGGCCCATGTCGGCGTACAGCGCCTCGGCGCCGGTGAGCGCCAGCACGATCGCGCCGACGGCCGCGAACACCATCGGGCCGCGCTCGACGAGGAAATGCAGCGCGTGCAGCGGGTTGAGCGCCTGCAGGATGGCCGGCGTGGCGGCGATCTCGTGCACGCCGGTGGCGGCCAGCAGGCCGAACCACAGCACGATGATCGGGCCGAACAGCTTGCCCACGACGCCCGTGCCCTTGCGCTGCACGAGGAACAGCCCGATCAGCACCCCGATGGCGATCGGCAGCACGAAGCGCTTGAGCGCGGGCTGCACGACCTCCAGGCCCTCGACCGCGCTGAGCACCGACATCGCCGGCGTGATCACGCTGTCGCCGTAGAACAGCGCGGCGCCGAACAGCCCCAGCAGCAGCAGGATGGCGCGCCGCGTGGTGCTGCCGCCGGCGGCCTGGGTGGCGAGCGCGGTCAGCGCCATGATGCCGCCCTCGCCGCGGTTGTCGGCCCGCAGGATCAGCAGCACGTACTTCAGCGTGACCACCAGCATCAGCGCCCAGAAGATGGTCGAGGCGGCGCCGACCAGGTGCACCGCGTCCAGCGGCACGCCCCCCTCGGGGCCGAAGATGGTCGACATGGTGTACAGCGGGCTGGTGCCGATGTCGCCGTAGACGACGCCGACGGCGCCGAGGGTCAGGGGCAGGAGGGCCTGCCGGCGGGGTGCGGTATCCATGGAGGGGTCGGATGCGGTCAAGTCGGCCAGTGTCGCCGGCCCGGCATAAAAAACGCATAAAGGTCGGCATCCGGATGTCGCTTACCCATGCGTTTGAGGAATGGGTGCGATGCCAATTGAACGTTGGATTTGTCTCAGGGAAAGCCCGATGATTCTCCTACCCTGAAGCCGCTGCCCGAACTGTGCGAATGTGCACGGATGGATGCAGTTGCGGAATAGGGAGCTGACCCTGGAAATGGAGACCGTCATGTTGCTCACCGCCCAACGCGCCGAACTGAACCTGGCCGACGACGAAGTCGCCCAACTGCGCGACGCCTGCGACTCGCGCCTGGAAGTCACCCGGGGCTTCATCTGGGTGACCGTGGAAGGCGACCGCAACGACGTGGTGCTGGGGGCCGGCGAATCGATGCTCATCGATTCGCGCGACCCCGTCATCGTGAGTGCCCTGCGCGGCCCCGCCGCGCTGCAGGTGCGCGCCAACGTCGGCGCCCGGCGCTGCCGCCCGGATGCCGCCGCGCGCGACGGCGCCCGGCCCGGCCGCATCCAGCAGTGGCTGGCCGGCGTCTCGCTGAGTTCGGTCGCCGTCGCCTGACGGTGCCGCGGGCCGGGCGAACCGGCAGTTGCGGCTTCGCGAAGGAAAGACCGGGAAAAGCCAGTCGTTCTTCGCTTGCAACAAGATGCACGTTTGCATACTCCTGGGAGTACCGGCCGTCGCCGGTGAGGGAGACTGCAGAATGAAGCGAATCTGGCTCAAGGGCCTGGCCGTGCTCGCCCTGGCGGCGAGCTTGCAGGCGCACGCCGATATCCTCATCGGCCAGACCGCCGATTTCAGCGGGCCGGTGGCTGCCGGCGTCAAGGAGACCGCCGCCGGCGCCAAGCTCTACCTGGACCGCGTCAACGCGGCCGGCGGCATCAACGGCGAACCGATCACGCTGGTGTCGATGGACGACAAGTTCGAGCCGGCGATCGCCGCCGCCAACGCACGCCAGCTGATCACCGGCAAGAAGGTGCTGGCGCTGTTCCTGACCCGCGGCACGCCGCACAACCAGGCCATCGTGCCGCTGCTGGCCGAGTTCGGGGTGCCGCTGATCGCCCCGTCGACGGGCGCCATGGCGCTGCACAAGCCGGTCAACCCGTGGGTCTTCAACGTGCGCGCGAGCTACCAGCACGAGGCCAACCGGGCGATCCGCCACCTGAGCCTCGTCGGCCTGACCCACATCGGCATCGTCCAGGTCAACGATTCGTTCGGCACCGATGCGGTCAAGGGCGCGGTCGAGGCCTTCACGCAGGTCAACGCCACGCCGCTGTTCACCGACACCTACGACCGCGAGAAGCCCGATTTCACGAAGATCCAGGAGTCGGTGCGCAGCCTGCAGCCGCAGGCGGTGCTGTTCCTCGGCTCGGGCAGCGCGGTCGTCGCCGGCGTCAAGGCGATCCGCGCCGCCGGCTCGCACGCGCAGATCGTGACGCTGTCGAACAACGCGTCCGACGGCTTCATCAAGGCGCTGGGCGACAACGCGTCGGGCACCATCGTCACGCAGGTGTTCCCGTACGAGCGCTCGCTGGCCTCGCCCATGGTCAAGGAGGCGCGCCAGCTGCAGAAGGCCGCCACCGGCGACGACCGCGTCACGCCCGCGATGCTCGAAGGCTTCGCCGGCGCCAAGGTGCTGGTCGAGGGCCTGCGCCGCTGCGGCGCGCATCCCACGCGCGCGAAGCTGCGCGAGGCGCTGGAGACGCTGCACCATTACGACATCGGGGGCCTGGAGGTGTCGTTCAGCCCCGCCAGCCACACCGGGCTGGACTACACCGACCTGTCCATCATCGGCTCGGACGGCCGGTTCACGCGCTGAGCTGCCCTCAGCAGGCGCCCGGCGTCCGGCCCGCGCAGGGCGCGACCGCCGATCCACAGCGTCACCGCCAGCCAGCCGTCGAGCAAGGTCCCGGCGGTGAAGGGCGGCACGGAAATCGTCATCGTCCCCAGGCTGCTTCAGGGTCATGGCGACGGCGACCGGAAAGCGTCGGCCGCATGGCGGCGCGCCAACGAAAAGGCCCGCCGGGTCGGGCGGTCCTGCGGGCCTGCGGCGCGGGGAGCCGGGCGTTCAGCTGCTGAACAACCACCCAGGAATTCTGGCCTCATGGACATCAGCTAAGTCATTGTTTCGAGAGGCTTTTAGGAGTTTAGTCGATGTCCATAGCCCGCCGCCCAGAGATGGCCCAGCGGCAGCGATCGTGTCCACGGCTGCCTGCTACCTACTGAGCGGCGTTGGCGGCGGCAGGAGTGAATCGACTTTCCTCTGCAGCGATGCGTTGGACTGCAACAGTTCGAGAACGAGTCGGTGCGCATGGACTAACTGAGATTGCGCCAGATCACGCTCCAATGTGAGCCGCATTATTTTGGCGACCGAATCGTCTCTGGCACGCCGCTTCGCTTGCCGCTGCAGTCTGCTCGTTGCCATGTGATCGTGAAGCTCGACCCAGGCTTGGACTTCACGGATCAATGCTGGATAGCGACCCTTGCGTAACGCCGTCGGATCCGTGCCGGCTTCTTTGGCGACATTGTTCTGACTGACAGGGGTACCGCGAGGAAGCACCACCGGCCGATCGAGCTTCAATCGGTCGAACGCAGCACGGAAGCGCTGTTCAGCAGTGCAAGTTTCCAACGACATGGAGGTAGTTCGTCAAGCCTGCGGCCTCGGCACGAAGCGCCCGCTGGCGCGGCGACTGCGGTTCGGCAGGGTTGAACTGTTCATTCAGCTTATCCAGCTGTCGCCGGATCGACGCGGCCTTGTTCTTGTCGAAGAGCCCATCCCGGCACGGTTTATCGCCATCGCCGCCAGCGCATCTGGCTACCGATTCGATGCCACCGTACTCGCAGGGGCCGCGCTTCGTGCAGCCGCCGAGCCTGGTCTCTCTGAAGTTCACCTCTGAGTCTCCTCCTATCTCAGAATCGACAGAGCAGGTACTGCGCCTGGCCATGATTTTGCGGGAGGCCGCTCAGATGGCGTTCTCTCAGGTTTCGGAGGGCGCGATTTCGGAGTTGCCTGAATTCGCCGCCATCCCAAAGGCGTTTTCCCTAGCATTGCGTGCAGAAACAGGTACTGCCAGTGAGGATGTCTCGCTTGTGCAGATCGTGGGCTATTTTCTAGCCCAATCCGAAGCTCTGCGCGCGTTGCTCGAGCTGCTTCTTGACCGGGAGGGTTCGACGTTAGCCGGACTCGGCGGAACGATCGCTGACCGCGTGGCAAGCCTCGTGAAGTACGTATCGTTCGCCATCATCGGACGAAGAATTGACGACCGCCTTCCTTTGGTTCATGAGATCGTCTCGGGTCCGTTCGATGCCGAGTGCATAGATGCGCTCTTGCGCGACGCACGATTCGCCGGCTTGCCCACGTTGATGGACGAGCAGCGACTGCTACAGAAGCTTGAAGTGAGGCGAATGCCTCTCGAAGAGATGCCTGATGCGATTCTCACGGCTATCTCGGACGGCGGCGCCAAAGACGACACTTGGCTGTTTGGCGTAAAGGCTTCTGCGGCTGCTGTGCTGGATGAGCTGCAACTTGCACGCATGCTGGCAACGTCCAAGGTCTATCAACACCCAAAGGTGCTCGCGGTTGAGCAGATGCTGAGGTCGGCCATCGAGTCCCTCGTCGCTGGCGCCGGCGCTTTAGCTGTGCTCAGACTTCTCTTCTGCTCGTCGGATGATGCGTTTCTCGGAAGGAGCGCCGCAGGCTTGGCTCAAGAACTAGCGGTGAGAGCAGATGCGTCGGAAGCCAATCAGCGGATACGGGCTGTCGCTGAGCTGCTGAAAGCTATGCGCGAGCGGCGCCTTTGGGTGCGCGCCTTCCAATTTCCCGAGTGGAGCTCAGCGCTCGACATGGGACGGGAAGCATCCACAGAGCTGGAGTTGATACGCGACGATCTGAGGCACGTCGAGCGGGGGCCGGTTCTGATGGGGAAGGTTCGTGCGGAGACGCATCGCATCCTTGATCTCATCGAAGTGGGAAGATGGAGCCGCCTTGCACTCGACTCGCTTATGTCCGCCAGGTCGCTTGAGGCCACCTCGAGTGAGACCGAAGTCGGGCGTGCATACATCATTCGATCATCTCAAAAGTCTTACCAGTTCTCGGAGCTGCTGTCTGCTCGCGGAAGCTGGCTCGATCACTACAACGCAGGGCAGCCTCGCGACCACGTCTTTTGTCCGCCGGAGATCGCGGATGCAGTGTTCGTAGCCTTGGAGCGGGGCGCCCGCGTTGACTACGACGTCAGGCTGCCCGAGAGTTCAATCGAGGCGAGCAAGCGGGACTCTAGGAAAATCGAAGCTCTCAAACGAGATCTTTGGACGAGGGGCTACTGGAACCGGACGCCCTATGACATTCGTCCAATGCCTACGCGGCTGAAGCGGCCGGAACTGCCTCGGCAGCTGGCGTCCTTTTATGACCTGCGAACAAAATACTTGGCGCCTGCCTTGGGAAAGAGCATTCGACGCGCTCGCACAGCTGCACTTGATACCCGGGACTGGCTGCGCCAGTTCGACGACGATACCTGACCAGACCCCGACGGATCCACCTGACGAGGTTTCGTAAGGTCGCTTGAGTCTGCTTGTGGGCTGCTTTGCCACAGACCCCCGACGAGGGGAATGAGGAACGGCGACATGCGCTCCTCGTGCTGCAGCAAGAGGTCCATCGCCATTCGCGGTTGCTCTCGGCCGATGACCTCCAGAAATTCGTAGAAGACCGGGAAGGTCGCCAGGTCGTCTGACTCAGTCTTGGAAAACTCCAGAATGCGATTGCGCCAGGTGTCGTAGGTTTGTGCGTTTATCTCGTCGAGGTAGCCGCGCATCGCTGCCACGCGCTTTGTATTGCTGTAGTCCCATGCATCCTCCGAGCGACTCAGGTCTTCCCACTGGCCAAAGATGCCCTCGAACCCGATGAGCTGCTTGTAGATCTGGTATTCGTGGTGTGACGCCAGAACATCCCGAACCTCGAGCGCAGCCGCCCTCACTACTTCGGTCGCGGCATGGAAGTAGTCCCAGTACGCCTGGTGCTCGATAGCCTGCACCAAGGGGAGCGCCTCTGCGTGCACTAGGTCACGAAGGAAGTGAAGCACTTCTACTGCGTCACGCTCGAACATCGCAACCGTCTCGGGGTCTGTAGAAGGATTCTCTCGTCGAGTCGCCGAATCCAACGTCCCCAAGACCCTCTTCCGGTACGAGACACTACCGCTGAGCGGATACATCCGCTTGAGCAGGGACACCGCGCTTGCGCGCATGTCAGCAACACCCCCGCCGCTCACGATGCCGCCTCGGGTGAACACGACCTTGTTGTACGTCCAGGCGCGCCCTTCGAGAGTCGGCGACAGCACCCTAGTCAACGCGCGCAACACCATGCTCACGCTGGCCACCAACTGCTCGTCCTTCAATTGCGCGAGGTGCGTAACCAAAGTGGCCTGCGGCTGGGGTCAGCATCGCATTGGTCGAGGTAGAACTCGATCAGTTCAACCAAGCCTCGACCGACATCGTTCAGATATCGCCGTGTGTCCTCGTCTTGATGCCCGAGGGCCTCGACGCGCTCAAGCTCATTGACGAGCGCGCGAATGGTGGCGACCAATACGTCGATTGATTCGAACATGCTATGAACCTCGCGAGCTAGACAGCGACGCAGCACGAGGTCGCAATTCGAAAACCGTCGAGAACGAAATTGGACAGCAGTGACGGTGACGAATAGTCTTGATGTCGGTCACTGATCGCTGCGGCAACTGCCGCCGCATGAAAAGCAGAGCCATGTCCGCAGCCATTCCGCCTTGGTTTGACGGTACGCACGTGCGCTATGTCGATAGTTCAGGAACAGCAACCAGCCAATTCCCAGGATGCCGATGCCCATCCAGACACCCTGCCATTCGATGTAGGTGTGGGCGAAGGCGTACTCACGAATAGCGAAGCCTCCCACCAGGAAGGCGATGAGGAACGGCATAGGAGACGGAGGCGAAGGCGGTGCGCATTGGCGCGCTGCGTCGGTGTATCCGATTCCTTGGCTCCTGGCGATGAAGGGGCCATTGACGCCGACGTGTTCGGACTCGACCCGAACGGTGCCCTGCGCACGAACGACCGGATAACGCTGAAGATGAGCGCTTCCGCAGAATGGGCACTGCATGATCTGACGGCTCCCGACTGGACGAAGGCGTTCGACCCGGCCACGGCACGTCCCGAAGCTGGTCGACCGACCACTATGAGTGACATATGCTGCCATAGGCCGGCCGGCTTGTCACTCATAGAGCGTGGCCTTATAGGAGGTGTAAATCTAGCATCGGTCTTCACTTTTTGAAGAACTGAACCCGATGCCGGAGGACCCGCGCGTCCTCTTTGGACGCAAGCTCACAGAAGTGCGCAAGCTCAAGGGCTGGTCGCAGGAGAAGCTTGCGCTGGAAAGCGGAATTGCTCGAAGCTACCTCGGGGGCGTCGAGCGTGGTCAGCGCAACGTCGCGTTGCTGAACATCTGCAAGCTAGCCGCTACGCTCGAAGTTCCGGTTGGCCAGCTCTTCGAGTTTGGCCGATAGCGAGGGGCAAGCCCAGACCGCGCACGCGTACGAACCGCGTCGCGTGCGCTCGCTCAATTCGAGCCTCCTAGACGCTCACGCGCCTGAGCGCTGGTCGAACTCCTGTGAGCATTATTGGCCTCTATGGGTGACAATGCCGCGGAGTCCCCAGCAGCGCCCAGCGACCAATCGCCTCTTTGGCGTGAGCGCGCAGAGGACAGGCTTGCGGCGGCAGGCTCCGCCTCAGAGCCAAAAACTCAAATCAATGTTCGTATCACTGCCCGCGTTTGAAATCGCAGCGCCGACTGACCCCATCGCGCCAGACGCGAAGTATTGGTGCGGACTCGGAGTGGCTGGAGATGACGCCTGGTTTATCGTGCGCTTGATGTTTGATGTGCCGCCGGACGAGTCTCGACTCACCTTGCTCGCCATGGACAGCGCTGAACTGCTATCGGCGATCACGAAGTTCGAACCCTGTCGCGTCGAGTCCTTGACTTGCGTACTACCCTCAGCCGAACGCGCGGACGCTGAAGGGTTTGTACGACTCACCGAGATATGGGTTGCTGGCGAGCAGGGTGCCTTAGAGGGGTCTCCGGTGATCTTCCGGGACGAGATGGGCACTTGCAGGACTGGTCGGCGCGCCGACCGCGTTCGAAGCCTGGAAGCCGGAATGCAGCTAAAAGTCAAAGTCGGCTCGGCATTCGCTCCATCGAGGGCCTGACGTCAGCACAAAGTGACCAGATGGGTTGCGTACCGTTCGCTGTCGCATCTGCTGGGCGTTGGGCAAACGATCCGCCGTTCGCGAAGTCAGCAGCGCGTGGCCAGCGCATAGATGCTTCATCCCGTCGTGACCGTCCATAGCTGGTCACTCCGGGGTGAATGTCCATACCCCCGTACTACGAGGTGAAGAGGAAGTTCAGCACGTCGCCGTCCTTGACGATGTACTCCTTGCCTTCCGCGCGCATCTTGCCGGCGTCCTTGGCGCCCTGTTCGCCCTTGTGGGCGACGAAGTCGGCGTAGGCGATGGTCTGGGCGCGGATGAAGCCCTTCTCGAAGTCGGTGTGGATCACGCCCGCGGCCTGCGGCGCGGTGGCGCCGACGGCCACCGTCCAGGCGCGCACTTCCTTGACGCCGGCGGTGAAGTAGGTCTGCAGGCCCAGCAGCGTGAAGGCGGCGCGGATCAGGCGGTTCAGGCCGGGTTCGGTCTGGCCCATCTCGGCCAGGAACATCTCGGCGTCCTCGGGGGCCATGTCGGCCAGCTCGGCCTCGGTCTTGGCGCAGATCGCCACGACCGGGGCCTTCTGCTTCTCGGCGAATTCGCGCAGGCGGTCGAGGTAGGGGTTGTTCTCGAAGCCGTTGTCCGAGACGTTGCCCACGAACATCGCCGGCTTGGCGGTGATCAGGAACAGCGACCTGACGATGACCTGCTCGTCCTTCGTGAACTCGAGGCTGCGCACCGGCTGGGCCTGGTCGAGCGCGGCGCGGCAGCGTTCGAGGATGGCGCTGAGCTTGACCGCTTCCTTGTCGCCGGCGCGGCCGAGCTTGTTGGTGCGGTGGATCTGCTTTTCCACGCTGGCCAGGTCGGCCAGGCACAGCTCGGTCTGGATCACCTCGATGTCGGAGATCGGGTCCACCTTGCCGTTGACGTGGATGACGTTGTCGTCCTCGAAGCAGCGCACCACGTTGACGATGGCGTCGGTCTCGCGGATGTGCGACAGGAACTGGTTGCCCAGGCCTTCGCCCTTGGAGGCGCCGGCCACCAGGCCCGCGATGTCGACGAACTCGACGATCGCCGGCACGACGCGCTGCGCGGAGACGATGTCCGACAGCACCTGCAGGCGCGCGTCGGGCAGCTCGACGATGCCGACGTTCGGCTCGATGGTGCAGAACGGATAGTTCTCGGCTGCGATGCCGGCCTTGGTCAGGGCATTGAACAGGGTGGACTTGCCGACGTTGGGCAGGCCGACGATGCCGCATTTGAGGCTCATGGCGCTTCTCTGTCTTTCTTTGCCGCGGTGCCGGGGGGCGCCCGTGTCGGCGTTCAGGGGAAAACCCCGCATTTTAGACGGTCTCCCCACCGAGGCGCCGGGAGGCCGCGGCTCCCTACAATGCGGAATGTCCAAGATCGATGTACGAATCCACGGCAGCGGCATCGTCGGCCGCGCGCTGGCCCTCGCCCTGGCCCGCCAGGGGCTGCAGGTGGGCATCGACGCCCGCCCGGCCGTCGCCGCCGGCGGCGAGCAGCGCGCCGACGTGCGCGCCTATGCCCTGAACGCCGCCTCGGTGGCGTTGCTGCGCGAGCTCAAGGTGTGGGACGCGCTGGCGACCGACGCCCGCACCCCCGTCTACGACATGCGCATCGCCGGCGACGCCGCGGGCGCCCTGGCCTTCTCGGCGTGGCAGCAGACGGTGCCGGCCCTGGCCTGGATCGTCGACGCAGCCGAGCTGGAGCAGGTGCTCGAGACGGCCACCCGCTTCGCCCCGGCGGTGGCCCCCGTCGGCGCCGACGCGAAGGCGCCGCTGGCGGTCGTCGCCGAAGGCAAGGCCGCGGCCGCGCGCGAGCGCCTGGGCGTCGCCTTCGAGCGCCACCCCTACGGCCACAGCGCGCTGGCGGCGCGCGTGGTCGCCGACGTCGCCCACGCCGGCGTGGCCCGCCAGTGGTTCCGCGCCCCCGACGTGCTGGCGCTGCTGCCGTTCGACCGCCCGCAGCCCGAGCGCTCGTACGGCGTGGTCTGGTCGATGCCGCAGGCCGAGGCCGAGCGCCTCGCGCAGGCCGACGACGCCGCGTTCGACGAGGCGCTCAACGCGGCCACCGGCGGCGCGGCCGGCACGCTGCGCGTGCACGGCCCGCGCGCCACCTGGGCGCTGATGCAGGCCAGCGCCACGCAGGTCGTCGGCCCCGGCTGGGCCCTGGTCGGCGACGCCGCCCACGTCATCCACCCGCTGGCCGGCCAGGGCCTGAACCTGGGCCTGGCCGACGTCGCCGCCCTCGCCGCGACCCTGGCCGGCCGCGAGCCGTGGCGCGCGCTGGGCGACGAGGCGCTGCTGCGCCGCTACGCCCGCGCCCGCCTGTGGCCCACGCGCGCCATGGCCGGCGCCGTCGACGGCCTGTGGCAGCTGTTCTGCGCACCCGCGCCGGGCCTGCGCGAGCTGCGCAACCACGGCATGACCCTGGTCGACCGCGTCGGCCCCCTCAAGCGATTCCTCGTCTCGCGCGCCCTCGGCGCGTGAGCGCCTCCATCGGTATGCCCATGCACACGTCCGCCCGCGCCCTGCGCACCCTTGTTGCCGCCTCGATGGCGCTGGCCTGCTTCTCGGCGTGGTCGGACGACGCGGCCATCCGCCGCAACTGGAACCTGCACAACCCGAAGGGGCCGCCGATCGACGAGATCTCGAAGACGCCGATCCCCGGCCTGTACGAGCTGCGCGTGGGCGGCGACATCATCTATTCGGACGACCAGGCCAACTACCTGATCTACCCGTCGCGCGACGTCACCGACGGCCGCCTGCCCGACGGCCACCTGCTCGACACCCGCTCCAAGACCGACCTCACCGACCAGCGGCTGACCAAGCTGATGGAAAAGGAAGTGCCGCGCCTGCCCTACGGCGACGCCCTGGTGTTCAAGCAGGGCAACGGATCGCGCCGCATGGTCGTGTTCGAGGATCCGAACTGCCACTACTGCAAGGATGCCGAACGCAACTTCATGCAGTTGAAGGACGTCACCATCTACACGTTCCTGATCCCGATCCTGGGCGACGACTCGGTGGCCAAGGCACGCACGATCTGGTGCTCCAGGAACAACGCGCAGGCGTGGCGCAACTGGATGCTGCAGGGCCAGCTGCCGCCGCGGCCGATGGGCGCGTGCGACCTGTCGGCGCTGCAGCGCAACCTGGACCTGGCCGCGCGCCACCACCTGAACTACACGCCGGCGATCATCTTCGACGACGGCTCGCGCTTCGCGGGCAACGCCGACCTCGAGCACCTGACCAGGCGCCTCGACGAGGTCGCCGCCCGCAAGGGCTGAGCCACAATCGCCTTCCATGCCACCCGATAGCCCGCAGCCCGTCGCGTGCGGCGATCCCGCCGAATGATCCATTACCGAATCGAGGTCGCCGACGCGGCGGCCCATCAGTTCAAGGTCACGCTGACCGTGGCCGACCCGGCGCCCGAACAGCAACTGAGCCTGCCCGTGTGGATCCCGGGCAGCTACATGGTGCGCGAGTTCTCGCGCCACCTCAGCCGCCTCGAGGCCCGCCAGGGCGCGCAGTCGCGCCCGCTGGTGCAGCTCGCCAAGGATCGCTGGAGCGTGGCCACCCGCGGCCGCGCCGCGCTGGTGGTCACCTGGTTCGTCTACGCGTTCGACCCCTCGGTGCGCACCGCCTGGCTCGGCGACGACCGTGGCTTCTTCAACACCACCAGCCTGTGCCTGGCGGTCGAGGGGCGCACGACCGAGCCGCACCGCGTGGAGCTTTACCGCCTGCCGGCGGGCTGGGACGTCGCCACCGCGATGCCCCGCGTCGATGCCGGCGCCCGCAAGGCCCGCGGCGGCAAGGCAGCGCCGGCGCGCACGCAGGTGTTCGAGTCGGCCGGCTACGACGAACTCGCCGACCATCCGTTCGAGCTCGGCCCGTTCTGGCGCGGCGAATTCACGTCCTGCGGCGTCGTGCACGAGTTCGTGGTCAGCGGCGCGTGGCCGCAGTTCGACGGCGCGCGCCTGCTGGCCGACACCAAGCGCATCTGCGACCAGGAGATCCGCTTCTGGCACGGCGGCGACAGGCCGCCGTTCGCGCGCTACGTATTCATGCTGTACGCCACCGAGGACGGCTACGGGGGCCTCGAGCATCGTGCCAGCACCGCGCTGATCGCCGCCCGCAAGGACCTGCCGCGCCAGGGCGTGGCGGGCACCGGCGACGGCTACGTCACGCTGCTGGGGCTGATCAGCCACGAGTACTTCCACACCTGGAACGTCAAGCGCCTGAAGCCGTCCGAGTTCCTGCCGTACGACTACACGCGCGAGAACTACACCGAGCTGCTGTGGTTCTTCGAGGGCTTCACCTCGTACTACGACGACCTGTTCCTGCTGCGCGCCGGGCTGATCGACCCCGCGCGCTACGTCAAGCTGGTGGGCCGCGCGTTCAACGGCGTGCGCCAGTCGCCGGGCCAGCACGTGCAGAGCGTGGCCGAGGCCAGCTTCGACGCCTGGATCAAGTACTACCGCACCGACGAGAACACGCCCAACTCGACGGTGAGCTACTACACCAAGGGCTCGCTGGTGGCGCTGCGCCTGGACCTGGCGCTGCGCGCGGGCGGCCGGTGCACGCTGGACGACGTCATGCGCGCGCTGTGGCGCGACGCGCCGGGCGGCGCCGTCACCGAGGAACTGATCCTGGCCACGGTGGCCCGCCTGGGCGGCAAGGCCATCGCCGCCGACCTGGCCGAGTGGGTGCACGGGCGTGGCGCGCTGGACGTGCTGCCGGCGCTGGCGCGCATGGGCGTCGAGCCCGAGGTCGAGACGCCCGGCCTGGCCATCGAGTTGGGCGTGCGGTTGTCCGAAGGGCCGGTCAGCGGCGTGCAGGTGAAGGCGGTGCTCGCCGGCGGCGCCGGCGCCGCGGCGGGGCTGGCGGCGGGCGACGAGATCCTGGCCGTCGACGGCTGGCGGGTACGCCGGCTCGACGACGCGCTGGCCTGGATCCGCACCGGCGCGGCATTCGACTTGCTGGTGGTGCGCCAGCAGCGGGTGCGCACGCTGCGCGTGGCCGAGCGCTCCGCCGAACGACGCGGCGACGCCGCGTCGCGCGGCCTCAAGCTGAGCGCGGCGCCCACCGCGGCCGCGCTCGCGCGTCGCAACGGCTGGTTGGGAAAGTAGGGTGCGATCGCCGTGGCGCGAGTCCCGGCGGCGTCGCGTCGCCTGGTTCGGGCTGATCCTGGCGGTGGTGCTGGCGCACGCGCTGTTCGGGCTGCGCGTGCTGTCCAGCGTCATCGGCTGGAACAGCGCCGTCCAGCCGCGGCGCATCGAGGTCACGTTCGCCAGGCAGCTGGTGCCGACCGCGCCGCCACCCGCGGCCGCCACGCCGGCGCCTG
>Ga0265336_10000039_pt1 | contig 149376 bp, 125 predicted proteins | sample 42119metaG_FD_193583 | JGI IMG/M metagenome (GOLD analysis project Ga0265336, IMG submission 193583) | Rhizosphere microbial communities from Carex aquatilis grown in University of Washington, Seatle, WA, United States - 4-21-19 metaG | ecosystem: Host-associated > Plants > Roots >... | reverse complement strand
GCGGGGCCGGGCGCGGGCGTCGCGCGCGCCGGCGCGGCGGCGGGCGAGGGCGCCGGCGTGCGCGGCGGCGGCGCATGCACGGGCGGCGGCGGCAGGTGCAGCGTGACCGTGACCAGCGTCGTCACCCGGTCGGCGCCGTGGCGCGGCAGCTCCACGCGGTCGATCGCCAGCTTCAGCGCGACCAGCACCAGCGCGTGCAGCAGGAACGCCGCGGCGATGCGCGACAGGCTCCAGCGCCGGCGCCGGGCGCTCGCCCAATCGGCGGCGGCGGCCTCAGGCATCGCCGGTCTCCCCTTCCGCCGGCGCGCCCTCGCCGGGCCGGTATTCCAGCAGGTCGCCGGGCTGGCATTGCAGCACCTCGCAGATGGCCGCCAGCGTGTCGAAGCGCACGCCGCGCACCTTGCCGGACTTCAGCAGCGAGATGTTCTGCTCGGTGATGCCGACGCGTTCGGCGAGCTCGCGCGAGCGCATCTTGCGGCGCGCCAGCATCACGTCGAGGTTGACGACGATGGTCATTGCGCGTGCCCGGTCACACGAAGCCCGCGTTGTCCTCGGCCACGCGCGCGGCCTCGGCCATGACCGTGGCGATGGCCAGCAGCACGGCGCCGATCAGCAGCATCGCGTAGTCGTTGGAGCTGAACCACAGGTTGAGCTGGCGCGTGCCGGGCGCGCGGTCGTAGGTGACGATCACCGACAGCACCGCGCCGTACACCGGCGTGACCGCGCCGGTGGCCAGCACGCAGCGCGCGAAGCCGCGCAGGCTCACCAGCGCGCGGTGGCTGAACACGCGGGCCTGCGCGTACTCGCCGAACAGCCGCCACAGGCGCTGCAGGCCCAGCAGCGCGATGCCCACCGGCAGCAGCGTCCACAGCCCGCCGATCACCTGGGTGTGCAGGGACAGGACGTCGACGTCGACCCCGGCGGCCGCCTTGACCTGGTTCTGCGCGTGGCCCGGCACGACCCAGACCCAGGCGGTGCCGGCGACCAGGAACACGGCCCCGAGCACGATCAGGGCGCGCACCACCGCGGCGAGGCGGCGCAGGCGGGCCTGCAATTCCGGCGGCAGGCCCTGGCGGTGGAGATCGGTCATGGTCGTGGATGGCTGTGAGTCGGCAATAAGTTATTGTAAAACGATAAAACATGATCGCGCAATGGCAAACACCGCGGGCTTGCGCGGATCGCCGCCGTGCCGGCACGGCGCAGCGCCTATAGTCTTCCGACGCCGCCCGTCCCGGGCCGCACGTGCCACCCCCAGGAGCCGCCTTGACCCGCCACGCCGCCGATCCGCGACCGTCCGTCGCCCTGTACTGGGACTTCGAGAACCTGCACGCGGCGCTCGTCGAGGCCCACGCGGGCGAGGGCGCCTACGCCAAGCCCGACGCGCGCTTCCGGGTGCAGGAGCCGCTGGTCGACGTGCAGGCGGTCGTCGCGCTGGCGGCCGGCCTGGGCCCGCTGGCGATCAACCGCGCCTACGCCAACTGGCAATACCTGGGGCGCTATCGCGACGCGCTGCTGCAGGGCGCGATCGAGCTGGTGCAGATGTTCCCGCCCGGCGCCTCGGCCAAGAACGGCGCCGACATCCGGCTGTGCCTGGACGCGCTGGAGGACGTGGCGCGACTGGCCCACGTCGGCACGGTGGTGGTGGTGGGCGGCGACAGCGACTTCATGCCGCTGGCCCACAAGCTTCGCGCCGCCGGCGTCGCGCTGGTGGGCGTGGGCGCGCGCGCCAACACGAACCGGCACTGGGCGCGCAGCTGCGACGAGTTCCGCTACTACGACACCCTGGTGGCCGGGCTGCCCGCGGAGCCGGTGGTCGACGACGCCGACGCCACCGTCACGCTGCCCGCGCCGCCCGACCTCGGCTGAGCCCGGCGCGCGCGACAATCGCGCCATGGCCCGCAAGAACCACGTCAGCGAAACCCCCGCCACCCAGTGGCTGCGCGCGCACGGCGTCGCCTTCACCGAGCACGTCTACGACTACGTCGACCACGGCGGCACCGCCGAATCCTCGGCGCAGCTGGGCGTGCCCGAGCACGAGGTCGTCAAGACGCTGGTGATGCAGGACGAGGCGGCGCGGCCGCTGGTGGTGCTGATGCACGGCGACCGGACGGTGTCGACGAAGAACCTGGCGCGCGCCATCGGCTGCAAGGCGGTCGAGCCGTGCAGGCCCGAGGTGGCGCAGCGCCACAGCGGCTACCTGGTGGGCGGCACCTCGCCGTTCGGTTTTCGCAAGGACGTGCCGGTGTACGTGCAGGAAACCGTCCTCGCGCTGCCCCGCATCCTGATCAACGGCGGACGCCGCGGCTACCTGCTCGGCATCGAGCCCTCGGTGCTGCTGGAAGAGCTGCACGCCAAACCCGTGCAGTGCGCCAATTGATGGTGCGTGGCGCGTCGGAATTTGGTGCGGATTTGCGATCGCGGACCACTTGTCTAGTCAATTGACGCGGCGAAAAACCCACAGCAGGGTTTGTGCGGGGAATGTTCGTTGACACGGTGCTCACAATCGCGCAACCGTGAGGCCAGCTGTAATGTTTCCTTAACAAATGAGACGCATACAGCGGTCATCCGACAAGAAGCATCCCAATCCACGAGGAAGGAAGTTCATGTTCACCCGCTCCAAGATCTGCACCGCACTGCTCGCCGCCCTCGCCGCCAACGCCTGGGCGCAGGACGCCGCCGAGAACGTCCAGCGCGTCGAAATCACCGGCTCGTCGATCCGCCGCATCGAGGCCGAGGGCGCGCTGCCCATCACCGTCATCTCGCGCGACGCCATCGACAAGACCGGCGCTGCTTCGGTCACCGAGCTGATCCAGAAGCTGCCGGCGATGACCGGCGGCAACTTCCAGCAAGCCTCGAGTTCGGTCAACGGCAACGGCAACGGCACCACCACCGCGGCCATCCACGCCCTCGACCAGAAGTACACGCTGGTGCTGCTCAATGGCCGGCGCATCGCCCCCTTCGGCGGCTTCGGCGCCTCGGGCGGTGACGGGGCCGTCAACCTCCAGAGCCTGCCGCTCGACGCGATCGAACGTGTCGAGGTGCTGACCGACGGCGCCTCGGCGCTCTACGGTTCCGACGCCATCGCCGGCGTGGTGAACTTCATCACCAAGAAGAACCTGACAAACGGCGCCGTGTTCGCCAACGTCAGTCGCCCGACGATGGCCGGTGGCGGCAAGTGGAGCGCCGGCATCAGCAAGGGCTTCGGCGACCTGGAGACCGACGGCAACAACCTGCTGCTGTCCTACAGCCACGACGTGCAGAACAAGCTGATGGCCAGCCAGCGCGCCGCCTCCCGGCGCGGCGGCCTGATCAAGTTCACGCTCAACGGGCAGCCGGTGGTCTACGACCAGACTTCCAGCAATTCGCTGCCGGGCAACGTCTACCTCGACAGCGGCCTGTCGTTCAGCCCGTACTTCAACCTGAACAACAACTGCGGCACCGATCCCGCCGTGTTCGTGTCCGGAACCAAGTGCCGCACCAACTACGCGGCGACGGTGCAGGACATCCCGAGTTCCAAGCGCGACAGCGTCTTCATCACCGACCATTTCAAGGTCAACGCGAACACCACGCTGTTCGCCGAGGCGATGTGGTCGAAGTACGACATGACGGCCGCGTTCGCGCCGTCGGCGCAGCCGATGGGCCTGGGCTCGAACGACCTGCCGGGCCGGCCGCTCGACATCCTGTGGAACAAGTACGTCGTACCCTACGAGACCGCCAACGACGACACCAGCGCCGGCGGCCAGATGCGCTACCGCTCCATGGAAGCCGGCGGCCGCACGGACGAGTGGGAGACGGTGTCGCACCACTACGTGCTCGGCGCCGAAGGCACCGCGTTCGACTGGGACTACAACGCCAGCCTGACGTTCTCCTCGAACCAGGACAAGGACAAGCTGGCCGGCGGCTACCTCGACTTCACCAAGTTCGTGAACCTGATCTCGACCGGCGCCTACGATCCCCTCGTGCCGATCGCGGGACAGACCCTCGATCCGGCCGTGCTGCACGGCACCTTCCTGCACACCAAGATCTCGCAGAACGTGCTCAGCCTGCACGGGTCGCGCGACCTGTTCGAGCTGCCCGGTGGCAAGTCGTCGCTGGGCCTGGGCTTCGACTACACGGACCAGCATCTCAAGCAGGACACGAGCGACCTGGCGCAGTTCGGCAACGGGACCGCCGGCCAGGCGGGCAAGACCGACTACGCCGTCGGCGGCTTCTACGGCTACGTTCCGATGGACGCCAGCCGCCGCAACTACGGCGCGTTCGCCGAATTGCTGATGCCGGTGGCGCACAAGGCGGAGGTGACCGCCTCCCTGCGCTTCGACCGCTACGACCGCGTGCACAACGAGATGCCCTTCACGCAGGTCGCCAACAACCTGACGCCGCTGGGTGCGCAGGATCAAGGCAACAGCTTCAGCAAGCCGACGTTCAAGCTGAGCTTCCGCGCCCAGCCGGCGGACATGCTGCTGCTGCGCGGCTCCTTCGGCACGGGGTTCAAGGCGCCATCGGTCAACCAGATCGCCGCGCCGCTGGCCTTCAGCACCAACACCTCGGGCTCGTATGTCTGCCCGTTCCCGACCAGCCCCACCTGCATCGCCAACGGTACGGGCACGCAACAGTGGGACCTGATCTCGGCCGGCAACCCGGCCAACGGGGCCGCCGGCCTGAAGGCCGAGACGTCGCAGCAATGGACGCTGGGCGGACGCCTGGAGCCGGCCAAGTCGATCTCGTTCGGCCTCGACTACTGGTCCGTGCGTCTCAAGAACCAGATCCTGTCGGGCATGCCCGAGAACTATGCGTTCGCCAACGCCGCCTCGCTGCCCGACCTGTTCGTGATCCCCTACCAGGATCCCGCCGGCTACCCGACGCTGGCCCTCATCCAGAAGCCGTTCAATGCCGGCAAGGCCAACTACCAGGGGCTGGACTGGGAGTTCAACTTCAGCACGCCGACGCCGATCGGCAAGTTCTCGGCCGACCTGGGCGGCACGCACATGCTCAAGGCGGACTACACGCTTCCTGGCGGCACGCAGAGCGACCTGGGCAAGTTCGGCGGTGACAACAACGTCGTGTTCCGCGACATCGTCCGCCTGGCACTGGGCCTGCAGACGGGCGACTTCACCAACACGTTCATCGTGAACTACAAGTCGGGCTATGCCGACCAGGCGTTCACCGCCGACTCGGCCAACGTGTCGCAGCTCCTGCCCGACGGATCCGAAGGCGATGGCGTGGCCTACGCCGGCCGCGTGCCCTCGTACACGGTCGCCGATTGGCAGACGCGCTGGCAGGCGTCGAAGGCCCTCCGCGTGACGTTCGGCATCAGCAACCTGTTCAACACGAAGCCGCCGCTGTCGCTCAAGGTCGTGGGCGGCAACCAGGTCGGGTACGACGGCCGCTATGCCGACCCGACGGGTCGCGCCATTGCCGTGGGCGCGAGCTACAAGTTCTGACGTGGCAGCGCGTTGCGGCCGCGTGCCGCAACGACGACGCCCCGGCGCGCGAGCGCCCGGGGCGTTTTTCGTTCAGGGCGACCCGCGCGCGCGGATCGCCGCCGCCTCAGGTGCCCAGCGCCTTGAGCAGCTTGGCGCCGTCGGGCGAACCCCAGCCGGTGCACGCGTCCCAGCCGACCTTGGCGCTGAAGCTGCCGTTGTTGCCGCTGGTGATGTCGTGCGTCACGCCCTTGCCGGCCAGCGAGCCGTACAGCAGGGGGTTGAGGAAGCCTACCGGGTGGCCCAGCTTCTGGTTCATCAACGCCACCAGGCCGGCCCACAGCGGTGCCACGGCGCTGGTGCCGCCGATGACGAAGTTCTGACCGTCCACGCGCACCTCGTAGCCGGTGGCCGGGTCGGCATCGCCGGCCACGTCGGGCACGCCGCGGCCGGTCTTGCCGCCGGCACCCGCCGGCACGCCGGCCTTGGCCTGGTAGGCGGGCAGGGTGAACTGGTTGCTGACTCCGCCGCCGGTGGCGCTGGTGGTGGCGCCCTCGTTCCACACCGTCTCCGACGAGATCGCGGTGGCGCTGGCGGCCAGCAGCTTGGTGCCGCCGCAGGCCAGCACGTTGGGGCTCGAGGCCGGGAAGTCCACGTGCGGCTTGCCGTCCTGAACGCCGTCGGACGAGCCGTTGTCGCCGGCCGCCGCGCAGATGGTCACGCCCATCGCTGCCGCGGCCTGGAAGGCCTGGTCGTACTGGGTCATGGCCTGCGCCGTCCAGTTCTGCTCGGCCGAGCCCCAGCTGATCGAGATCACCGAGGGCTTGTTGACGGCGTCGTGCACGGCGGTGGTGATGGCGTCGAGGAAGCCGGCCGTGGTGTTGGGCGCGAAATACACCGCCAGCGTCGCCTTCGGCGCCACCGCGCCGGCCACCTCGATGTCCAGCAGCACCTCGCCATCGGCGCTGTTGGCGTTGGTCGGGTGGTTCTTCGCGTGATCGACCAGCACCGCCTTGACCTTCGGCTTGGCGATGCCCAGCGCGGCGAAGTAGGCGGCGAGGTCGGCCGGCTTGTAGCCGCCGCCCAGCTCGATGATGCCGATGCATTGCCCGCTGCCGTCGACGTCCTTGGGGAAGTCGTACAGCTTGGCCAGCGCCGGCGGCGTGAACGACCGGGCGGTGACGGAGCGCATGCCCAGCACCGGGTCGTAGCGCTGGAAGTGCGGGTCGGCGGCCGGGCGGTCGTCCAGGCCGAACACGCCCTCGACGACGCCCGCGAGGCCGCCCGGCACGCTGAGGCTGCCGGTGCGCCCGCGGTAGGTGCCGCCGGCGTGCTCGTACTGCTGCAGGCTGACGCCGAAGGCGTCGTTCATCGATTGCGTGGTGCCCGACAGCACGACGCTGCGGCGCGCCGCGTCGGACTCGACCACCGTCAAGCCGTGGGCCTGCGCGAAGGCGGCGACCGCGGCAAGGTCGGGGGCGTCGGCCCCGTGGCTGGCAGCGAACTGCTCGCGCGTGAGGTACTTGCGCTGGCCGGGGTGGGTATCGTCGCCGGCGCCGCCGGCGGCCAGCGCGTGGGCGGCGGGCGTCTTCGCCCGCAGGCGCAGGGTGACCTCGATGCGCTCGTCGAGCCGGGCGGGGCCGACGGCGCGGGCGCCCTCCAGCGGCTGGCGTTCGCTGCCCGGGATGATGTGTCTGCTGGCCATGGTGCTTCCTTTGCGACGGGGCCCGCCTTGCTGGCGTCCGCCGATCGTCTGCCTGTCGCCGGACGGCGTCCACCCCTAGCCGGGTAAAAATGGGTTTCCGGATGCGGGGGGTCCACGGCTTGCCCCGCTGGGCGTTGCACGCTGCAATATTCGACCGCTGCCCTCTTGATGCGCCCGCCGGCCGGCCCCATGTAGCCCGCGAGGTAGCGCCGACTCCGAGAGAGCATGATGTCGGCGACTCTCCGTCTGAAAGGACACGAAGATGAAACGCAAGATGCTGCTGGCGGCCGCCTGTGCCGCCGCCCTGTGGTCCGCTGCCGCGATGGCGCTGCCGTCGGCCAACGACGTGCAGGCCGCCGTCAAGGCGGGCGACTATCCCAAGGCCGAGACCATGATGCAGGAGGTCGTGGCCGCGAAGCCGCAGAGCGCGAAGGCGCACTACCTGTATGCCGAGATCCTGGCGCACGACGCCAAGTTCGGCGCCGCCGCCGCGCAGGCGCGACAGGCGCGCCAGCTCGACCCGGCGCTGACGTTCACGACCGATCCCGAGAAGTTCCGCAGCTTCGAGCGCCTGCTCGAGCGTGAGCAGGCCGGCCCGGTCGCCACCACGCCGGCGGCGCCCGCGCGCATGAACGCGGCGCCGGCCGCGCCGATCGCCCCGGTGGCTGCCGCTTCCGGCGGCATCCCCACCTGGGTCTGGGTGGGCGGCCTGGCCGTCGTCTTGTTCCTGGTCTTCCGCGCGGTGTCGCGCCGCGCCATCGCCAACAACATGGCCAGCGGCGGCGGCTACGCGCCGCAGGGCGGCTACGGCATGAACCCGGGCATGCCGCAGCCCGGTTACGGCCCCGGCTATGGCCCGGGCTACGGCGCCGCGCCCGGCGGTGGCCTGCTGCGCACCGGCCTGGCGGCCGCGGGTGGCGTCGCCGGCGGCATGTTGCTGGAAAAGATGCTGGAAGGCGACCGCCACAACGACGGCTACGGCGGCGGCAACAACTACGGCGGCCAGGGCGGCGTGCTCGACAACGGCGCCAACCAGGCCGCCAGCGACCTGGAGAACCGGCCGATCGACTTCGGCTCCGGCGGCAACGACTGGGGCAGTGACGGCGGCGGGTCGGACAACTTCACGCCGTCCGGCGGCGGAGACGACGGCGGCGGCTGGTAGGCGACGCCACGGGGCCGCGGCCCCGTGGTCGGTGCGGGCTCACCAGCCTTCGCTGCCCGGCGCGCCCTTGAACGGGCCGGTCAGCTCGGGCGTGATCCAGCCGCCGTAGAAGCCGCCCGGCTGCGGCGTGACGGCGGCGCCGCCGACGCGGCAGTCCAGCGCGTGGCAGTAGAAGGCCACGTGCCCGCGCAGCAGTTCCGAGCCCGGCAGCGGCTGCGGGTAGCTCCAGGCCACCTTGGCGAGGCGGCGCGCGCCGTCGACCAGCGACCAGTAGCGCGCCGGCCCCTTCCATTCGCACAGCGAGCGGCCCTCCGCGGCCTCCAGCACGCCGGGCGCGATGTCCTCCAGCGGAATGTAGAAGCTGGGCGGATGCGCGGTCTCCAGCGCACGGATCGCGCGCGTGCTGCGCGCCACCTCCACGTCGCCCCAGCGGATGACCACCTCGCGCGGGTCGCGCTCCAGGCGCGGCGGGCGCGGGTAGTCCCACACGGACTGCTGGCCGGGGGCCGGCGCGACGGCGAATGCGGGTCGCGCCTGGCCGCGCCAGTGCCAGTGGCTGCGGGCATCCGACAGCGCGTCGGGGCGATCTTGCGAGGGCGGCGTGGAACTCATGCCCGGAGCTTACGATGGCCACGTGCAGCGCGTGTTGCCGGCGTCGGTCGCGACCCCGGCGGCACCAAGGCCCGGCGCTTGCCATGTCCCGGACCGCCCACACTGGAGCCCCGATGCCGACGCCACGACCGCTTTCCCTCTCCCTGGCGCTGGTCGTCGCGCTCGCCGGTTGCGCCAGCGTGCCCGACGGGTTGCAGCCGGTGGCCGTGGTGCCGCACGTCGACCTGCCGCGCTTCATGGGCGACTGGTACGTGATCGCCAACATTCCCACGTTCCTGGAGAAGGGCGCGCACAACCCCAAGGACAGCTACCGGCTGGACGCCGACGGCACGATCGCGACCACCTTCAGCTTCAACGCCGATGCCGCCGACGGCCCCGCGAAGCACTACGAGTCGCGCGGCTTCGTGCTGGATCCGGCCAGCAACGCGGTCTGGGGCCAGCAGTACGTGTGGCCGATCAAGGCCGACTACCGCATCGCCTGGCTGTCGCCCGACTACACCGAGACGGTGATCGCGCGGGACAAGCGCGACTACGTCTGGATCATGGCGCGCACCCCGACGATCCCCGACGCCGACCTGGCGCGGCTGACCGCGTTCGTCGCGTCCCAGGGCTACGACACGAGCAAGCTGCAGCGGGCGGCGCAGGACGGCGCACGCGCGGCGCCCTGACGCGACCGCGGACCGGCGGTGCCACAAAAGGCACAAAATAGCTGAACAGTCGTACCCGGCGCTGCCGATATGGAGGGACGCCCCACCTGTCTGCTGGCGACTGACCGCCCGGCCGCCGCCCGCCACCGCCACCAACCTGTCCAGGGACATGACGCCAGCGCATTCGCCCGTCACCTTCGTCGCCGACCTCCTGCGCCGCCTGCGCGAACGCTGCATTGGTTCGGAGACGCTGGCGGTCTACAGCGCCGACGACCGCGATTCGGCGGAAATCCGCGCCGCGCACCTGAACTCGGTGATCCGGCTGACGCCCTACACGATGGCTGCCAACATCGGCAACGGCGCCCTGGTGATCTGGGCCTGGCGCGACGACGCGCCGATCGGCATGTTCTTCTGGCTGGCGCTGCTGTACATGCTGTGTGCCAGTGCGCTGCTGGGCTGGTGGCGCGGGCGCGACCGGGTGCGCACGATGGCCACGCCGGCGGCCATCCGCCACGCCAACGTGCAGGCCAACCTGCTGGCCCTGGTGTGGGCGGCGCTGCCGATCTGCTGGTTCGCGCACGCCTCGTCCCAGCAGCAGTTGCTGGTGACGGCGCTGCTCACCGGCACGCTGGCCGCTGGCGCGTTCGTGCTGAGCCCGCTGCCGGTGGCGGCCGTCGTCTTCGTCGTGATCTTCGCGGCCTCGGGCATCGTCGCGTGCTGGCAGACGGGCGACCACGTCTTCGTCGCCGTGGGCGTGCTGCAGACGATCTACGCGCTGATCGTGATCCTGGGCACGCTGGCGGCCTCGCGCAAGGCGACGGCGCTGCTGCGCTCGCAGGCCGAGGCGCGGCGCCAGGAACGCGTGATGACCGTCCTGCTGCACGATTTCGAGCAGAGCGCGGCCGAGGCGCTGTGGGAGACCGGCCTCGACGGCTGCGTGGCGCACCACTCGCCGCGCCTGGCGATGCTGCTGGGCCTGGACGAGAAGCTGCTGCGCGAGCGGCCCTTCCTGGACCTGCTGGAGCACATCGGCGCCGACGTCGGCCCGCTGCGCGCCGCGATGGACAGCGAGCGGCCGTTCAAGGAGCTGCGCCTGTCGGCCCTCGCGGCGCACGGCCCGCGCCACTGGTCGATCAACGGCAAGCGCCTGGTCGACGAGGACGGCCGCACGACGGGCTGGCGCGGCGTGATCGCCGACGTCACCGAGCAGGTGATGGCGCAGGAGCGCCTCCAGCACCTCGCGCACACCGATTCGCTGACCGGCCTGGCCAACCGCTTCACGCTGCACGGCGCGCTGCGCGCGGCGATCGCGCAGCGGCGCCTGGTCGCGCTGCTGGCGCTGGACCTGGACCACTTCAAGCTGGTCAACGACACGCTGGGCCACGCGGCCGGCGACCGCCTGCTGCAGACGGTGGCGGCACGCCTGCTCGCCTGCCGGCGGCCGGCCGACCTCGTCGCCCGGCTGGGCGGCGACGAATTCGCGCTGCTGGTGCTCGACGACAGCGACGGCAGCCTCGACGTCGACGTCCTTGCGCAACGGCTGATCGAGGTGCTCGAGGAACCGGTGGAGATCAGCGGCCGCTCGCTGCGCGCCTCGGCCAGCATCGGCGTGGCGCGTTGCGGCGACGGCGGCGTCAACGCCGACGACCTGCTGGTGCACGCCGACATCGCGCTGTACGCCGCCAAGAAGGCCGGCCGCGGGCGCTTCGAGAACTACTCGGCCGCACTCGGCGACCGCAACCGCCGCAACGTGGCCATCGAGCACGAACTGCGTCATGCGATCGGGCGCGGCGAACTCGCCCTGCACTGGCAGCCCAAGGTGGACATCGAGTCCTCGCGCATCGTCGGCGCCGAGGTGCTGCTGCGCTGGCGCCATCCGCAGATGGGCGCCGTCGCGCCGATCGAGTTCATCCCGATCGCCGAGCGCTCGGGCATGATCCGCGAGATCGGCATGTGGGTGCTGCGCGAGGCCTGCCGCGTGGCGGCCGCGTCGCTGCCCGGGTTGACGATCTCGGTCAACGTGTCGCCGGCGCAGCTGCACGACGACGAGTTCACCGCCTGCGTGCGCGACGCGCTGCGCGCGAGCGGGCTGGAGCCGTTCCGCCTCGAGCTGGAGATCACCGAGTCGGTGTTCATCGACGACGTCGACGGCGCGCTGCAGCGCCTGCACTCGCTGCGCGCGCTGGGCGTGCGCGTCGCGCTGGACGACTTCGGCACCGGCTACTCGTCGCTCGCCTACCTGCGCCGCTTCCCGTTCGACACGCTCAAGATCGACCGCGCATTCGTCAACGAGCTGATGGCCAGCATCGACACCCGCGCCATCGTGCAGATGATCACCCAGCTGGCGCAGACGCTGGACATGCGCACCGTCGCCGAAGGCGTCGAGTCGGCCGCGCAGCTCGACGCCGTCTCGTCGGTGGGCTGCGACGAGATCCAGGGCTGGCTCGTGTCGCCCGCCTGCCCGGTCGACGAGTTCCTGGCGTTCTGGAAGCGCTGGTCGCAGCGGCCGTTGGCGCTGGTCGAGCAGGTGCGCGCGCTCGGGGCCTCCTGATCCGCCCGCCTCGGCACCGAATACACTTCCGGTCGTCGATTTCAACCAGGGTTCGTGGCGGTGGGCAGTTTCTCGATGGTGGGTCTGGGTGTGGCGGTGGCGGCGTACCTGCTGGGGTCGCTGAGCTTCGCCGTGATCGTGTCGCGCGCCATGCACCTGGACGACCCGCGCTCGTACGGCTCTGGCAACCCGGGCGCCACCAACGTGCTGCGCAGCGGCAACAAGCTCGCCGCGATCCTCACGCTGCTGCTCGATGCGCTCAAGGGCGTGGTCGCCGTGCTCGTCGCCCGCGCGCTGGCCGGCCCGCTGGGCTACGGCGCCAGCACCGTCGCGCTGGCCGGGCTGGCCGCGTTCCTGGGCCATCTCTACCCGGTGTTCTTCCGCTTCGAGGGCGGCAAGGGCGTGGCCACCGCGGCCGGCGTGCTGCTGGCGCTGGACGGCCGGGTGGGCCTGGCCGCACTGGGCACCTGGCTGGCGATCGCCGTCGCCACGCGCTACTCGTCGCTGGCTGCGCTGGTCACCGCGGTGCTGGCGCCGATCTATGCGTATTGGCTGATCGGCGACCCCGCCGTCGTCGTGCTGGTGGCCGTCATGAGCGTGCTGCTGATCTGGCGCCACCGCGCCAACATCGCCAAGCTGTTGAACGGCACCGAATCCAAGCTGGGCAGCAAGGCCGCGAAGCCGGCCGCGCCCGATCAATGATCCCCACTTCCTGGAAATTCCCATGAGCGAACTTCGACGATTCGATACCGGTCCCCGCATGTCGGAGATGACCGTGCACAACGGCGTGGCCTACCTGGCCGGCCAGGTGGCCGCCGACGCCACCAAGGACGCGCAAGGCCAGACGGCCGACGTGCTGGCCCAGATCGACGCGCTGCTGGCGCGCGCCGGCACCGACAAGTCGCGCATCGTGATGGCGCAGATCTTCCTGGCCGACGTCGCCGACTTCCCGGCGATGAACGCGGCCTGGGACGCCTGGGTGGCCACCGGCCACACGCCGCCGCGCGCCACGGTCGAAGCCCGGCTGGCCAAGCCGGAGTGGAAGGTCGAGATCGTCGTGAAGGCGGCGGTCTAGGCCTGCAGCCCCAGCAGGGCCGGGTCGCCCCGGCCCGCGCGCACCAGCACCGGCTCGTCGCCGGTGAGGTCCACCACGGTCGTCGGCGCCATCGGGCACGCGCCCGCGCAGACGATCGCCTGGATGCTCTTCTCGAAACGGGCCCGGATCTCGTCGGTGTCGTTCAGCGGTTCGGTCTCGCCGGGCGGGATCAGCGTGGTGGCCAGCAGCGGCTGGCCCAGTTCCTCGAGCAGGCACTGCAGCACCTTGTGGTCGGGCACGCGCAGCCCGATCGTGCGGCGCGACGGGTGCGACACGCGGCGCGGCACTTCCTTCGTGGCGTCGAGGATGAACGTGAACGGGCCCGGCGTGGCGCCCTTGAGCATGCGGTACTGGCGGTTGTCGACGCGGGCGTAGTTGGCCAGCTCGGACAGGTCGCGGCACAGCAGCGTCAGGTGGTGCTTGTCGTCGACGCCGCGCACGCGGCGCAGCTTCTCGACGGCGTCCTTGTCGTCGAGATGGCAGACGAATGCGTAGCTGGAGTCGGTGGGCACCGCGGCGAGCCCGCCGTCGTGCAGGATCTGCGCCGCCTGCCGCAGCAACCGGACCTGCGGATTGTCGGGGTGGACGTCGAAGAATTGGGACATGGCGCGATTGTCTCAGCGCGGGCGCGCCCTTGTCATGACAACGCGCAAGCGGCTACTCCGGCAACACATCCACCGCCGCCGCCGGGCTGGCCGCGCCCGGGCGGCGCAGGTTGAGGGCCGCCGACGTCGCCCCACAGGCGGCGATCACCGCCATGCCGACCCAGGCCCAGCGGTCGGGCACGTGGTCGAACGCGACGTAGGCGATCAGCGCGGCGAACGCGATCTGCGCGTAGACGAAGGGCATGAGCGCGGCCGTGCGGGCCTTGCCGAGCGCCAGGATCAGGAACAGGTGGCCGACGGTGCCGAACAGGCCGCACAGGCCCATCATCGGCCACGCGCTGGCCGGCAGCCCATGCAGCAGGGCCAGCGTGGCATCGACGCCCTGCAGGCCGGCGGCGACCGCCAGCACCGGCCACAGCACCACCGTGCCGACGAAGCCGGTCCAGAAGTGCGTCGTCAGCGGGTTCTCGGCGCCGGCCAGCCGGCTCGTGAGCACCTGGAAGCTGGCGTAGGCCGCGGCGCCCAGCAGCGGCAGCGCGACGACCGAGCCGAAGGTGCCCGATCCGGGCCGGATGACCACCAGCGCACCGGCGAAGCCGCCGATGACCAGCGCCCAGCGCAGGCGCGACACCGCCTCGTGCAGCAGCGCGGCCGCCAGCACCGTCACCAGCAGCGGCGCGAGCATGTTGATCGCGGTGTACTCGGGCACCGGCATGTAGCGCACGGCGAAGAACGAACAGAAGCTGGAGACCAGCAGCAGGGCGCCGCGCAGCCACTGGAAGCGCGGATGCGCCGAGGCGTAGCCGGCCCGCCCGCGCGGCGCCAGCACGACCGCCATCACCACGGCCTGCACGGTGTAGCGCAACGTGATGATCAGCAGCACCGGCACGCCCCAGCGGCCGTCGGGCTGGCTCAGGCCGCGCGCGGTCGAGTCGAGCGACGCGAAGCAGGCGGCGGCCAGCAGGATCAGCAACACGCCCTGCAGCGGCTGCGCGTGCGCTGCGCGGCGGCCCTTCACGAGGCCACGGGCTCGCGACGCAGCTCGGCCAGCGACCAGCGCGTCCACACCGGCGTCAGGCGCGGCGACAGCGTCGCCTGGCCGGGCAGCAGGCCCAGGTCGAGCCGGCTTTCCTGCGGGTCGTGGAAATCGCTGCCGCGCGAGGCCAGCAGGCCGAACTCGAGCGCCATCTCGGTGTACTTGACGATGTCGCCGGCGTGGTGGCTGCCGGTCACCACCTCGACGCCCTCGCCGCCGTGGGCCTGGAACTCGGAAAACAGCGCGTATTCCTCGGTGGGCGTGAACTTGTAGCGGCCCGGGTGCGCGATGACCGCCACGCCACCGGCGGCGCGGATCCAGCGCACCGCGTCGCCCAGCTTCGCCCAGCGATGCTGCACGTAGCCCGGCTTGCCCTCGGTGAGGTAGCGCCGGAACACGGCGTGCATGTCGGGCGCCACGCCGCTCGCGATCAGGAAGCGGCCGAAGTGCGTGCGCGAGACCAGGTGCGGGTTGGGCGCCAGGCCGATCGCACCTTCGTAGGCGCCCTTGATGCCCACCTGGGCCAGGCCGTCGCCCATCTGCCTGGCGCGCAGCTCTCGCCCGGCGCGCACCTGCGCGATGCCGGCCTTCAGTTCCTCGTTGGCGGGGTCCAGGCCGAGGCCGACGATGTGCACCGTGCTGTCGGCGAACGTGACCGAGATCTCGATGCCGTCGATGAACGCCAGTGCCTGCTCGCGCGCCGCGGCGCGCGCGGCGGCCAGGCCGCCCAGTTCGTCGTGGTCGGTCAGCGCCCACAGCTCGACGCCGTTGGCCTTCGCGCGCGCCGCGAGCTCACGGGGGTCCAGGGTTCCGTCGGAAGCGGTCGAGTGGCTGTGGAGGTCGGCGTTGAGGGTATTCACCGCAACGATCTTACCGGCGCCGGCGTGCCCGTGCCGCGGCAAGTGGGAAGCCTTGGCCGGTCATTTCGGACCGGTGCGCCGATTCGCCTACCATTGCCGCGCGCACGCGCCGTGCGCCCCAACTATCCCCGATGCACGGACTCCACCTGATCGCCGACCTGCACGACTGCCGCGGCGCCACACCGCTCGACGACGCCGACGCCCTGCGCACGCTGTGCCTGGATGCGGTCGAGCGCGCGGGCCTGCGCGCCGTGGGCAGCCTGTTCCATCCTTTCGTGGACGCGCAGGGGCGGCCGCAGGGTGTCACCGGCGTGGTGCTGCTGGTGGAGTCGCACTTGGCGGTGCACACCTGGCCCGAACTGCGCAGCGTGACGGCCGACGTCTACGTGTGCAATCTCGGGACCGACAACTCGGCGCGCGCCGAGGCGGTGATGGCGCGGCTGGTGGCGGCGTTCGGGCCGCGCGAGCCGCGCGTGCAGCGCGTCCAGCGCGGTTGAATCAGGCCCGCAGCACGTCGGCGATGAAGCCCGCCTTCGCGCCGCCGTAGGCCGCGGCGCCTTGCGGGGCGGCCGCTATCCTGACCGCGTTGTAGCGCGCCAGCAGCTGCGCATCGGCGCGCAGCGCGTCGCGAAAGCGCATCAGCGCCTCGTGGCCGGAGCCCGACTCGATCAGCTGCAGCGTCAGCGCCACGCCGGCGTGCGGCGCGGCGAGGGCGGCGCGGCGGTCGTCGCCGGCCCAATGCGCGTTTGGCACGTAGCCGGCCTCGCTCAACACGCCCATCGCCTCGTCGAAGCCTTCGCGCGGCACGGCCACGCAGACGTCGACGCCGCCGCGCGAATACGCCCCGGGGATGGCCGATGCGCCCACGTGCTCGATGCGGGCATCGGGCAGGATGGCGGTGAGCAGCAGTTCAGCGTCTTCGTAGGCCGACATGGCCACGTCCTGGTAGTGGCGGGGGGCGAGCACCGCGACGGGATCGGCGGTGTCGAGGCGGCTGTCGTGCACGTCGGGGAAGGCCAGGCTCATGGTCTGGGTCGGCGCGGGCGCGCGGCGGTCGGGATGGCGCGATTGTGCCGTGCCCGCCAGGGTATGCGCATCGGCGCAGACCCTGGCGGTGTCGTGTCAGCGCCGCACCGGCCTGCGCAGGGCCAGCACCGCCGCGGCGCCCAGCACCATCAGGGCGGCCAGCATGTGCAGGCCGGCGTCGGTGGAGTGCGTGGCGTCGCGGATCAGGCCGATGATCCAGGGAATGGCGAAGCCGGCAAGGTTGCCCACCGAGTTGATGAACGCGATGCCCATCGCCGCGGCGGTGCCGCCGAGGATCGCGGTGGGGTTGCTCCAGAAGACGGGCAGGGCGGACATGATGCCCATCGTGCACAGGGTCAGGCCCGCCATGGCCAGCATCACGTCGGCATGGAAGGCGACGCTGACCAGCAGACCCGCCGCGCCGGCCAGGCACGCCAGCGCGGTGTGCCAGCGATGCTCCAGCCGCCGGTCGGCGCTGTGCGCGACGACGATCATCGCGACGACCCCGAACGACCACGGGATCGCGCTGATGAAGCCCACCTGCAGCGGATCGGCCACGCCCATCGCCTTGATGATGGTGGGCAGCCAGAACGACACGCCGTACAGGCCCGAGACGATGGCGAAGTACACGAACGCGAGCAGCCACACCTTGCCGTTGCCCAGCACGCTGGCGAGGCCGCCGTCGGCCTTGACCGACTCCTCCGCGGCGATGTCGCGCGCGATCAGCGCGCGCTCCTGCGGCGTGAGCCATTGCGCGTTCTTCACCCGGTCCTCGAGGAAGAACCAGGCGAGCACGCCCAGCACCAGCGACGGCACGGCCTCCAGCAGGAACAGCCACTGCCAGCCCTGCCAGCCGTTGACGCCGGCCAGCGCATGCAGGATCCAGCCCGAAGCCGGTCCGCCGACGATGCCGGCGACGGCCACCGCGGTGAGGAACAGCGACGTCGCCCGTCCGCGCCGCGCCGCGGGGAACCAGTACGTCAGGTACAGGATGATGCCGGGGAAGAATCCGGCCTCGGCCACGCCCAGCAGGAAGCGCACGAGGTAGAAGCTCGGTGCCGAGTCCACGAACATCGTCGCGGCCGACAGCACGGCCCAGGTGACCATGATGCGCGCGATCCAGCGCCCCGCGCCCACCTTGTGCAGCAGCACGTTGCTGGGGATCTCGAAGATGAAGTAGCCGATGAAGAAGATGCCCGCGCCGAAGCCGTAGACGGCATCGCTGAAGTGCAGCGCCTGCTGCATCTGCAGCTTCGCGAAGCCGACGTTCACGCGGTCGAGGTAGGCGGCGATGTAGCACAGGAACAGCAGCGGGATCAGGCGCCGCGCGACCTTGCGGTAGACCGCATCGGCGGCGGCGTCCGACGCGGGTGTCGGCGTCGCGGTGGGCGTGTTCATCGTTCTTCTCCGGTGCAGTCGTGCGATGGTGCGGCTTCGCCACTGGCCGGCGCAGCGGGGAAACACGCATGGCCCTGGCGCGCGTGGGTGCATTCGGCGCACCGCTGCGACGACTCGCGGCCGGTCGTGCCGGCGCGGCGAATGCGCGGGTCCTTGACGGGTGTCAACGTCGATCCGGTGCCTTCTCCGTATGGTGTCCCCTGGGGTTCATTTCGCCGTCTTCGGGCTGTTGCATCGAGGCGCTGCCGCAATCTCCGGACAGCGCTGGCGAAGGAGCGGGCGGTGGCCGCCGCTCGCGCCAACCCTCGCCAATCCGCCGCCAGGCCCGACCCTATCCCATGCAATTCACCGACACCGAATTCCCGCCGGCCGACCCGGCCGCCGACGCCGAGCACCTGATGAGCGGGCTCGCCGCCGCCCGCTTGCGACCCCTCGTGCTGCGCGGCCATCGCGCACTGCTGCCGATCGTCCAGGGCGGCATGGGCGTGGGCGTCTCGGCGCATCGCCTGGCCGGCAGCGTCGCGGGACTCGGGGCCATGGGCACCATCGCCTCGGTCGACCTGCGCCGGCACCACCCCGACCTGATGGCGCGCACGGGCACCCTGGAGGCCGGCGAGAGCGCGACGATCGCCGCCAAGGCGGCCATCAACGCGGCCAATCTCGAAGCGCTGGAACGGGAGATCCGGCACGCACAGGCGCTGGCTGGAGGGCGCGGGCCGATAGCTCTGAACATCATGCGGGCCGTGGGCGAATACGCGCCGACGGTGGCCCGCGCCCTGGCATGCGGCATCGACGCCCTCGTCGTCGGCGCCGGTCTGCCGCTCGACCTGCCCGACCTGGCCAGCGACCACCCGGACGCGCTGCTGGTGCCCATCCTGTCCGATGCGCGCGGCATCCAGTTGCTGGTGCGCAAGTGGGAGCGCAAGAAGCGCATGCCCGATGCCATCGTGATCGAGCATCCCCGCTTCGCCGGCGGGCACCTGGGCGCGGCGCGAGTCGCCGACCTGGCCGACCCCCGCTTCGATTTCGAGAACGTGATTCCGCAGGCGCTGGAATTCCTGCGCGGCGCCGGGCTGGAAGGGCAGGTGCCGCTGATCGCCGCGGGCGGCATCCGCTGCCACGCCGACATCGCGCGGCTGCAGGGCCTCGGCGCGGCGGCGGTGCAACTGGGAACGCCGTTCGCCGTGACCCTCGAATGCGATGCCCACGAGGACTTCAAGCGGGTGCTCGCCGATGCGCGCGACGAGGACCTGGTCGAGTTCACGAGCGTGGCCGGCCTGCCGGCGCGTGCCGTGCTGACGCCGTGGCTGCGCAACTACCTGAAGGCCGAGGACAAGCTCAAGAGCGTGGCCCACGTGAAGCCGCGCTGCACGCTGGCGTTCGACTGCCTGGCCCAGTGCGGCCTGCGCGACGGCACGGTCGCCTGGGGCCAGTTCTGCATCGACAAGCAACTGGCTTCAGCCCTGCGCGGCGACGTCCGCAAGGGGCTGTTCTTCCGCGGCGTCGGCGCGCTGCCGTTCGGTGCCGAGATCCGCAGCGTGCGCGAGCTGATGGCGCGGATGCTCACCGCGACCGCGCACGGCTGACGTCCCGCCCGGGTCGACCGCACGGCCCGGCCAGTGGCTCAATCCGACTGCAGCGGCGGCCTGGGATCCAGCCTGAAACTGCTCGTGGTCGACTTCAGCAGTTCGACCTTGGATGCGTAGAGCGAGCGCTGCCTGGCGCTCGGGCTGTTGGCTTCGGCCTGGAGAAGATGCGCCATCGCCCGCCCGCGGTCGCCCAGGTTGAGGTAGATGACCGCCAGCCGGTAGTGCAGTTCGTGGTTGTCGCTCGCCGATCGCAGCGCACGCTCGAACAGGTCGCGTGCGCGCGCGTCGTCGCCGGATTCACTGGCCTGGATGCCTTCGGCCATGGCCGCTGCCAGCGATGCCGCCCTCGAACGAGGGTGCTCCCGCTCGATGGCCGCTGCCAGTTCGGCGCGCCCGTCGCGCCGCAGCACGGCGGCCAGGTTGTGCCAGGATTCCTGGCTGTCGGGTTCCAGTGAAAGCGCGAAGCGCAACGCCGCCTCCGCCTGGGGCAGCAGGCCCTTGCGCAGGTACGTCACGCCCAGCGTGTTGTACAGGCTGAAGAGCGACGGGTCCAGCGCGACGCCGCCTCGGACCCACCAGTAGGCGTCGTCGATGCGCTTCTGCCCCAGCGCCTCGGCGGCCCGGTTGTTCATGAACATCGCGGCGATGCGGGACTCGGAGATCGGTCGCGTCACCTGGCCCTTGATTTCCGAGGGCGGCAGGAAGTCGACCGTCCACCAGTCCGACGCGAAGCCCCAGGTACGCAGCTTGGGAAGCGGCATCCCGACCGAGACGTTCACGTGCCCGACGAGCTCCATGAGATCGCCGTCGCGTTCCCAATGCTCGCTGGTCTCGACGGATTGGTAGCGCACGGACAGTCCCAGTTCCTTGGCCATGGCACCGGTCACGATGGCCAGGGAGAGACAGTTGCCCGCGCGTGCCTCGAACGCCTGCGCGGCGGTGCGCGTGAATTCCGCGTCGTAGGCAAGCTGCAGGCGGCGATCCGTGAACAACGCTTCCATCAGCCCGTGCGCCTGGCCATGCTTGCCGACTTCCTCGGCGACCCGGGAGCCCAGGTAGGCACGCATCTCCGGGCTCACCCTGAAGATGTCCGCGGCATCGACCGGCTGGGACGGCGGGGCGAAGCTCGAATCGGAAAAGATCGGCTCGCTCGCGGCGACAGGGGCCGGTGCATGCGCGCAGGACGCCAGCGCCAGGCAGAGGAACAGCGCCCAGGACGGTCTCGTCATGTCGATTCTCAACGCCGGGCTCATGGACATCCTCCTGGAGGATCCAGGAATTCTGTTGGCTGCCGACCTCGCATCATGCCCCGCGGCCGACGCCGCACGGGCCCGCCGTCGTCGCGCCCGCAGATCATGGGACGAACAGGAATGTACTGCGACCGGCGCGGTCTTGTCCACGCGCACCGCGACACCGGCGGGACGCGTCGCCGGCCCGGCCCCTGCAGGGCTGCATGACGCAGAAAGGGCCCGCAAGCCGAAGCCTGCGGGCCCTTCGAACGATCAGACGGGAAGTCGGATCAGTTCACTTGCCTGGTGAACGTCACCGGTTCGATCTCGACGCGGCGGTTCGGCTCCAGGCACTTGATCAGCGCCGGGCGCTTCTTCTCGTCCTTGCACTCGACCACCGGATCGGCTTCGCCCTTGCCGACCGCGGTCAGGCGATTGGCGGCGACGCCCTTGCCCTGCAGGTAGGCCTTGACGGAGTTCGCGCGCTGTTCGGACAGCTTCTGGTTGTAGGCGTTGCTGCCGAGGCGGTCGGTGTAGCCGACGATGGTCACGCTGGCGATGTCGGCGTTGGCGTTCATCGTCGAGGCGACTTCATCGAGCTTGGGCTGGTTCGGGCCCAGCTTGGCGCTGTCGAAGCCGAACAGCTCGCTGGCCGACAGCGTGTACTTCTTCATCACCGGGGCGGGCGGCGGCGGGGGCGGCGCGATGACCACCGGGGCGGGCGGCGGCGGCGGCGGGGTCGTGGCGACCGTCGTCTCCGTCGTGCGCGTGCTCGTGACCACCGGCACCACGGGCGGGGCCGGCGGGCCGCCGAACGCCCAGGTCAGGCCGACGTTGGCGTAGGTGTTGGCCGCGTGCTTCATGTCGTACTGGTTGATGCGGTCGCGGTAGAACGAGGCGACTTCGCGGACGTCGGCCTGCAGGCCCAGCGTCGGCGTGATCTTGTACTGGAAGCCCAGGCCCAGGTTCGCGTAGGGCGCGGTGCGGCGGAAGCTGCCCACGCTCGGGTCGGTGATGCCGTCGCGCGACACGCCGACGCCGGCCAGCACGAACGGACGGAAGCCCGCCGGCGTGAACAGGTACAGCGCGTCGACACCTGCCAGGTACTCGTGCATCTTGATGCCGTTGTTCTTGGACTGGGCGTAGTTGCCGCCGATCTGCAGGTCCCAGCTGGGCGACAGCGGGATGCCGAACTTGATGCCGCCGCCATAGCCGATCTTGTCCTCGGGGAACTTCGAATCGGGCTTGATGGCGCTGCCATTGAGCAGGATGTAGTCCGAGGGGTTGTAGGTCTCGTTGGTCTGCGCGGCGGCGGTACCGATGAACGCGAGGGCGGCGGCGGCTGCCAGCGCGTTGATCGCGAGCGACTTGTGTTGAATCATTGACTCACTCCTGAGGTGGTTTTGTGAAGGGCTGTCACGCGGTCCGGCGAGCTGTTGCATGGAGGGATGCTCGCCCTGGAAGGACCTTACGTCGCCCGGAACCGTCGTTGTTGAACCGTCGCTGACAGGTGCGGAAGAGTTCCTCCGTCCGGTGCGGCTCGGCAACGACGGCCGGGCATGGTGTGCATCGTGGCAAGCGTCATGCCCGCGGGCATCCTGTACGTCGCGTCACGATTTGTTGCCGGTCTTGCGGCCTCGTTGCTCGGGGCCGCGCGCCGGCGCATTCGCCACGCGACGTAACGAGTCGTCAGGCGCGATCGGCACCGGACGTGCGGCAATCGCGTCGCAGCGTGTTGCTGACGGGTAAAGCCGCGCGGCGCGTGGCTAGGCGGCCACGCGTCCCAGCGCTCGTGCCGCGCGGCGGCCGGCGTCGTCGCCGCGCGTGAACGCCTCCTCGAACACCGAGTAGGCCGACAGGTCGGCATGGGCGAAGCTGATGCGCCGCGCGGCCTCGGGCAGCGCGGCCAGCGCCGCGCTCGAACGCAGGCCCGGCGCCGGGATAGCCATCGCATGGCCGTGGCGCACGATGTCCACCTGCTGCAGTCGTTCGGACAGGTCGGGGTGCACCGCGCGCAGGTCGTCGAGGACCAACTGGGTGGCGTCCTGCCAGGACAGCGCCAGCAGCCGCGCACGATCGCGGTCCGGGAACGCCCAGTACGCCGTGAGCAGGCGCGGTCCGACCACGCGCGCCAGGCTCTGGTGCTGCGCGTCGACGTAACCCAGCGACGGGCTGCCGTGGATCACGTTGTCCCATGACAGCGGCGCGCCGACGCGGTCCAGCGGCAGGGCGTCCAACCGCAGGTTGGCCACCATCCACGGCGCGCGGCGCTGCATGCGGGCGACCGCGACGAGCGCGGGCGGCGGCGCGGCGAGCACGCGCGCGGCGACGAACAGCGGCGTGGCAACGATCACGTGGCGCGCCGTCCAGCGTTCGACATCGGCGCCGGCGAAGGCCCAGGCGGTGACGTCCTGCAGGCCCTCGTCGATGCGGAACGCGGCGCGCCCGGCCTGCACGCGATCGGCGAACGGCTGGCGCAGCGCCTGCACCAGCGGCGCGTTGCCGTCGGGCCAGGTGAGCACCGGGTCGCGGTCGTTGCTGTCGTCGCCGGGGGCCGCGAAGCCGTGGCGACTCGCGAAGTAGTGCACCAGGGCCCAGGCCGAGACGGTGTCGGCGCCCGCGCCGTAGTCGTCGCGGCAGCAATAGTCGAGGTAGGCCAGCACCAGCGGATCGACGATGCCCTGGGCGCGCAACCAGTGTGCGGCGGTGACGGCGTCGAGCGCGGCATGCGCGGGCGTCCAGGGCGCGCGCGCGGTGGGCAGCGCGAAGCCGAGCCGGCCGGCATCCGCGATGGCCCGGGCCAGCAGTCGGTACTGGGCCTGCGTGGCCGAGGCGGGCGCGACGGCGGGCAGCAGGCCGTCCTGCCAGCGCCCGCCGATGAACAGGCGCTCCTGCGGGCTGTGGCACAGCTGGCGCTCGTCCCACTTCGGGCCGGACGGGGTCTGCCGCGCGAGGCCGATCTCCACCAGCCAGGCCTGGATGTCGGCTGCGGCCGGACCTGGCAGCGGCAGGTAGTGCGCGCCGAGCGGACAGCGCAGCCCCTGCATCTCATGGCCGCGGCTGTTGCCGCCGGCAGCGTCCTCCAGCTCCAGCACCACGAAGTCCTCGATGCCCGCGCGCTGCAGCGCGCGCCCCGCCGCCAGACCGGCGATGCCGGCGCCGACCACCAGTACGTCGCAGCGCCGCGCGCGGGCGCCCGCCGGCGGGTGCGCGGCCGCGTCCCGCACGCGATGGCCCAGGGCCGCGTTGTCGCCGATCCAGCGGCCGTCGACACGCGTGCGCCAGTCGTCGGGCTTCGCGCAGCCGCTCACCAGGGCCGGCGCGGCCAGCGCGGCACCGAGAAATCCACGGCGCGTGGCCGATGGCGTCCGGGGCATGGCGGGGTCGGGATGACGCGTTGCCGCCGCCGGCGCGGATCCGCCGGCACCGCCATCCAAGGGAGCGCGGGATCCGGCTCCGCCGGGCCCGTCGCGGAGCTCCCCCCCGGGGGGCAGCGAGCGCCAGCGAGCGTGGGGGCCGTCAATCATGAACCTTGCCCCATTCCTCTTCGAACGTCCGGACGAGGGTCTGGTTCGACAGCCGGTTCGGCTCCGCCGGCACCCGCGCCATGTCCGGCGGGAAGTCGAGCAGCGCCTGCAGGCCGGGCAGGGTCAGGAAGCGCAGGCCGGCGGGCAGGGCGCGCGGCGGCACCCACGGCCGGTGGCTGGCGATGATGAAGCCCCATTCGCCGAAGCTGGGCACGTGCACGTGGTACGGCACGATGTGCAGGCCCGCGGTCTCCAGCGTCGTCGCCACGGTCCAGAAGCTGCGCCGCGCCACCAGCGGCGAGGTGGTCTGCACGACGGCGTAGCCGCTCGCGGCCAGGTGCAGGTCCACCAGCTCGTAGAAGCTCGTGGAGTACAGCTTGCCGAGCGCGTAGTTGCTCGGGTCGGGGAAGTCCACCACGATGACGTCGTACTGGTCGTCGTGCTGCTCCAGCCAGGCGAAGGCGTCGGCGTTGACGATGCGCACCCTGGGCGAGGCCAACGCGTGGCGGTTCAGCGCCACCAGCGCCGGCTCGGTGGAGAATAGCCGGGTCATCTCCGGATCGAGCTCGACCTGCGTGACCTGTTCCACCGACGGGTACTTCAGGATCTCGCGGATCGCCAGCCCGTCGCCGCCGCCCAGCACCAGCACGCGCCGCGGCGCGCCGTAGCCGGCCATCGCGGGGTGCACCAGCGCCTCGTGGTAGCGGTACTCGTCCTTCGAGTTGAACTGCAGGTTGCCGTTGAGGAACAGCCGCAGCGTGTCGCCCTGCGAGGTGACGACGATGCGCTGGTAGGGCGTGGACTCGTGCAGCACCACCCCGGGGCCGTAGAAGCGGTCCTCCGACCAGGTGGTGAGCAGGTCGCCGGCGGCCATCGCGGCCACCAGCAGCGCGAAGATCGCGCCGCACTGCGCGCCGAGCCGGCGCCAGTGCGGGATGTCGGCGCGGAACAGCCACAGCGACCAGATCGCCACCAGCGTGTTGAGCAGGCCGAAGAAGATGCCCGAGCGCACGATGCCCAGGTGCGGCACCAGCAGCAGCGGGAACGCCACCGAGACCACCAGCGCGCCGAGGTAGTCGAAGGTGAGCACCTGCGACACCAGCGTGGACAGGCTGTCGCGCCCCTTCAGGTGACGGTCGAGCAGGCGCAGCACGATGGGGATCTCGAGCCCGACGCCGATGCCCACCAGCGTGACCAGGCCGTACAGCAGCACCTTGAACGACAGCAGGCTGGCCGCCGGCAGCGTGGCGTGCGCGGCGAACAGCGCAGCGGGCATCAGCCCGCCGATCACGCCGACGATCAGCTCGACCCGCACGAACATCGTCGCCAGCCCGGCGTGCACATGGCGCGAGGCCCACGAGCCCAGGCCCATCGCGAACAGGTAGGTGCCGATGACGGTGGAGAACTGCAGCACCGAGTCGCCCAGCAGGTAGCTGGCGAGTGCGCCGGCGCACAGCTCGTAGACCAGGCCGCAGGCGGCCACCACGAACACCGAGGCGAGCAGCGCGAGCTCGCCCGGGCCGACGCGCGGCGCCGCGGCCGCCCGCCCGCCGTCCCCGGAGCCCAGCTCCATCAACCGTGGATCGCCGCGGCGATGATCATGCCGAGCGCGATGAACATCGAGCCGACCATGATGGCCAGCGCGATGTTCTTCTCCTCGACGATCTGCTCCCACAGCTTGTAGGGCGTGATCTTGTCGATGACGACGAAGGCCATCCACAACACGACGACGCCGATCACGGCGTAGAGCACCGTGCCGCCGATCACGTCGGGCCTGAGCCATTCGGGTGTTGTCATTGCCTGCTCCTTCGATTGAATGTCGCGATGGTGCCGCAACGGGCTACTTGTGCCCGCCGCCGCCGGAGGAATATCCGCCCCAGGCGCCGCCGGTGCCGTAGTAGGCACCTGTTCCGGCGGCCGCGCGTGACTTGCACTGCTGGTACTCCAGGCTGTTCGATCCGAACGCGCGCCGCACGTCGCTGCAGGAATCGTGGCTGCACATCGCCAGCAGCAGGATCACCACGATCAGCAGCACCAGCAGCACGGGCCAGGAGATCATCCGGCCGGGCCCGACGAGCGAGCCGAGCGACGGCGGGCCGCCGGCGCGCTGCAACTGCGCCGCCTGCTCGGTGCCGAGGCCGAACACGCTCGCGACCATCGCCGCGGGAATCGATTCGCCGGCCGACCAGGTGGTCTCGCTGGCCGTGCTCTCCTTGCTCAGGAATGCGCGGTGGCCGCTGGCCGAGCCTTCGTAGTCCTCGTGCTGCGTGCGCTGCCGGGCCTCGACCTTCCAGTAGAACTCGCCCAGCACGTAGGTGGTCTCGGACGCGTAGGTCCAGCGCCGCCGATACGTGGTGCCGTACCACTTCGCCGTGTCGCCGGCGACCTCGGGCGCGCCGGTGAGCACGCGCACCACGCTCCACCCCTCGTTGGTGTCGACGAGGAAGGCGAAGCCTTCGGTGCGGTTGTAGAGCAGGTATTCGCGCCAGGCCTCGGCCTCGTCGCCGCCGCCCATCAGCTCCATGCGCTCCGTGTAGCCCACCACCTGCCACGGCAGCGCCGCCGCGCCGCTGGGGATCGGCAGCGTGCCGGTGCGGCCCAGCGGGATGCCCGGCTCCATGCGGTTGAGCTGTGCGTAGTGCGCCATGTCCGGGCCGATGCCCTTGGACAGGTCCACCACCGACTTGCAGCTGTCGCACACCACCGACTGCGTCGTCGCCAACGTGATCTTCAGTGGCGCGCCGCAATTGGGGCAGGGCGGCGACTGCGCCTGGATCGTCTTCTCGCCCGCGCCGGCGATGCCGGCCTCGCGCAGGCCGGCCATCTTGAGGTCGGCCAGGCGCACCGAACGGCCGATGGACCAGGTCAGGGTCGCGGCGTCGACGGCCTCCAGCGTGGCCACCTCGTCGGCGGTGTTGCGCAGGTCGCAGACGACGATCGCGCGGCCGGCCGGCGGCGGCTGAACCAGTTCGCCCTGCGCGGCCAGCAGCTTCGCCTGGACGACGGAGGCGACGCTCCAGGGCCGCCCGTCGACGGTGACGCGCGCGCCGGCCTGCAGCCGCTCGGGTCGCGGCGCGTCCGCGGGTGCGGGGGCGTCGAACGCGAACACGTAGCGGCCGTTGTCCTCCGACAGCCAGCCGCTGCGGCCGTTGTCGAACAGCGCGTGCCACTCGTTCCAGGGCCCGTCATCGGTGCCGAACTGCAGGCGGCCGACGAGCATGAAGGCCGTGCCCTGGTAGCTGCCGCTGGCGCCGATCGCCAGCGGCGTGAAGTCGTCGAAGACCTCGGCGCTGGTGCCGATCTTGCGCAGCGCCTCGCCGTCGCGCACCAGCGTGCTGCGGCAGAAGCCGCACACCGCGCTGGCCGATGCCGAGGACAGGAACTCGACCGGCGCGCCGCAGTTCGGACACGCCGCACGCCAGGCGCGCTGCGGGGCGGTGGCCATCAGGCGACCACCTTCGCACGCCGCTCACGAGCGTGCGTGCTCACGCGCGACGCCCGCCGGTAGCGCCGAGGATGGCGACACGGGCCATCACAGCTTCTTCAGCAGCTCGGTCTTCTTGGCCTGGAACTCTTCCTCGGTGAGGATGCCCTTGGCCTTCAGGTCGCCCAGCTTCTCGATCAGCGCCATCACGTCCTGCACCGGCGGGTGTTCGCCGCTGGCCGCCGCGGCCGTGGCGATGCCCGTGCCCAGGCCTTGCGCGATGTTGCCCGCGAGCACCTGGCCGAGGGCCACGCCCGCGCCCAGGCCCATCGCGCTGCCGGCGATGCCGCCGCCGCCTTCGCCCGCGCTCTCCGCGAACTTCGGAATCGACTGCGCGGTCTGGTACTGCATGAACGCGCCCATGTTCTGGCCGACCATGCCCATGCCGATCTTCTGGTCGAGGATCTTCTGCAGTTCGTCGGGCAGCGAGACGTTCTGCACCGTCACGGTGTCCAGGGCCAGGCCCAGGGCCGTGAACGCCGGCCCGACGGCGGCCTTGATCTGCGTGGCGAACTCCACCTGGTTGGCGGCCAGGTCCAGGAACGGGATGCCGCTCTGGGCGACCGCGTCGGACAGGTGCTGCAGCACGAGCCCGCGCAGCTGGCCATCGATCTCCTCGGCGGTGTAGCGGTCGCGCGTGCCCGAGACCTGCTGCTGGAACAGCTTGGGGTCGGCGACGCGCCACGAGTAGTTGCCGAACGCGCGGATGCGGATCGCGCCGAAATCCTTGTCGCGCAGCGTGACGGGCTGCGGCGTGCCCCAGCGCTGGTCGACCTGCAGCCGGGTGCTGAAGAAGTAGACGTCGCTCTTGAACGGGGACGCGAACAGCTTGTCCCAGTTCATCAGGTTGGTGAGCAGCGGCAGCGTGTGCGTGTTCAGCGTGTACAGGCCGGGCCCGAACGCGTCGGCCGCGCGGCCCTCGTTGACGAACAACGCGGCCTGCGACTCTCGCACCGTCAGCCGGGCGCCGTTCTGGATCTCGTTGTCCTGCATCGGATAGCGCCATGCGAGGATGCCGTCGCCCGGCTCCTGCCACTCGATGACGTCGATGAACTGTTTCTTGATGAACCCCATCAATGACATGGCTGCCTCCACTGGCTGCTGTTGCATTCAGGGCGGATCATAGACGCTGGCGGGGGGCGGCGGACGCGCCGGCGTCGCGCGCGCTTCGAACGGGGGATGGAAGGCCGGGCCGGCGGCCATGGCGTGCGGGCGGCTCCAGGGCGAATGCCGGTCGCGCGAGGGCAGGGGACGATCCTGCTAGATTCCGTGGGTCGCATCGACAGGAAGCCCCGATGTCCGCCTACGAACTCGCCCAGCTCAACATCGCCACCCTGACCGAGCCGCTGGAGTCCCCCGGGATGGCGGACTTCGTGGCCAACCTCGACCGCATCAACGCCTTGGCGGAGAGCGCGCCGGGGTTCGTCTGGCGCCTGCAGACCGAAGAGGGCGACGCCACGGCCTTTCGGCCGATGGGCGACGACGTGCTGGTCAACATGTCGGTCTGGCGCGACGTGGCGTCGCTGGACCAGTACGTCTACGGGTCGGCGCACGTCGAGATCATGCGGCGCCGCAAGGAGTGGTTCCTGCGCATGAAGGACGCCTACGTGGTGCTCTGGTGGGTACCCCAGGGCCGCCGCCCGTCGGTGGAGGAGGCCATCGCGAAACTGGAACGCCTGCGCCGGGACGGGCCGACCGAGGCGGCCTTCACCTTCCGCAGCGCGTTCCCGCCACCGGACGCGCCGCAGGCCGGGACGTCGTTCGGGGTGGGGAGCGAGTGCCCGGCGACGTGATGGGTGGGAATTCGGGCGGCGAGGGGGTGCATGCCTCGTCGAAGGCTTCCGCTTCCAGCCTGCGCCGAGCCCTCCACTGCCCCAGGCCAATCTCGGCACCCGTTCGAAATCCTGCAGCAGATCGGACGACTCTTCGAGACCGACCGAAATCCGGATCATCCCGTTCGCGATGTCCATGTCGCGCCGGACCTCGGGCCCGGCCTCCCAGGAGATCGTCGGCGCGACCGGAATGATCAACGTCCGCGTGTCGCCCAATCCGGTGGCCTTGACAGGGATGCGCAGGGCATCGATCGCGCTGGGGACCTCCAGTCGCATCGGCGGATTCGAGAAGGCGTTCTCGACGGCTTCCGAGACATCCGCGTCGGCAGTGGCGCCGCGTGAATACTTGCTGGTCGCCGATGACGATTTTCGGGCGGTCTGCCCGGAAGCTTCCGTTGCAGGGTCAAGGTACGTTTCGTCGCCAGCGGTCGCCCTTTTCGCAGCAGCAAGTTCGGTCAGGACACGCAGCCGCACCTTCGACATGATGGCCCCATGGACAGCACGTCACCTATCGCCAGCGACCCGTTCCCAGCCGTCGTCGCCTGGATCGAGCAGCAGCTCGACCAACCGTTGACGCTTGAACAGGTCGCAGCGCGGGCCGGCTTGTCGCCGTATCACTTCTCGCGGCTGTTCACCGCGCGCATGGGCCGCAGCGTCATGGCCCACGTGCGCGGCCGCCGGCTTGTTCGCGGGGCGCGACGGCTCTGCGACGAGCCCGACCTCCAGCTCGTCGACCTGGCGTTCGATTGCGGCTTTGAGTCCCAGGAGGCGTTTACACGCGCGTTCAAGCGCTTGTTCGGCGTCTCACCTGGGCGATTCCGCAGCGGATTCGCCGTCGAACCCATTGAAGGGCAATATCCCATGACGCTCCCTCCCGCGCAAAGCACGCCCGTCGTCCGCCTACCCGGGTCCGTCGCGATCGCCGCATTCAGCGTGGCCGGACCAGCGCGCCGGTTCGATGAGGTCACCAAGGCCGAGATTCCGCAGCTGTGGTCCGCGCTGGTTGGCGCTCTGCCGTTCGCTGGTCAGGTCGCGAGTTGGGCAACCTATGGGGTCGTCTCCGGCATCGACCGCGCCGAAGGTTCCTTCCAATACATGGCTGGTGTCGGCGTCGCGCCCGCGTGTGACCCTCCGCCCGGCTTCGTAACGATGGAGATCCCGGCCGCGATCTACGTGGTGTTCCGCATTGCGCTCAACGGCACCGCGCTGCATCCGCAGCTCAAGCATGCCATGGCGCACATCTGGGGCGAACTGATTCCGGCATCCGGCTTGAAGGTCGCCGATGGGCCTGACTTTGAACTCTACGATGGTCGCTTCGATCCGCAGAAGGCGGGTTCCTTCATCGACTTCCACGTTCCAATCGAAGCATGAACCAGCTCAACGGAGCATCGCCAGCGGCCACAAGCCGCGGTCACCCATGACCGCATTCCGGCAGGCTACCTGACCAGCCACTGCGGTGTAGGACATGACGCGCCTTTCGGCAGTTCGGCTCCCGCTCCGTTGACCAATGGCGAGCGACATGAACCGTCCTTCGCGAGCGCCTGCCATTCGGTGGTACCGATCACGACAGTGCTGGCGACCACTTTGCGACAGGCGATCAGAGTGTTCGAATGAAGTGAATCAGGACGATATTGAGCGAGAGTGGAAGTTGGCTCGAGACTTCCTGGCGCGTTGGCGGGATGCAAGGAGGCCCGGCCGGGCGGTAGCAGGTGACCGGCAGGAAGGCGCGCTTCACTGGCCGGCGCACGGCCCCCGAGCGCGGGGCGGCTCGAGCAGCAGGACCGAAGGCACCCCCTGCGGATCGGCCAGGCGAAGCAGCCCGTATCCGATGCCCGCCAGTCCGGCCATCAGGCCCAGCGAGGTGACGCCGTCACCGGGGCCGCTGCGGCCGCCTGACACGTCGATCTCGTGCAGCACGCCCGCCGCCCGCCGGCGAACGGGCTGCTCAAAGTGCGGGCACAGCCCCTGCAGCCGGGCCTGAAGCCCGATCTCCAGGTTGCCGAGCGCGCCGTGGCAAAGGCCGTGGCCGGCGGTCGGCGAACGCCGAAGGCTCACGCGCAACGCCGTCTCGATTTCCTCGCGCGTGCCCGGGTCGTCCTGGATGTCGAGGGAGCCCAGGAGTGCCATGCCGATGCCGGGCGCACCGTGGCACCAGTGGCCGGAACACCGCCATTCGAGGCGACCGTGCCGCTCGGCGGGCGCGGCGCGCAGGTCGCGCCAGTTGCCGCGCGCGGGATCGAACAGGCTGCGCTCGTAGGCCAGCGCCTGCGTGGCCACCTGCCGGAATCGGCGCGATCCGGTCGCGCGTTCGAGCGCGAGCAGCGCCATCGCCATGCCCGACACGCCGTGTGACAGCCCGCCGAGCGGCGCGGTCGCGGCGCTGGTCGACCAGGCCACGCCCACGGCCTGCGGCTGCGCGGCGCGCAGCAGGCGTTCCCCGCAGGCCGTCGCGAGTTGCAGGCTGCGTGGACTCCGGCCCGCATGATGCAGGCTGAGCAGCGCCATCAGGCATCCCGCGCTGCCTGAGACGAGGTCGAACGACACGTCCGACTCGATGAGCCGTGGCAGCGCGTCGAGCCGGGCCTCGGCCTCGGACAGGAGGTCCGCGCGCTGCCAGAGGCTGGCGAGGTGCGCGAGCACGTAGAGGCTGCCGCCCCAGCCCACGAAGGCCCCGATGGCGCGATCCTGATGACCCCATGGGCGCTCGGCGACCAGCCAGGCCTGCAACGCCGCCTCGGCCAGCGTGCGCAGGCCGTGGTCCGGCCTGAGGCGGTCCATCTGCGCCAGGAACAGGATCACGCCGGGCAGGCCGTCGTAGACATCGACGCCCAGGGGCAGGACGTCCGCCCGGCCATCGGCGCCCGCAACCCGGTCCAGCCAGGTCGCTTGCCCATCGTCGTGGAAGGCTTGCCGTTGCAGCGTCCGGGCGGCGCGCCAGGCCAGGTCCAGCGGGGTCGCCGAGGCAGCGCGTACCGCCGCGGCTGCACGAGCCCGCGGCGCGCGGGCGCGCGTGACGGCAGGCATGACGGTACGCGTGGCACCGGGCGGGGTCAGCGTGGCCAGCGACGCGCGGAGGACCCCCTGTTGTCGTGCCAGGTCGTCCTCGCCCAGGTCGCCGATCCTGCGCAGCACGCGGTCCAGCGGTGCCTCGGCAAGGAAGCCGCGCACGATGGTCCGCGGTCCCGCGAGCAGATCGCGCGTCGTCACCTGCACATGGAAGAGGGGGATGTCGCCGCGTTCCAGCGACTGGCGTTCCGCCTCGACCTGGCCATCGGCCGGCCCGACGCCTGGCGTTGCCCTGCCCAGGCTCTTCCACACCGCATCGCGCGCCGCGGAGCAGCGCAGGAAGTCGGGATGCCGGCAGGTCTCCAGCAGGTCGAAGTAGAACTGCGACGGTCGCAGCACGACGCGGATGGCATCGTCGGCGAACGCGTGGATCGGACCGTCCGGCGCCCGCAGCGCGGTGCGTTCGCGCAGCAGCAGCCGATAGGCCTCGTCGAAGCCCGCCGCGATCTCGTCGACGTGGTCGCCCGCTGGCGACGGGCGGCCAGCGCCCGTGGGCAGGTGGCCCGCGCCGCCGATGGGCACGTGCCGGCGCACGAAATGCAGGTCGAGGTCGGCATTCCATTCGGGCACCAGCACCGGCGCCGCGGACGTCTGTCCAGCCGGGGCGCTGAGGCCGCCGACGTCCATCAGGGGTCCGTCGGCGCCCGCGCGCAGCCGCCACGGCAGGAGGCCCAGGCGCAGCACCGAGTCGCGCATCGCGCGTGTTCCGATGTCGCGCTGGCGGGTCTCCGCCTGGCCCGCGAGGTCCGGATGGAACAAGGCCTCGAGATCCACGAGCACCGGGTGCTCGCCGGCGGCGACGATGTTCTCGAAGTGCAAGTCCGCGGCATCAATGGCGTGCAGGATTGCCAGCAGCCGCCCCTGGCGCCGGTAGAAGCGCGTCAGTTCGCCGGGCTCTCGGCACGGCCGCGCCTCGATGAATTCCGACCAGGAATGGTCGCCGGCATGGAGGGTGTGCGGCGTGCGGAAATTCCACCCGGGTGAGCGCGCCTCGATCCAGCGCAGGAGGGCCGCAAAATGCACGTCCAGCGCGCCCGGACGCGGCTTGTAGACGATGCGGCGCCCCGATTCGAATCGCAGGACCAGCACGACGCTGCCGCCCGCGTGCGGATCGCCGCCGGTGGCCGCGATGTCGACCAGGCGATCGTCGTGGCAATGGCCCGGCATTCCATCCGCCAGACGCGACTGGTCTCCCTTGAGGTGAGCCAGGAACCGCGCCACGAATCGGGCCCAGTCGTCGACCGCGCCGTCGACGCGCTCGAGCAGCAACGGATATTCGTCGAACAGCGCAGACCTGCGCGCCGGCTCGGCCAGGCGCGTGACGAACGCGCACAGTCGATCGCCCGGTCCGACGTCGTTCAATTGCCCTTGCAGGCGCGCGGCGGCCAGTTCCAGCGCCAGCACCCGCGCGCCGCTGGCGACAAGGCGATCGGCGAGCGTGGCGCGCAGCGAAGGCCAGGCGCGCGCGTCGTCGACATGCGCGTCGCACGCCGCCCACGCCGTGCGCACGCGGGCGAGGCCACGTTCCATCCAGGGGCCCAGCGCCGTCGCCACTCCCTCGCGAAGCGAGATCGACATGGGATGTCATCCTCCTGGAGCTGTACTGTGCGCAATGCATGGTGCCCGGCGCCCGCTCGCGCGCGCGGCCGGGCGGGTCGACGTCACATGCCGCCGCAGGCCGGCTGATTGATCATGAACGTCGGGCAGTGGTTGATCAGCGTGAGCGGCCGCATGCCGCCGCCGACCAGGTCGGTCTCGGTGTCGTGCAGCACCACCGTGCCGGACGGATGCGCGGGAAGGGCGCTGCGTTCGGTGTCGCTGAGGCTCGCGCGATAGGCTTCGTCCTTCCACGCACGGACGATATCGATCTGCTTCATGAGGAACTCCTTGGGTTGATTTGGGGGCGATCGAGTCATGGCGCGCGGTCGTTCGGCCCCTGTTCGAATCCGGCCCGCGTCCCGAACCTGATCTCGGGCGAACTCCATTGGGATCGCAAGCCCGCGACGGCACATCGACTGGATGGCATAGGCGCCGGCGCCGAATGGCAGATGCGCGGGCCCGTGGTGGCCGGCTAGAGTCTTCCCGTCGCACCCCAAGTTGTGCACGCGCCGACCGGAGGACCACCCGATGGCCATGTTCGAGTTCCGCAAGCAGGCCCTGGCCGCGCGCTGCGCGACCAGCGCGCAGGTCGTGCCCACGCTGGACTGCCGCACGCCGCCGTGGCTGACGGCCGCGGTGGCCGGCCTGGCGCTCGCCTTCCTCTGCATCGCGTTCGGTGTCGACGTCACGCGCAGCGCGCGCGTGCAGGGCGTCCTTGTGCCCGGTACCGCGTCGGACGAATGGCTGGCCCGGCTGACGGTGCCGGAACGCGCGGCGCGCTTCCTCCGGAAGGGCGAGACGTTCCGCCTGCGCGTGCCGGGCCGCGCAGGTCCGGACCCCGGGGCGCTCGTCGGCACGGTGCTGCAGCGAGGGCTGGGGGTGGCGGCGCCGGGCATGGAACTGCTGGTCGTTCGCCTGTCCAGCCCGCTGCGCCCCGGCGCCGGCACAACGGACGGCAGGCCATTCGACGGGGAGCTCGAATTTGGATCGCGGAGCCTGACCGCCTGGCTGCTCCGGGCGGCGGAACGCCCAAGCGAAGGGGCCTGACCATGGGCCTGCTACCCATAGGGCGCACGCGCACGCCCCTCATCCTGCAGACCGAGGCGGCCGAATGCGGGCTCGCCTGCATGGCCATGGTGGCCGCGCATCACGGCAACCACGTGGGCCTGGCGGCGCTTCGCGAGAACCATTCCGCGTCGCTGAGGGGAACCTCGCTGACCGACCTGCGGCGCCTGGCCGCGGGACTGCAGCTGGCCAGCCGTGCGCTGCGCGCCGAGCTCCACCACCTGGCGTCGTTGCGACTGCCTTGCATCCTGCACTGGGACTTCAACCACTTCGTGGTCCTGACCGCGATCGGCCGCCGCCGCCTCACGCTGCACGACCCCGTGCGCGGGCAGTCCCGGATGAGTCTGGCCGAGGCGTCGACGCATTTCACGGGCGTGGTCCTCGAGCTCGCACCCGCGGCGCAGTTCGCGTTGCGCCGCAAGGAGCCAGGCGCGTCGCTGCGCAGGATCATCGGACCCCTGCATGCCCTTTACTGGCGCGTGGCGCAGGCCGCCGCGCTGGCGCTGGCGCTGGAGATCCTCACGCTGGCCGGGCCGTTGCTGATGCAGTGGGTGGTCGACGAATCGGCGACCGACTCGGACCGGCATTTCGTCACTGCGCTGTGCCAGGGCTTCCTCGCGTTGACGCTGCTGCAGTGCGGCCTCGCCATGCTGCGGTCCTGGCTGCTGGCCACCGTCGGCTCGACGCTCAACCTGCAACTGGCCGTCAACCTGTTCCATCACCTGGTTGGCCTGCCGATGCAGTGGTTCTTCAAGCGCCAGGCGAGCGACGTGTTGTCCCGCTTCGACTCGCTGAAGGCCATCGAGAGGACGCTGACGCGGGGCTCGCTGGAGGCCATCTTCGATGGCTGCATGGCGCTGACGACGCTGGTGGCGATGGTGGCGCTGGCGCCCGGCCTGGCCGGCCTCGGGCTCGCGGCTGCGCTGGCCTACGCGGCGCTGCGAGGGGCGCTCCTGGTCCCCACGCAACGCGCCACGGAGTCCGAGATCGAGCAGTCGGCACGCGAAGGCAACCACCTGCTCGAGACGGTGCGCGGGATGCAGAGCATCAAGGTATTGGGCATGGCAGGCCAGCGCGCCACGCACTGGCAGGCCCTCGCCACGCAGCGCGCCAACGCGGGGCTTCGCCGCGAATGGCTGGGGACGTTGCGCCAGGCCGGCCAAGGCGTCATTTTCGGCGTGGAGAACATCGCCGCCCTCTGGCTCGCGTCGCGCATGGTGGGCAGCGGCTCGCCCGGTCACGCGCTGTCGGTGGGGATGCTCCTGACGTTCATCGCCTACAAGATGCAGTTCACGCAGCGCACCGTCTCGTTCATCGACAAGGCGATGGATTTCCGGATGCTGGCGCTGCACCGCGACCGGGTCGGCGACGTTCTGCAGGCCACGCCGGAGGAAGACACAACCGCGCCATGCGCCCGCCCCACGGACTTCGATGCGAGCCTCGCCGTGCACGGCCTGTCGTACCGCTACTCGGAGAACGACCCCTACATCATCGAGGACCTGTCGTTCACGATCCGCGCGGGCGAATCGGTCGCCATCGTCGGCCCGTCCGGGTGCGGCAAGTCGACGCTCGTGAGGCTGATGCTCGGACTGCTCCAGCCGACGCAAGGCAGCGTGGAAGCCGGGGGCCATCCGCTGCGCCGGCTGGGCCTGCGCCACTACCGATCGGCCGTGGCCTCCGTGATGCAGGACGACCGGATATTCGCCGGCTCCATCGTCGACAACATCTGTCTCTTCGAGGCCCGGCCGGACCGCAACCGCGCGGCACGTTGCGCGCGCCTGGCCTGCCTGGACGACGACATCGAGCGCATGCCGATGGGATACGAGACGCTGGTCGGCGACATGGGCGCCGCGCTCTCGGGCGGCCAGTTGCAGCGCTTGCTCATCGCCCGCGCACTCTATCGTCGCCCGCGCCTGCTCTTCCTCGACGAGGCGACCAGTCACCTGGACCTGGCCCGCGAGGAGGCTGTGAATGCATCGATCCGCGCCCTGGGCCTGACGCGGATCATCGTCGCGCATCGTCCGCAGACGATCGCCAGCGCCGACCGCGTGATCCGACTCGACGGCCGGGGGCGGATCCGATGAACCCTAGCGCGGCGCCCGAGACGTCTCGACCAGGCTGCGCTCGAACATCACCGCCGCCTCCGTGCGGTTGCGGGCGTTCAGGACACGCAGGATGGCCCCGACATGGCAACGGACCGTGCCCGGCTCGAGCACGAGCGTCCGGGCGATCTCCTTGTTGGACTGGCCTTGCGCCAGCAGCCGCAGCACGTCGCGCATGCGCGGCGTGAGGCTTCCGTGAGGAATGACCGCTGGCCCCGCCGATGGACTTTTTGGCGGCTCGACCGGGTGGACACCTGCCCACGGGTCGCCGCCGTCGTCGCCGGCGCGCAGCGCGACGAGCAATGCCTGGCTCTGCGCGAGCAGGCGGGCAACGGCCTCCATGCCCTCGGCGCCCTGCACGATCCCGCCGGGCGAAACAAGATCGTTGCTGTTGAATCCGCTCATGGATCTCTCCCCTTGCCGGACGCCCCACGGCGCCTTCGACCATTCAGCGGATTTCCGTGTGGCCGCAGATCACGGGCAGGCGAATTGCGCTGAGATCGTTCGATTTGAGGGGGTCATGGACGTGGGGACGCCCAACCAGTCAGCGCGGCCCGCGTCGTCACCCTGGCGTTCGATGGACAGGCCGCCACCTCGCACGCACGCGTCCAACCCGGTCCGCAGCAGGCGCGTGTCGGCCGGGACGTGATCCCGGCCGACCGCAGCTCGGCGGCACCCGCCCTGCAGCGCTCGCTTGCGACGGGCCGCGGCCGACCCCGGGGCGACTCGCCGTCAAGTCGCGCGGGATTGTGCCGATGTACGAGGGGACGGCATGGCGCCCGGGGGGACTCTTCCCGTCGGGCTGATCGCGCCGGAACCTGCGGCTGGATCCCCGATGACCCTACTTCCCGCCGCCATGGGCCTGCTTGCCCTCCTGGGCGCAATCGTGCTGGTTCGCCGGCTGGCTGCCAGTCGGACTGCACGGCTCGGGCTGGCCAGCGAGCGGGCACGGCTGGCCGGGATCATCGACGGCGCCGATGTCGGCACCTGGGAGTGGAATCTCGAGACCGACGCCGTCGTGCTCAGCGAACGCGGCGCGGGCATCCTCGGCTACTCGGCCGCAGAGCTCGGTGCGCTGACGATGGTCGCCTGGCACGGCCTCGAGCACCTCGAGGACGTCGAGCAGTCGACAGGATCGCTGCAGAAGCATGTGCGCGGCGACACGCCGTTCCACGCCTGTGAAGTGCGGGTGCGCCACAAGGACGGACACTGGGTCTGGCTGCTGGTCCGCGGCAGGCTCTGCGGCCCCGACGCCGCAGGACGGCGGAGGCGCATGGCCGGCATCCACATGGACATCAGCGAGCGCCGGCTGGGCGAAGCGCTGCTGCGAGACTCCGAGACGCAGAATCTCACGATCTTCAATTCGGTGAGCGCGGAGATCGCCGTGCTCGATCGCCATGGGGTGATCGTCGCCGTCAACGAGAGCTGGCGGCGATTCGGCCTGGACAACGGGCTCGACAGCGCACAGGGCTCCTCGGGCATTGGGGTTGGCGCCAACTACATCGCTGCCTGCCGGTCCGTGGCCGGCGATCCCGCCGCCGCGGACGCGTACGGGATCCGCACGGGCATCCTGGACGTGCTGGAAGGCAGGCTGTCGCGCTTCACCGCGGAATACCCTTGCCATTCGCCGGTGCAGCAGCGCTGGTTCAGCGTCAACGTCACGCCCATGGGCCCCGGTCGCGACGGCGTCGTGGTCTGCCACACGGACATTACCAATCGCCATCTGGCCGAGGTGGCACTGCAGGCGCAGAACGAGACGCTGGACAAGTACAAGCAGGTGTTGGACGCGGTCTCCGAAGCGATCCTCGTCAAGGGTCCGGGCTCGAAGATCCTGTGGGCGAACCGCGCCTTCCTCGAATACTACGGCATGGGCACCGAGGCGTTGCTGGGCTTGGTCGACGCGCCCTTCGTGGACCCCGACCTGACGCAACAGTACCTGCGCGATGACGCGAATGTGTTCGACATGGGCCTGGCGATGGACATCCCTGACGAGCCCGTCGTGCGATGGGACGGCGTGGTGCAACGCTGGCACACCGTGAAGTCGCCGATCTTCGACGCCCAGGGCCGGGTCGTGGCGACGGTCGGTGTCTCACGCGACATCACCCAGCGCCTGGAGGACGACGCTGCCTTGCGCGCGAGCGAGGCCTTCCTCGATGCCACGGGCCGCATCGCCAGCGTCGGCGGCTGGACGCTGGACGTGGCCGCGCAGGCCGTGCAGTGGACCGACCAGACCTGCCGCATCCACGGACTCGAGCCCGGCCATCGGCCGACCCTGGAAGACGGGATCCGCTTCTACGCACCGCAGGCTCGGTCAATGATCGAGGAGGCAGTCCGCCGCAGCGTCGCCAACGGAACGGGCTTCGACCTCGAACTTCCCCTTGTCACCGCGCACGGCCAGGCCATCTGGGTGCGCGCCGTTGCGCAGGCGGAAATGGTGGACGGCAAGGTGATCTGCCTGCGTGGCGCCTTCCAGGACATTTCCGCACGCCGCGAACTGGAGGACCGACTGCGGCTCAAGAAGGCGTTGCTCGCGAACGTGCTCGAGCACCTGCCGTGCGGGTTGAGCGCCTACGACGGCGAGCTCAAGTTCGTGGCCACCAACCGCGAGTACCACCGCCTGCTCGGCCTGCCGGACGGGATGCTCGACCGCCCCGGCATCGGGCTGGACGATGTCATGCGCCACAACCTGGCGCGTGGCGACTACGGCAACGAAGAGGTCGCCACGGCGGTTCGGGCCTGCCTGGAGGCTGCCCACGCATCGAAGGCTGCGTGTCGGATGGAACGCACCCGCCCCGATGGCATGACGCTCGAGATCGTGGGCGCGCCGATGCCCGATGGTGGCTACGTGATGACCTACAGCGACATCTCGGCGCGCAAGCAGACCGAACAGGCGCTGCAGCGGCAGACCGAGCGCCTTCGGCTTGCCACGGAGAGTGCCGGCATCGGCGTCTGGGAGTACGACCTGGTCAATGGCACTATCGACTGGGACGACACCTGCTACCGCATCCACGGCAGCAGTCGCAGCGGCAGCCCGGGTGCATTGGACCTGTGGTCCAGGCACTTGCATCCCGAAGACGCACCCTGGGTGCTGGCTGCGCTGAAGGTTGCGCTGGAGGGCCGTGCCGTCTTCAACCCCGAGTTCCGCATCTGCCGTCCGGACGGCGAGATCCGCTACGTCCAGGCGAGCGCGCACGTGGTGCGGGATGCCGCCGGACGGGCGTTGCGCATGATGGGCATCAATACCGACGTCACGGCGCAACGGCTCGCCCAGGGGGCCCTGAGCGAGGCCAAGCAGGCGGCCGAATCGGCCAATGTCGCCAAGAGCCAGTTCCTGGCCAACATGAGCCACGAGATCCGCACGCCGATGAACGCCATCCTGGGCATGCTCGCGCTGCTGCAGCGCACGCCGATGACGGTGCGCCAGGCCGACTACGCCGACAAGAGCGTGGGCGCCGCGCGGTCGCTGCTGCGCCTGCTCAACGAGATCCTCGACTTCTCCAAGGTCGAGGCCGGGAAGATGACGCTCGACCCTCATCCGTTCGTGCTGGAGGACCTGCTGCACGATGTGTCGACACTGATGGCGGTCAGTGTGGGAGCCAAGCCGGTGACCTTGAAGCTCGACATCCAGGCGGGCTTGCCGGCGCAGCTGGTCGGCGACGCGATGCGACTGCAGCAGGTCCTGGTCAACCTGATGGGCAACGCCATCAAGTTCACGGCGGCCGGCGAGGTGGTGCTGTCGATGCAGGCCGTGCGGCGCAGCGACAGCGAAGCGACCCTGTTGGTGGCCGTCCGCGACAGCGGCATCGGCATCGCTCCCGAAAACCACGAGCTCGTGTTCAGCGGCTTCAGCCAGGCCGAGGCGTCGATCACCCGGCGCTTCGGAGGCACCGGACTGGGCCTGGCCATCAGTCGGGAGCTCGTGGCGCTGATGGGCGGCGAGTTGCGGCTCGAGAGCGCACTGGGGCAGGGCAGCCGCTTCCACTTCGAGCTCACCCTGCCGGTGGCGGTCACGAAGCCGATCGAGCCGCTGGTGACCGACAACGGATTGCGGGTGGCGCACGACGCCGTCCGCGGTTCCAGCAGGGCAGCCGATCGCCGGCGCCTGTGCGGCTTGCGCCTGCTGGTGGTGGAGGACAACGCGGACAACCGGCAGATCGCGCGCGAGTTGCTGGAAGGCGAGGGCGCCGAGGTTCTCCTGGCCGTCGATGGGCAGCAGGCCGTGGCAGCGGTTGCGCGGACGCAGGCACCTTTCGACCTGGTGCTGATGGACCTCCAGATGCCGGTGATGGATGGCTACACCGCCACCCGCCTGATCCGGCGTACGCGCGGGTCGCACCAGTTGCCGATCATGGCGATGACGGCCAACGCGATGGCTGTGGACCGCGAGCAATGCCTGGCCGCCGGCATGGACGACCATGTCGGCAAGCCGTTCGATCTCGATCACCTGGTGCGGCTGGTGCGCCGGTACGTGGGCCTGCCCGAGTGCGAGCCGCACGTGCCGGCGGGTGGGCCGTCGTCCTTGCCGCCGGCGGTCGAGGATGCCGCCGTGGCGGCGGGGGTGGATCTCCCGTCGGCGTCGCTTCGGCTGGGCGGACGCACCGACCTGTACGCGCAAGTGCTGCGCGGCTTCCTCCAGGACCTGACCCGCATGCCGACCCGGATTCGCGCCCATGTCGACCAGGCCGAACTGCAGGCGGTGGAAGGCGTCCTGCACACCTTGAAAGGGCTGGCCGGCACGCTCGGTGCCACGGACCTGGCGGGCGCGGCGGCGCTGGCCGAGCGGCGCATGCGGGTGCTGTCGACGTCCTGCGCCCCGCCGGGGCAAGTGGACGGTGCGATTGCCGACATCAGCCGCGCCATCGAGGCAGCGGCTCCCGCGCTGTCGACGCTGCTGCGCGAGATGCAGTCCGCCGCGCAACGCGAGGCGAGCGACGCCGGGTCCCCGGGGGAGCACGACCCCGCGGCGTTCGCGCGCGACCTGCAGGCGATCTACGTGCACCTGGGCAACGGCGACATGGCCGCCACCGACGGCATGGACGCGCTGCTGCGCCGCGTCGGTGGCGCCCGGGGGCGGAGCCTGCAGCCGATGGCCGATGCCATCGGCGCGCTGGACTTCGAGCGCGCGCAGGATCTTTGCCGCCACTTGCTGGACGCGGCCGCCGCTTGATCCTTGGGCAGTCCTGCGTGAGCCGGGCAGATCCAGCGCTGCGGTCGGCGGCTGACTTGCGGGAGCACCGCAGCGCGTGGCCTGCCTGACGCGACGGCGATCCGCCGTCGAAGGCCAACGGGCTCCCGGGCCGACGAACAGGGCGGGTGCATGTCGGCTGTTCAATCGATCTAAAACATCCAAAACGTCTAAATTATTGATTCCACGGGTCGAAAAGCCTCCATCGACTTTGTCATCACCGAACAGACCACGCCCAATGACCACCAGCCATCAGCAGACTTCCCGCGGTGCCGGCCTTCAGGCCGCCCCGACGGTACGCCGGTCCGGCCGCGCGCTGCGTGCCCTCCTGGTAGACGACGACAAGCTCATGCTGGCCGTGCTGACCGACCTGCTGAAGGACCTGGGAACACACGACGTCAAGACGGCCGCCAGCGGCGCCGAGGCGGCGACAGCCTTCGATCGCATGCTTCCACCGCCCGATCTGATCCTGTGCGACCTGAAGATGCCCGACGGCGACGGCTTCCAGTTCATGGAGATGCTGGCATCGCGAAAGTTCGCCGGCGCCGTGGTGCTGGTCTCGGGCATGGAGGCCCGGGTGATGAACTCGGCTTCGTTGATGGCCCGCTTCCACCGCCTGAGCGTGCTGGCCACGTTGAGCAAGCCCGTCAGCGCGGCGGCCCTGGGTGCCGCCATGGCCAAGTTGACCTGAGTGTCGACGCTGATGCCCACCCCAGCTGCCATGCGCGCCGAAGACGCGCGACAGCCCACCCTGCTCGTCGTCGACGACCAGGCCGTGAACATCCAGGTACTGCATCGTGCGTTCTGCGCCGATCACCAGGTGCTGATGGCAACCAGCGGCGCGCAGGCATTGCGCATGTGCCGAAGCCACCGGATCGACCTCGTCCTCCTCGACGTGGCGATGCCCGGGATGGGCGGCCACGAGGTCTGCCGCCAGCTCAAGAGCGACCCCGCCACGTGCGACATCCCGGTGGTCTTCGTCACGGCGCACGATGACCCCGACATGGAGGCCTTCGGGCTCGAACTGGGTGCCGTGGACTTCATCGTCAAGCCGATCAAGCCGGCCGTGGTGCGGGCACGCGTCAAGACCCACCTGGGCCTGGCGCGCGCCAGCGCGCTCGTTGGCGCGACGCTGGAATGTACCGCCGCAGGCATCCTGGCGACGGACGTCCTGGGTCGGGTCAGCCACTTCAACAGGCCGTTCCTGGCCATGTGGGACATCGACCCCGAACTGATGGGCCCGTGCCGCGACCACCCCGCGGTCTTCGACCTGATGCACGCGCGCACGCTCCACCCCGACAGCTACCGCAACGCCCTGGGCGCCGCGCTGGCACGCCACGACACGACGGACGGCTTCGACGCTGTCGAGCTGCCGGGCGACCGACATCTCGAGCAGCAGGTCCATCCCTTCTGCATCAATGGCAAGCAGGTCGGGCACGTCCTCAGCTTCCGCGACGTCACCGAGCACCGGCGTGCTGCCGTGCAGCTGCGCTCGCTCAACGAGACGCTCGAGTCGCGCATCCTGGATCGCACGCTCGAACTCGAAGCCTCAGTGCAGCGCGCCGATGCGGCCAGCCAGGCCAAGAGCCAGTTCCTGTCGAACATGAGCCACGAGATCCGCACGCCGCTCAATGGCGTGATCGGGATGGTCCACCTGGCGTTGAAGGCGGAATCCGACGAGCGCCAGCGCCACCGCCTGCAGCAGATCCAGGGCTCGGGCCAGCACCTGCTGGGCATCGTCAACGACATCCTCGACTTTTCCAGGATCGAGGCTGGCAAGCTGCAACTGGAGGAGACCGATTTCAGCTTGGCCGACTTGCTGGTCACGTTGGCCGACCAGACGAACGCGGCAGCCCGGGAAAAGGGGCTGGAACTCGCTTTCCAGGCCGATCCCGGCCTCGCCGAGTTCTATCGCGGCGACGTGCTGCGCATCCGCCAGGTACTGTTGAACTTCATCGGCAATGCCATCAAGTTCAGTACGCGTGGCGAAGTGTGCGTGCGCGCGATGGGCCTGCCGGAACATGGCTTGCGGTTCGAGGTCCAGGACCAGGGGCCCGGAATGACGGCGCAACAGTTGGCCGGACTGTTCCAGTCCTTTCACCAGGCCGACGCGTCCATGACACGCCGCTACGGCGGCAGCGGGCTGGGACTGGCCATCAGTCGGCAGTTGGCCGCCTTGATGGGCGGCGAGGTCGGCGTGCGCAGCGAGCCCGGGGTCGGCAGCCTGTTCTGGCTCGACGCGCCGTTGTCTGCCGTGGTTCCCTGCGCCCCGCCCCGCGCCGCCGCGCCCGACCTGGACGTGCTCCGAGGGGCGCGCATCCTCGTGGCGGAGGACAACCCGCTGAACCAGCGGGTCGCGGTGGACCTGCTGGAGGATGTCGGTGCGCGGGTGCACGTGGCTGCCGACGGAGCGCAAGCCATCGACCTGATGCGACTGCACGCATTCGACTGCGTGTTGATGGACATGCAGATGCCGGTCCTCGATGGCCTGGAGGCCACGCGATGGATCCGGGCCGCGCCGCGATTCTGCGCGATTCCGGTGATCGCCGTCACGGCCAATGCCAGCGAGGACGACCGTGCGCGATGCCTCGCTGCGGGCATGGTGGACTTCGTCAGCAAGCCCTTCGATCCGGCGCACCTGCACGCCACCGTGGCACGCTGGCTGACCAAGGCGCCGCCGCCTGCAGAGAAGGAATCTGCCCGCGGCCCGGCGTTCGACGTGACCGTGCTGTCGCACAACTCGGCAGGCAATCCGGAGCGCATGCGTCGCTATGCCGCGATCTTCAACGACGACATCGCGCAGGCGCTGCGCGACCTGCAGCGCGCCCTGGCACAAGGCGACCTGCCCGCGTTGGCCGACCTGGCCCACCGACTGAAGTCCTCGGCCCGCATGGTGGGCGCGACCCGCTTCGCCACGCTGTGCGAGGCGCTGGAGGCCCTGCGCGTCGGCGGCTCCATCGAGCAGGCAAGCGCCATCGTCCAGGTCATGCCGGCCATGTTGGCGCAGGTGTCGGCCGGCATCGACAAGGAGTTCGCATGAACATCATTCGCCGCACCTTGCATCCGGGGCTGGCCCTGGTTGCCTCGTCGTTTGCCGCGCTGCCACTGCTCGGTGAACATGTCGGCGCGCTGGAGATGGTCGCGGCGGCGGGGGCGACCGTCGCCATCGGATGCCTTGCATGGCGAGCCCGCGCCGGCGTCGCTGCAGGCCAGGGCCCCCCGGATACGGACGAAGCGCCCGAGCCCGCCGAAGAGCTCGCGCCGCTGCTCCTGGGCGTCCTGCCGGTATGGCGCCAGCACGTGGCAGCCGTCAAGGGGCAGACCGAGGAGGCGGTCGTGGGGCTTGCACACAGCTTCGCGGCGATCACCGAGCAGTTCGAGGCTGCCGGCTTCAAGGGAACGAACGCCTCGTCCGTCGACAGTGATGTGGCCACGATGAGCCTGCTCGTACTCTGCGAGCGGGAACTTCAGCCCATGGTGGGTGCCATGAAGGACATCCTCGGCAGCAAGCGCGCACTCGTGTCCAGCGTGCACGATCTGGCGCGCGCCACGACCGAGTTGCAGAGCATGGCCAGCGGTGTCGGTCACATCGCCGCGCAGACCAACCTGCTGGCCATCAATGCCGCCATCGAGGCCGCCCGCGTGGGCGAGGCCGGACGCGGGTTTGCGGTCATTGCCAAGGAGATCCGCAGCCTGTCGCAGGAATCCGCGCAGACGGGAAAGCTGATCACCGATCGGATGGCGCAGGTCGCGCAGATCATGCAGGACACGATGCAGGTCGCCAACAGGGCATCGGAGCACGACCAGGGCGCCATCGAGCTGTCGGGCAACGTGATCGAGGACGTGCTCGCCCACATGCGCGAGCTGAACGACCGCGCCGATTGCATGCATGCGCAGGGCGCGGTGATCCGCTCCGAGATCGACAGCCTGATGATCAGCCTGCAGTTCCAGGATCGCGTGAGCCAGCTCATCTCGGTCATCGACGCCGACATCGGTCGCCTGAACGATGGCCTCGTGCAGGCCCGGCCGATGCCACCGGCGCAGGCCTGGCTGGACGAACTGCAGAGCCACTACACGATGCCCGACCAGCGCCGAACCCACACGCTGGTCGGAGCCGCAAGCCCCTCCGCCGCGGCAACGCCGTCAGGCGCCCGCGCAATCTTCTTCTAGACGGCCGCAAAGGCACTCCCCATGGCAAAGACCATATTGATCGTCGATGACTCCAGTTCGCTGCGCGCGGTCGTCAAGCTGGCGCTGGTGCGCGCCGGCTACGCCGTGATCGAGGCGGGCGACGGCAAGGAAGGCCTGCTGCAGCTCGACAAGGCTCCGAAGGTGCACCTGATCGTCAGCGACGTGAACATGCCCAACATGGACGGCATCACGTTCGTCAGCCAGCTCAAGCAGCAGGTGCGGTTCAAGTTCACTCCGGTGGTCATGCTGACCACGGAGAACCAGGACGCGAAGGTCGCGCAGGCACGCGCGGCCGGGGCCAAGGCCTGGCTGACCAAGCCGTTCGATCCAGCGCAATTGCTCGACGCCGTCTCACGCCTCGTCCTGCCCTAGGAGCCGCCATGCAGAACCCCATTTCATTGCCCTCCGAGCTGACGATCTATTCCGTCGGCGAATGGGCGCCACGGCTGCGAGCGCACCTTGCCGAAGCGTCCGACGCGGACAATCTCGACGGCTTGCGCATCGATGCGACGACGGTGGAGGAGGTCGACGCCGCGGGCGTGCAGCTGCTGGTGTCACTGGCCAACACGCTGGCGCGCGACCGGCGCATGCTGCAGTTGGTGGCGCCAAGCGCGCCGCTGGTGCGCGCGTGCGCCGCGCTCGGCGTCCCGGAACTGCTGGCCGGAGCGGCGGCATGAACCGCTCGCAGAGCGACGAGAGCTTCGTGGTCGAAGCGCTTCCGGCCTTCATCAGCGAAGCGAACGAACAGGTCGAGACGCTGGAGCAGTTGCTGCTGCAACTGGAAGAGGTACCCGACGACCGCGAGCTGCTGGATGCCCTGTTCCGCTGCGCGCACACCCTCAAGGGGTCGGCCGGCGTGTTCGGGCTGGACGCCATCGTGGCTTTCACCCACCACGTCGAGACGCTGCTGGAACGCGTGCGCGCCGGCGAGACGAGGCTGACGCCTGCGTTGAGCACGCTGCTGCTGCAGAGCAACGACGAGGTGCGCAGCCTGGTGCGCGCCGCCCAGACCGGCGAGGCCGAGCCCCCCGACGTCGACGCCCGGCGCGCGGCCATCGTCGAACGTCTTCGAGCTGCCTCTGGCGATACCCGGCACGTTGCCGCGCCGCCCGCCATCGGTACCGTCGCCACGGCGGATGCCGCCCTGAGCGGCGAGCAGCGGTGGTCGGTGGCCGTGAGCTTCGGCGCCGACACCTATCGCAACGGCATGGATCCGTCGACCATCCTCGACTACTTGCGGGGCCTGGGCACGGTGAGCGACCTGGCCTGCGACTGCGCGGCGGTGCCGGGTCTCGACGCCGTCGATCCGGAATCCTGCCATCTGGCGTTCGCATTCAGCCTGGTCACCGCGGCCAGCCGCGCCGACATCGAGCGCGCCTTCGCCTTCGTGCGTGACGACTGCGCGCTGGACCTGCGCGAACACGATGTCGGTGTCCAGGCCGGCGTGGCGACGCCCGTGTCCGTGCCGGCTCCGCAGCCGCGTGACTGCGCAAGCCCGGCCGGTCCGGCTGACGAGAGTCGCTTCATCCGCGTCCACGCCGATCGGCTCGACGAGGTGATCAACCTGCTCGGCGAACTCGTCATCGCCGGCGCCGGCGCGTCGATGCTGGCGCGGCAGACGCGCCAGCGCAGCCTGGTCGAGGCCACGCAGCAGATCGCGCGGCTGATCGAGGGCGTGCGCAACAACACGCTGCAACTGCGCATGGTGGCCATCGGCGACACCTTCTCGCGCTTTCGTCGCGTCGTGCGCGACACCGCATCCGAGCTCGGGAAGGACGTCGTTCTCGAGATTTCGGGGGGTGACACGGAGCTCGACAAGGCGATGGTCGACCGCATTGCCGACCCGCTGATGCACCTGGTTCGCAACGCGCTGGACCACGGGCTGGAGACGCCGCAGGAGCGCGTGGCCGCGGGCAAGCAGGCGCAGGGCAGGCTCACGCTGGGCGCGCGCCACGAGTCGGGCAGCATCCTGATCCACATCGGCGACGACGGGCGCGGCATCCAGCGCGACAAGGTGCTCGCGCGGGCCTGGGAGCGCGGGCTCCTGGAGCCGGGATCCGAACCGCCCGAGGACGAGATCCTGAAGCTGGTATTCGAACCCGGCTTCTCGACCGCGGACAAGGTCACCAACCTGAGCGGCCGCGGCGTCGGCATGGATGTCGTGCGCCGCAATATCGAGGCCTTGCGCGGCACGGTCGCCATCGCGAGCCGGCAAGGGCAGGGCTCGACGATCTCGATCCGCCTGCCCCTGACCCTGGCCATCATCGACGGCTTCCTGGTCGCCGTCGGCCCGTCGAAGTTCATCTTTCCGCTGGACGCGGTCGTCGAGGTCGTCGCCAACCGTCCGACCACGACGGCGCTGGATGCGCACGGCCGCAGCTGTGTCGAATTGCGCGGCCAGGTGCTGCCGGTACTGAGTCTTCGCCAGATCTACGCCCTGGACTCGCCGCAGCCGGAGCGCTGCAGCATCGTCGTGATCCGCGGTGGCTCCGCACGCTATGGCGTCATGGTGGACGTGCTGCTCGGCCAGCACCAGACCGTCATCAAGCCCATGAGCCCGATGCTGCGCAGCCTGCGCGGCGTGTCGGGCTCGTCCATCCTCGGCACGGGCGAGGTGGCGTTGATCTTCGATGTCGCCGCGCTGGGCGCGCTGGCCATCTCCGGCAGGCCGACCCGCCCCGTATCGACGGGCACGCCCCGCACCCGAATCACCCCCCCGCAGCCAGACAACCCGGGCCCACGCGATCGCGTGTTTCCCACCAACGCACCGCAAACGCAAGAGGCCTCCACGTGAAGCTCGACAACCTGAAGATTTCCACCCGGCTGGCACTCGCCTTCGGCACCATGCTGCTGCTGATGGTGGGCCTGGCCTTGAATGGCTACCGCAACCTGGCGGCGCTGGACGACGCCCTCCTCGTCGTGACGCAGGACCGATTGCCCAAGCTGCTGGAAGCGGGCGACTGGGAGCGCGACGTCATCGTCGCCGGCCGCCACATGCGCAACATCCTGCTCCTGCCCGAGCCGGGCGAGGTGAAGCAGCAACTGGCCCAGTGGGCCGAGGTCAACAAGGAGATCGACGCCAACGTCGGCAAGTTGACGAAGACGGTGCGCAGCGAGGACGGTCAGGCCGTACTGAAGGCGGCGCTGGACAGCCGCGCCGTGTATGCCGCCACCGAAGAGGATTTCATGCGACTGGCCGGCAGCGGCGACTTCGCCGGCGCGCGCAAGCTGCTCCTGGAGCGGGCCCGCCAGCAGCAGAAGGACTACGTCGCCGCCATCCACAGTGTCTCCGAATGGCAGAGAGCGCACGTGGATGATGCCGCCAAGGATGCGGCCGCAACGATGTCCGCCGCGCGCAACGCGATGTTCGCACTGACGGCCCTGGCGGTGGCCATCGGCGCCGGCGTGGCCCTGTGGCTGTCGCGCGGGCTGACGCGCCGCCTCGCAACGTTGCTGGGCATCGCTCGCAGCGTGGCTGCCGGCAAGCTCGACAATGTCATCGACGCCGATGGCCGCGACGAAACCGGCCAGGTGATGGCCGCGATGGCCCGCATGCAGGTCGACCTGCTGGCCCGCGAGACGGTGGATGCCGACTCGCGCGGCCAGATCGCCGCCGTCGGCAAGGCACAGGCCGTGATCGAATTCGGCCTCGACGGCACCGTGCTGGCGGCCAACGACAACTTCTGCAGCGCGCTCGGCTACACCGCGCAGGAGATCGTCGGCAAGCACCACAGCATGTTCGCCGAGCCTGCCTACGCGGCGAGTCCGGAGTACCGTCACTTCTGGGACAAGCTCAACCGCGGCGAATACGACGCCAGCCAATACAAGCGCATCGGCAAGGGCGGGCGCGAGGTCTGGATCCAGGCCAGCTACAACCCGATCCTGAACAAGGAAGGCAAGCCGTTCAAGGTCGTCAAGTACGCCACCGACATCACCGCGGACAAGCTGAGGGCGGCCGACTCCGAAGGCCAGCTCAAGGCGATCAACAAGGCGCAGGCCGTGATCGAATTCGGGCTCGACGGCAAGGTGCTGACGGCCAACGAGAACTTCCTGCAGGTGCTCGGCTACTCGCTGGGCGACATCGTCGGGCAGCACCACTCGATATTCGTCGACCCGAGCGCTCGCAACGGCGTGGACTATCGCCTGTTCTGGGAAAAGCTCGGCCGCGGGGAATACGACGCCGGGCAGTACAAGCGCATCGGCAAGGGTGGCAAGGAGGCCTGGATCCAGGCCAGCTACAACCCGATCATGGACATGAACGGCAAGCCGTTCAAGGTGGTCAAGTACGCCACGGACGTCACCGCGGAGGTCAACGCCGGCAGGATGCTGCGTGAGGCCGTCGAGCAGACCCAGGCCGTCACGGCGGCCGCCAAGGAAGGTGACCTGACACGGCGCGTTTCGCTGGAAGGAAAGAGCGGCCCGATCGAGGCACTCTGCGCGGGCGTCAACGCGCTGGTGGAGACCACGTCCGTCATCTTCGACGACGTGGGCCGGATCTTCGGTGCGCTGGCGGCGGGCGACCTGTCGCAGCGGGTCACGCGCGAATACGCCGGCACGTTCGGCCAGGTGAAGAACGACGCCAACGAGACCAGCGAGAAGCTGGCCGCGATCATCGAGGACGTCGGTCGTGTCTTCTCCGGCATGGCCGAGGGCGACCTCACGCAGCGCATCACGCGGGATGCCGAGGGCGTGTTCGACCAGGTCAAGCAGGACGCCAATACCAGCTCGGACAAGCTCGCCAGCGTCATCGAGGAAGTCCGGGCCGCGGCCGGTGCCCTGACCGGCGCAGCCAACCAGGTCAGTGCGACGGCGCAGTCGCTGTCGCAATCGGCCAGCGAACAGGCGTCATCGGTGGAGGAGACGACCTCGTCGGTGGAGCTGATGTCGGCCTCGATCTCGCAGAACAGCGACAACGCCAAGGTCACGGACAACATGGCGACCAAGGCCAGCAAGGAAGCCGCCGACGGTGGCCAGGCCGTGACCCTGACGGTGAGCGCGATGAAGCAGATCGCGCACAAGATCGGCATCATCGACGACATCGCCTACCAGACCAACCTGCTGGCGCTGAACGCGGCTATCGAAGCGGCGCGCGCCGGCGAACATGGCAAGGGTTTCGCGGTGGTGGCCGACGAGGTGCGCAAGCTCGCCGAGCGCAGCCAGGAAGCGGCCAAGGAGATCGGCGACCTGGCCGGCAACAGCGTGTCCACCGCCGAGCGCGCGGGCAAGCTGCTCGACGAGATCGTGCCGTCGATCCAGAAGACGTCGGAGCTGGTGCAGGAGATCGCGGCGGCCTCGCAGGAGCAGAGCCAGACCGTCACGCAGATCGGCGGCGCGATGGGCCAGTTGAGCAAGGCGACGCAGCAGAATGCATCGGCGTCGGAGGAGCTGGCGGCCACGTCGGAGGAGCTCTCCGGGCAGGCCGAACAGCTGCAGCAGGCGGTTGCCTTCTTCACGCTCGGCAACGAGAACGTACCGGCGGCTCGCGGTCGGGCCGGCGCGCCGGTCATGCCCGAGCGCCGGGCACCCAACTCGCCGCTGCGCAGCAGCGCCAAGCCGGTTGCCGTAGCCGCCCGGGCGGTCGCGGCGACCGGCGCGCGCGGCAATTTCCGCCCTTACTGAGCGCACGCGATGAGCAAGCACTCGACGCCGGCCGCGGGCCAGGCAGCGGCCGGCGACATGCCGGCGCAATTTCTCACCTTCTACCTGGGCGAGGAGGTGTTCGGCATGGACATCCGCGGCGTGCGCGAAATCATCCAGTGCGCACCGATGACGGCGCTGCCGCTGATGCCCGGCTTCGTGCGCGGCGTGATCAACCTGCGCGGCGCGGTCGTCCCGGTGATCGACATGCACGCACGCTTCGGCCGGCCGGCCGCCGTCATCGGCAAGAAGAGCTGCATCGTCATCGTCGACAGCATGCGGGACGGCGAGCGCGGCGAACTGGGCCTGCTGGTCGATTCGGTGAGCGAAGTGATCAAGATCGCGGCCGGGCAGATCGAGCCGCCACCGGATTTCGGCAATGCGATGCGGCGCGACTTCATCCGCGGCATGGGCAAGGTCGGCCAGCGATTCGTCGTGCTGATCGATCCTGACCGCGCGCTGGACGTGCAGGAGATGGCCGGCCTGTGCGATGCGGCGCAGACTGCGCTGGCGGCCTGACGTGCCGACTCTTCGCGACGACACCTTCAGCGCGCTCGCCGCCCTGATGTACTCGGCGATCGGCCTGTCGTTCAACGACAGCAAGAAGGCGCTGGTGTCCTCGCGCCTGGCGTTGCGGATCCAGCGGCTGGGCCTGGACAGCTTCGAGGACTACCTGGCGCTCATTTCCGCCGGCGACGACGCCGGGGAGTTCCAGATGGCGGTGGACCTGCTGACCACCAACGAGACCTACTTCTTTCGCGAACCCGCGCACTACGACCTGCTGGAGCGCGAGTTGCGGGCCGAGCGGCCGCGCTCGATGGCAGTATGGAGCGCCGCCTCGTCGTTCGGCGACGAGGCCTACAGCACGGCGATGCTGCTCGCGGACCTGCAGCTGCAGGGCGCCATCGGCAACGCCTGGACCGTGCTGGGCACCGACATCAGCGACCGGGTGCTGCGCAGCGCCTGCACCGCGGTCTATCCGCAGGATCGCCTTCGCAACGTCACGCCGCAGCGCCTGAAGCGGCATTGCCTGCGCGGGGAGGGCGAGTCCGAAGGAATGGTCAAGATGCATCCCGACTTGAGCGAGCGCGTTCGCTTCGGACAGATGAACCTGTGTCAGCCCATCGAGGCGATCGGCCCCTTCGACGTGGTCTTCCTGCGCAACGTGCTGATCTATTTCGACGCTCCGACCAAGCGCGCGGTCGTCGACCGGGTGCTGACCCAACTGCGCCCGGGCGGCCTGTTCTTCATCGGCACGGCCGAAGGCCGCGTGCCCTGCGAGACTGCGCTGGAGCCCCTTGCTCCAGGCGCGTTCCGCAAGAAGGTGACCCGGTGAATGCCAAGGGCGGCGACGTCATCCACACGCTGCACCCCGGGGACCTGGCGTTCGCCACGCGCGGCGAACGGCTGGCCACGCTGCTTGGCTCCTGCGTGGCCATCGTGCTCACGGACCCGCGCCGCACGGTCGGCGTGATGTGCCACATCGTGCATGCACGGCCGGCCCCCAAGGCAGCGGCACCCAGTGCGGCGTACGCCGACGTGGCGCTGGCCGGCATGTACCGGCTCCTGCGCGACAACGCGATCTCGCCATCGCTCTGCGAGGCCTACGTCTACGGCGGAGGCAATATGTTTCCCGATCTCGTCCAGTCCTCCAGCGTCGGAGACGACAACTCGGCGTGGGCCTTCGAGGCGCTGGCCGCCGACGGGATACCGGTGCTGGCGCACGACGTCGGCGGACCGGTCTACCGGCGCCTGCGCTGGACCGTCGGCCCGTCGGCCCCGCATGCGAGCGCCGTGCGGGTCTGATCCATGGTGATCAAGGTCTACGTCGTCGACGACTCCGCCGTGGTGCGGCAGGCCTTCGTGCACCTGCTCCAGGGCGACCCCGAGATCGTCCTGATGGGCAGCGCCCCCAATCCCCTGATCGCCGGTCCGGTGATCCGCCGCACGCCGCCCGACGTGCTCCTGCTGGACATCGAGATGCCGGGCATGGACGGCCTGACCTTCCTGCGCCAGTTGATGAGCGAGACGCCGATCCCGACCGTCATCTGCTCGACGCTGAGCACGCACGGCAGCCGGGTGGCCCTGGAGGCCCTGGCTGCCGGCGCGGTGTCCGTGATCGCCAAGCCGCGCCTGGGGCTGAAGCAGTTCCTGGAGGATTCTCGGCGCGAACTGGTGCAGGCGCTGAAGGCTGCGGCGCGCTCGCGCCCGCGCAGCGTGGCGACCGCGCGTTCGGCGCCGTGCGCAGCGCCGAGCGGGCCGCATCCTGCGCCAGGGGGCCTGCACGCGCTGGCCATGAACAAGCCCGTGGTGCTGGGCAGTTCCACCGGCGGCACCCAAGCCATCGAATCGGTCCTGATGGCCTTGCCGCGCGACTGTCCGGGCATCGCGATCGTGCAGCACATGCCCGAGAAGTTCACCGAGGCCTACGCGCAACGCCTGGACCGGTCCTGCGCGATGCGCGTGCGCGAGGCGCGCGACGGCGACCGCCTGGAGCGCGGCCTGGTGCTGATCGCGCCGGGCGGACGCCACCTGCAACTGCGCAAGGCCGGCGGCCAGTATTACGCGGTGGTGGCCGACGGTCCGCCGGTCAATCGCCACAGGCCGTCGGTGGACGTGCTGTTCCGCTCGGCCGCCGCGTGCGCCGACCGCGACGTTCTGGCCATCCTGCTCACCGGCATGGGCGACGACGGCGCCCGCGGCATGAAGTTGCTGCACGACTGCGGCGCCTTCACCGTGGCCCAGGACGAGGCCAGTTGCGTCGTCTTCGGCATGCCCATGGAAGCGATTCGCCTGGGGGCCGTCGACGAGGTGCTGGGCCTGGCGAAGATCGCCCAGGCGATCCGGGACTTCGATGCGAGAGGCTGACGAGGGCGTCGAATAGAATTATTGGAACGTGCCCAGTGAAATACGCGCCTACACCACCGTCGACGTCGCCAGGCGCCTGGACGTCTCGCTTCAGACAGTTCAACGCTGGGTGGATGCCGGCATCCTCACGGGCTGGAAGACACCGGGCGGGCATCGGCGCATCGACGCGGCGAGCGCCGAGCGACTCTTCGCGCAAGGCAGGGCGCGCACGATGCCAGTGGTCGTCGTCATCGACAACAAGCCGACCGCACGCGAGCGACTGGTGGCGCTGATCCGCCAAGCCTTGCCGGGGGCCGAAGTTGCAGCGGTCGAAGATGGTTTCCAAGGCCTGGTCGCCATCGGTCGAGTCGACCCCGACATCATCGTCACCGAGGTGAGGATGCCGCATATGGACGGCATCGAGATGTTGCGCAGCCTGGTCGGCGCAGCGTTGCCCAAGCCACGGGCGTTCATCGCCGTCACTGGACTGACGGAGCCCGAACTGACTGCGCTTGGCCCTCTGCCGCGCAATGTCCTGCTGCTCAGGAAGCCGCCGAACGCCGAGGAGTTCATCGCTGCGCTCCAGGACCGGGCTGGCTGCATGAAGCCCACGGCCGCATCGCCTTCCATGGTTTCCGCGCCGGAGAAGCGAAAAACGCGCGGGCGGCATGTGCAGGGCAGCGAATGACGTAAAAAAGGGCCGGCCCGCTTGACGCGATCCGGCGCGATGCGCCTGCCCGCACGCGGGCGGCGCGGCTCCAGAAATCAGTTGGCGGCGATCGTGGCCTGGGCGACGACCTGCGCGTCGGCCGCCGACGACGACGTGTAGATGGTGGTGCCGTCGGCCGCGGCGACGGTGGCCCAGCGGCCGGCGTCGTGCGACAGGGCGTTCCCGCCGAAGGCCTCGAGCGCCAGCACGGCGGCCAGCAGCAGGGTGGACGGGGCGATCTTGGAAGTCTTGGTCTTGGTCATGTGTATCCCTCCGGAACTGGGTGCCGACGGTGCCACGGGCGGGCGGTCGGTCAGCGCCGCGCTTCCGACGGAAGCCACTTGATCAGCGCGAGCCCATCGTAGGGGCGACGCCGGCCGCGCGGATCACTTCGGCCCCCGTAACCGGCGCGCGCCGCGTCGAATACATCACGGTTACAAGATGTTTCCGAGGCGATTTCGCCTTCAGGCGCCGCCGCGCGGGCCGATAAGCGCCGTTGGAGCCTTCGAAAAAGGCGTGCCGCGCCTTTGTTCAGGCGTCGTAGCGCGCGGCCGTGAGGCCGTCGAAATCGATCTCGGGGGGACGCCCGCTCAGCAGGTCGGCGATCGCGCGGCCGGTGCCGGCGGCCATCGTCCAGCCCAGCGTGCCGTGGCCGGTGGCCAGCGTCAGGTTCTCCAGCTTCGTGGCGCCCATCACCGGCGTACCGTCGGGGGTCATCGGGCGCAGCCCGGTCCAGAACGTCGTCTTGCGCAGGTCGCCGGCGTCGGGGAACAGGTCGGTCAGCACGAATTCGAGCGTCTTGCGGCGCGCGTCGTCCAGCTTCAGGTCGTAGCCCGAGAGCTGGGCCATGCCGCCGACGCGGATGCGGTCGCCCAGGCGCGTGACGGCCACCTTGTGGGTCTCGTCCATGATGGTGGATTCGGGCGCAGCGGCGGCGTCCTTGATCGGCACCGTGATCGAGAACCCCTTGACCGGATAGACCGGGATGCGGATGCCCAGCGGTTCGAGCCAGCGCGGCGAATAGCTGCCCAGCGCCAGCACCACCTGGTCGGCGACCAGCCGGCCGGCGTCGGTGTCGACGCCGGTGACGCGCCTGCCGTCGCTGGCCAACCCGCGGATCTCGACGCCGAAGCGGAACTTCGCACCGAGCTCCTCGGCCATCCTGGCCAGCCGCTGCGTGAACAGGAAGCAGTCGCCGGTCTCGTCGCCGGGCAGGCGCAGCGCGCCGACGAACTTGTGCCTGACGGCCGCCAGCGCGGGCTCGTACTGCAGGTAGCCGGCGGTGTCGAGGACCTGGTAGGGCACGCCGTACTGGTCCAGGATCTCGGTGTCCTTGTGCACCCCATCGAGCTGCTTTTGCGTGCGAAAGAGCTGCAGCGTGCCTTGGGCGCGGTCGTCGTAGGCGATGCCCGTCTCGGCGCGCAGTTCCTTGAGGCAGTCGCGGCTGTATTCGGCCACGCGCACCATGCGCGCCTTGTTGACCCGGTAGCGCGCCTCGGTGCAGTTGCGCAGCATCGAGAAGCCCCAGCGCCACATCGAGGCCTCCAGCATCGGCTTGATGATCAGCGGGCTGTGGTTCATCAGCAGCCACTTGATGGCCTTGACCGGCACGCCGGGCCCGGCCCAGGGCGAGGCGTAGCCCGGCGAGACCTCGCCGGCGTTGCCGAAGCTCGTCTCCAGCGCGGGCCCGGGCTGGCGGTCGACGACGGTGACGTCGTGGCCCGCGCGGGCCAGGTAGTAGGCGATCGAGGTGCCGATCACGCCGCTGCCGAGGACGAGGATGGTCATGGGAGGACGCCTTCTCAAGGGTGCGCCAACTATCGCACGGCCGGCGCCGCCGACGGAACCATCGGCGCCGGGCGGGCTCCCAGACCTTCCGCCCCCGCGGCATGCCAAGATGCGCCCCATGCAAAAGACCTCGCCCTCTCGCTTGCTGGCGCTGTGCGCCGCGTTCGCCGCCGCCGCGGTCGCCTTCCCCGCCCTGGCCGCCGGCCTGCCCGCGCAGGTGCGCGAGGTCGAGGGCGTGCACGAGTACCGGCTGCCCAACGGGCTGCAGGTGCTGCTGATCCCCGACGCGTCCAAACCCACGGTCACCGTCAACGTGACCTACCGCGTGGGCAGCCGCATGGAGGGCTACGGCGAGACCGGCATGGCCCACCTGCTCGAGCACCTGATGTTCAAGAGCACGAAGAACATCGCCCAGGTCAGCACCGAGCTGTCGCGGCGCGGCATGCAGTTCAACGGCACCACGTCGGAAGACCGCACGAACTACTACGAGACCTTCCCGTCGGATCCGGTGCAGCTCGCCTGGGCGCTCCGGACCGAGGCCGAGCGCATGACCCATGCCAACATCATCAAGAAGGATCTCGACTCCGAGATGACGGTGGTGCGCAACGAGATGGAATCGGGCGAGAACAACCCGTTCCGCATCCTGATGGAGAAGACGAACGCAGCCGCGTTCCAATGGCACGCCTACGGCAAGGACACCATCGGCGCGCGCTCGGACGTCGAGAACGTCAACGTCCCGCACCTGCAGGCCTTCTACCGCAAGTACTACCAGCCGGACAACGCCACGCTGATCGTCGCCGGCAAGTTCGAGGCGGCCAAGGTGCTGGCCGAGATCGTGCAGGACTTCTCGCCCCTGCCGCGGCCGACGCGCGTCATCGAGCCCACCTACACCGTCGAGCCGGTGCAGGACGGCGAGCGCGAGGTGACGCTGCGCCGCGTCGGCGGCGAGCAGGACCTGTACGTCACGTACCACACGCCGTCGATCGCCAGCCCCGACATGCCGGCGTTCAGCATCATCGCGACCGCGCTTGGCGACACGCCCACCGGCCGCCTGCACAAGCGCCTGGTGGAGGCCGGCAAGGCCACGCAGGTCTTCGCCTGGCCCTCGCGCCACACCGATCCGGGCCAGTTCAACGCCGGCGCGATGCTCAAGAAGGACGACGACCTGGCCGCGGCGCAGCAGATCTTCCTCGACACCATCGAGGGACTGAAGGCCGAGCCGATCACCGCCGAGGAGCTCAAGCGGGCCCAGCTGCAGATCGACAAGGGCTTCGACCAGCTGCTCGCCAGCCCGCAGAACCTGTGCCTGACGCTGTCGGAGTACATCGCCGGCGGCGACTGGCGCCTTCTGTTCCTGCAGCGCGACCGCGTCGACGCCGTCACGCTCGAGCAGGTCAACGCCGTGGCCGCGGCGTGGATCAAGCCGTCCAACCGCACGCTGGGCCGCTTCATTCCCGCCGACGCGCCCGATCGCGCACCCTACGCGACCCGGGTCGATGCCGAGGCGCAGCTCAAGGACTTCAAGCCGCGCGCCACCGTCGCCGCTGGCGAGACCTTCGACTCCACCCCGGTCGGCCTGGACCGGCGCAGCGAGGTCCTCACGCTGCCCAACGGCATGAAGCTGGCGCTGCTGCCCAAGAAGAGCAAGGGCGGCACCGTGGAGATGCGCTTCGACCTGCACTTCGGCGCGCTCGACACCCTGCGCGGCAAGCGCGGCGCGGCCGCCGCCACCGGCATCATCATCGGCACCGGCACCGAGACGAAGACGCGCGCGCAGCTGGCCGACGCCTTCGCCGCGCTCAAGACCGACTGGGAGCTCAACGGCGGCACCAGCTGGGGCCACGCGTCGCTGACCACGCGGCGCGATGCGCTGCTGCCGGCGCTCGAGCTGCTGGCCGAGGCGATGCGCAAGCCCTCGTTCTCGCCCGACGAATACGAGCAGGGCAAGCGCCAGGCGGTGCAGGGCCTGGAGCAGGCGAGCGACGATCCGGGCGCGCTGGCCGGCCTGGCGCTGTCGCGCGCGCAGCAGCACTACGCCGCCGACGATCCGCGCTACACGCCCACCTTCGCCGAATCCATCGCCGAGACCCAGGCCACCCGCCTCGACGACGCGATCGCGTTCTACCGCACCTACTGGGGCGCCGACCACGCGGACATGGCCATCGTCGGCGACTTCGACGCGGCACGGGCCAAGGCGGCGGTCGCGCGCCTGTTCGGCGACTGGAAGTCCGCGGTACCGTTCGTGCGCATCCCCAACGTGCCGACCGACGCCGCCGGCCTGCGCCTGGTCACGCCGCTCAAGGACAAGGCCAACGCGACGCTGTTCGCCACGCTGCCCCTGAAGATGGGCGACGCGGACCCCGACTACCCGGCGCTGACCCTGGCCACCCACGTGCTGGGCGGCGGCGAGTTCGGCTCGCGCCTGAACGCGCGCATCCGCCAGAAGGACGGCCTGTCCTACGGCGTGGGCGCCGGGCTCGAGGCGTCGCCGTTCGAGCCGCTCGGCTCGATCGGCTTCGAGGCCATCTTCGCCCCGCAGAACCGCACCCGCGTGGAGGCCGACTTCGACGAGGAACTGGCTCGCTTCGTCAAGGACGGCATCACCGCCAAGGAGCTGGTCGAGGCGAAGCAGGCGATCCTGGCGGCGCGCGTCACCGCGCGCACCAGCGACGCGACGGTGGCCAGCAACTGGATGTTCAAGCTCGACCAGGGCCGCACGTTCGCCTGGAGCGCCGACCAGGACGCGAAGCTCGCGGCCCTGAGCGTCGACCAGGTCAACGCCGCCATCCGCAAGTGGATCGCCCCCGCCCGGATCAACTGGTCCGTCGCCGGCACCTTCGACGGGAAGAAGTAGTTGGACGAGGACCTGCCGCCGCTGCCGCCCGCCGAGCCCGGCCGCTACCGCCACTACAAGGGTGGCGAGTACGAACTGGTGGGCGTGGCGCGCCACAGCGAGACGCTGGAGCCGCTGGTGATCTACCGGCCGCTGTACAACGCCACCGGTCTGTGGGCGCGCCCGCACGCGATGTTCTTCGGCGAGCTCGAGGTCGACGGCCGGCTGCAGCCGCGTTTCGTCCGCCTCTAGCGCGCCCCGCGGCGCCGCCCGGTCGCGCCGCCGCGCCGTCGATTCGCGTCCGGAAATCGACGGTCGGTCGCCTCGGCGACCCGCACCGGGCCCGGTGCCGATATGCTTGCGCCTTTCGAGTCCGCCGTTGCGGACTCGCCAGTGTTGCCAAAAGAATCCCAGAGGAGCCAGTCAGATGACGCTGTCCCGCCGCTTCGCCGTGCCCCGTTCGACCCCCATCGCCGTCGCGCTCGCGCTGGTCCTGGCCGCCGGCCTGCTCGCCGGCTGCAACCGGCCCGGCGCGGCCGCCGCCGCCGGGGCCGCATCGGCGCCGGCCGCGTCGCTGCTGATCGCGGCCGAGGACGTGCGCACGGTCGGACTGCAGACACATGCGTCCGGCCCGGTCATCACCGGCTCCATCCAGCCCGAGCGCCGCGCCGACCTGCGCGCCGAGATCTCGGCGGTGGTGCTGCAGGTGCTCAAGGACAACGGCGAGCCGGTGCACAAGGGCGACCTGCTGGTGCGCCTGGACGACACCGCGATCCGCGACAGCCTGCAGTCGGCCGAGGAGGCCGGCCGTGCCGCCGCCCAGGCGCTGGACCAGGCGCAGCGCCAGTACGCCCGCGTGAAGACGCTGCAGGCCGAGGGCATGAGCTCGCAGCAGGCGCTCGACGACGCCGAGGTGCGCCGCAACACCGCGCAGAGCGAGCGCGTGGCCGCCGACTCGCGCACCGTCGCCGCGCGCCAGCAGCGCACCCGCACCGAGGTGCGGGCGCCGTTCGACGGTGTGGTCAGCGACCGCAAGGTCTCGGCCGGCGACACCGCCGCCATCGGCAAGGAACTGCTCAAGGTGATCGACCCGGCCAGCATGCGCTTCGAGGGCCTGGTGTCGGCCGACCGCATGGGCGACATCCACGTCGGCCAGGTGGTGCAGTTCCGCATCAACGGCTTCGACCGGACCGACTTCACGGGCAAGGTGCGCCACGTCGATGCGACCGCCGACGCTCTCACGCGCCAGGTGGCCGTGATCGTCGACTTCGCACCTGGCACCGCACCCAAGGTGGCCGGCCTCTACGCCGAGGGCCGCATCTCGTCCGACAGTGCCCAGGCCATCCTGCTGCCCGAGGCCGCGGTGGTCAAGGAAGGCGACAGCACCTACGTCTGGCGCCTGGTGGGCACCACGCTGGCCAAGACCCCGGTCAAGCTCGGCGAGCGCGATGCGCGCCTGGGCAACGTGGTGGTGCTGTCGGGTATCGCCACGGGCGACCGCGTGCTGCGCACGCCGGGCTCCACGCTGGCCAACGGACAGAAGTTCGAGATGGCGAAGCCGGTGGCGCCGGCCGCCTCGGTGGCGCCGGGCGCCTGAACGGGAGCGAACGATGTTTCTTTCCGACTTCAGCATCAAGCGGCCGGTGGCCGCGATCGTCATCATCATCACGCTGATGGGGCTGGGCCTGATCGCCCTCAACAAGCTTCGCGTCAACCAGATCCCCGACGTCGAGCAGCCCGTGATGGTGGTCAGCATCACCTACCCGGGCGCGTCGCCCGACACCGTCGAGCGCGAGATCGTCAATCGCATCGAGCGCGCGCTGCAGGGCATCGAAGGGGTCGACCAGACGCGCTCGTCGTCCACCGCCAGCGAGGGCAACGCCCAGTTCGTGCTGGTGTTCGACTTCCACAAGAACATGGTGCAGGCCTCCGACGAGGTGCGCAACGCCATCGGCACGGTACGCTACAAGCTGCCCACCGAGATGCGCGAGCCGGTGCTCACCCGCATCGATCCGTCGGCCCAGCCCATCATGCAGATCGCGCTGGCCTCGTCCACGCTGTCGCACGCCGAGATCTCGCGCCTGGCCGAGGACCAGCTGGCCGACCGCTTCCGCGCGCTGCCCGGCGTGGCCACGGTCAACGTCAACGGCTCGCTCACTCGCGAGCTGAGCGTGCTGCTGCACGCGCAGAAGCTGCGCGAATTCGGCGTCTCGGTCACCGAGGTGGTCAACGCGCTGCGCGCGCAGAACGCCACCGCGCCGGTGGGCAAGGTGCGCGGCGCGCTGGAAGACCAGAGCATCCGCCTGGTCGGCCGCTTCGAGTCGCCCGCCGAGTTCAACCAGATGCTGATCAAGCGCAGCGGCGACAACCTGATCCGCCTGGGCCAGGTCGCCACCGTGCAGGACGGCTTCGCCGAGATGGGCGGCTACAACGAGCACAACGGCCAGCCCAACGTGGGCATCTCGGTCACCCGCACCCGCGACGGCAGCACCGTGACCATCGCCAAGGAGGTGCGCGACCTGGTCGAGACGATCAACAAGGAACAGGCCGGCAAGGCCAAGCTCGACGTCACCCAGGACGGTGGCAACGACGCGCAGAGCAGCCTCGACAACGTCGTGCATTCGCTCTTCTTCGGCGCCGGCCTGACGATCCTGGTGGTCTACGTGTTCCTGAACTCGTGGCGCTCGACGCTGATCACGGGCCTGAGCCTGCCCACTTCGGTCATCACCGCCTTCATCGCGGTGTGGCTGTGCGGCTTCACGCTCAACTTCATGAGCCTGCTGGGCCTGTCGCTGGCCATCGGGGTGCTGATCGACGACGCGATCGTGGTGCGCGAGAACATCGTGCGCCACATGCAGCGCGGCGAGGATCGGCGCACTGCGGCACTCAACGGCACGGCCGAGATCGGCATGGCGGTGGCCTCGACCACGTTCTCCATCGTCGCGGTGTTCGCGCCGGTGGCGTTCATCCCCGGCATCACCGGCGAGTGGTTCCGGCCGTTCGGACTGACCGTGGTCGCCTCGGTGATCGTCAGCCTGTTCATCTCGTTCACGCTCGATCCGATGCTGTCGGCCTATTGGGGCGACCCGGTGGACCTGCACAACGCGCCGCGCAAGGGCATCGGCCGCATCCTGCAGCGCTTCAACGACTGGTTCGACCACCAGGCCGACCGCTACGGCCGCGTCATCGAGTGGGCGCTGCACCACCGCTGGTACATGGGCTGGGCGGCGTTCCTGAGCTTCGTGCTGGCGCTGGCGCTGCAGGGCGCGCTCGGCGGCTCCGACTTCCTGCCCAAGTCCGACAGCGGCACGCTGGCGGTCGACGTGCGCATGCCGCCCAGCAGCAGCCTGGACTACGCGCGCATGAAGCTCGAGGCCGGCATGGCGCTGGCCAAGACGCTGCCCGAGACGGTGGCCACCAACGGCTTCATCAACGCCAACCAGGGCCGCATCTACATCGACATCGGCAAGAGCACGCAGCGCAAGCGCAGCGCGACCGAGGTCGGCATCGACCTGCGCAAGCAGATGGCGCGGCTCGTCGGCGCCGAGTACACCGTGATCGACGACCTCAGCAACGGCGCCCAGAAGCCGGTGCAGATCCGCTTCCACGGCACCGATTCGCGGCGCCTGCTGGCCATCACCAACGACTTCATGGACAAGCTGCGCCAGGTCAAGGGCGCGGTGGACGTCGGCCTGTCCGAGCAGGATCCGCAGCAGGAACTGCGCATCGACCTGGATCGCGGGCTGGCCAACTCGATGGGCGTGTCCGTCAACGACGCCGCGCAGTCGCTGCGCGTGGCGTTCGCCGGCGTGGAGGCCGGCGACTGGGTCGACCCGACCGGCGAGGCGCGCGACGTGGCGGTGCGGCTGGCCCCGGAAGACCGGGTCGACGCGAGCAACATCGAGCGCCTGCCGATCGCCGTGGCCGGCAGCGACCGCATGGTGCCGCTGGAGCAGATCGCCACCGTGACGATGGGCAAGGCGCCGTCCAAGATCCAGCACGCGAACTCCAAGCGCATGGTGGTGGTCACCGCCAACGCGCAGGGCCGTTCGTCCGGCGAAGTGACGACCGACGCGTTGAAGATCGCCAACGCGATCCAGTTCCCGCCGGGCTTCGGCATCGAGCTGACCGGCGCGTCGCAGAGCCAGCAGGAGGTGTTCAGCAACCTGGGCATCGCGCTGATCTCGGGCGTGCTGCTGATGTACCTGGTGCTGGTGATGCAGTTCGGCTCGTTCACCGCGCCGATCCCCGTGATGATCTCGTTGCCGCTGAGCCTGATCGGCGTGGTGATCGCGCTGGTGTCCACCCACGGCACGCTCAACCTGATGAGCATCATCGGGGTGATCATGCTGATGGGCCTGGTGGCCAAGAACGCCATCCTGCTGCTGGACGCCGCCCGCGCCGAGGAGCGCGAGGGCATGGATCGCGAGGAGGCGCTGATGCACGCCGGCCGCAAGCGCCTGCGCCCGATCATGATGACCACCTTCGCGCTGATCGCCGGCATGATGCCGGTGGCCATCGGCCTGGGCGAGGGCGGCGAGTTCTATCGCCCCATGGCGGTCACCATCATCGGCGGCACGATCACGTCGACGATGCTGACGCTGCTGGTGATCCCGTGCTTCTACGATTCCATCGAGATGATGCGCGAACGCCTGGTCCTCAAGTTCAACCGGCGCTCGGAGCGCTGGACCGCGGTCGGCGGCTTCGTGCTGACGCTGCTCGAGTTCGTCGCCTTCCTGACCACGCTGCGCTTCTTCTGGCGCCTGGGTCGGCGCGCGCTGGGCCTGCCGACCGGCGGCCTGTGGCGCAAGGAGGCGCCCGCGGCCCCGCACGGCGGGCAACCGGTGTTCAATCCCTGAGGAGGGTGCGGCGGTGACCCCACGGACCCTGGTCCCGGCCCACACGCTGGCCGAGCCTGACCTGCACGCGGCCACGGTGGCCGCCTTCGCCGACTATCTGGTCGGCCCGTTCCAGATGGCGTTGGCGCAGTTCCCGTCGTTCGTCGGCCGCCAGGGCATCGACCTGGCGCGCAGCCGGGTGGCGGTGCGCGACGGCGCGATCGGCGCCTTCGCGTTCGTGTGCCCGCGGCCGGAGGTCGGTCGCTGGCGCCTGGGCGTCATGGGCGCACTGCCGGCCGCGCGCGGCAGCGGTGCCGCGCCGGCCCTGCTCGACGACTTCATCGCCCGCGCCGCCGCCGCCGGGCTGCCGGCGGTGGAACTGGAATGCTTCGCGGAGAACGAGCGCGCGCTGCGGCTGTATCGCAGCCGCGGCTTCGAGCTGGTGTGCGCGCTCAACGGCTGGCAGGCGCCCGCTGCTGGCGCGGGCGTCCCCGGGGACGCGCCGTCGGGCGACGTGCGCGCGGTCGAGCGCGCCACCGCGTTCGCGTGGCTGGCGTCCGCCAACCTGCGCTTCGACGGCCTGCCGTTCCCCAACACCGACCGCTCGCTGGCGGCGCAGACGCGGTCGCTCTCGTTCTGGCAGTACGGCAGCGCGCAGCTCGCGTTCAGCGTCGCCGACGGCACGCCCCCGCAGATCCACAGCCTGGTCGACCTCGACCCGGCGCTGCGCGACGCCGAGGTGCTGGCCCGGGCGGTGCGCGCGGCGCATCCGGACGTGTTCGCCCCGCCCATCCTGCGCGACGACGTGGGCGGCGCGGCGCTGCGCCGCGCCGGCTTCGCGCCGCACGGCATGAGCCAGGTACTGATGCAGCGCCGGCTTCAGGCGTCCGACCGCGCCAGCGCCTGAAGCTTCTCGACGGTCGCCCAGTTGCGCGCCGTGCCGCGTTCCCTGAGCACCTTGCCCACCGCCTTGGCGACGCGGCTCTCGATGACGCCGTTGGCGCACCACAGCCACGCGGCGTGCGCGCCGACCGCGAAGGCTTCCGGTGCCCAGTCGCCGTGCGCGAGCGGCGCCAGCTCGGCGAGCGCCGTGGCGTCCTGCGTGAACATCACCAGGAGGCGGGCGTCGTCGTCCGCATGGCGGCGCAGCGGGTGCTCGGCGATCGCCGCGGCGAGGTCGGCGGCGGTCTTGACGACCACCTCGCAGTCGACACCCGTCTGCGCGAGGATCGCCGCACGCAGCCGCGCCGCATGGCTCGCGGCCGTGCCGCCGCGGGCGTCGAAGACGGCGTTGCCGCTGTTGAGCAGCGTGCGCACGCCGGTGAACCCCAGCGCGGCCATCAGCGCGCGCAGGTCGGCCATGGCCACGCGCTTGGCCTTGCCCACGTTGATGCCGCGCAGCAGGGCGATGTAGCGTTTCATGCGCCGCATTCTGACCGAGCCGCGGCGCGATGTCCCCTGCCCGACGGCCGCCGGGGGCCCTCGGTACACTTCGTCGCCCATGTCCAAGCTGTCCAGCGCCCGATCCCGCCCCGCCCACCCGATGCGCCGCCTGCTCGGCTACGCCCGCGGCTACCGTCGCGACATGGTGCTGGCCACCGTGTATTCGGTGCTCAACAAGTTCTTCGACGTGCTGCCCGAGCTGCTGATCGGCATCGCGGTGGACGTCGTCGTCAACCGCAGGACCTCGTTCGTCGCCCGCCTGGGCGTCGTCGATCCGAAGCAGCAGCTGATCCTGCTGACCGTGCTGACCATCGTCATCTGGCTCGGCGAGTCGTTGTTCCAGTATCTCTACGAACTGAAGTGGCGCGGCCTCGCGCAAAGCCTGCAGCACGAGCTGCGCATGGCGGCCTACGGCCACGTGCAGCGCCTGGAGATGGCCTACTTCGAGCGCAACCGCAGCGGCAACCTGCTGGCCGTGCTCAACGAGGACGTCAACCAGATGGAGCGCTTCCTCAACGGCGGCGTCAACGACCTGATCCAGGTCTTCGTCGGCTCGCTGATGGTGGGCGGCGTGTTCTTCGCGCTGACCGCCAGGCTGGCCGCGCTGGCGCTGATCCCGGTGCCGCTGATCCTGTACGGTGCGTTCTGGTTCCAGCGCCGGCTCGCCTCGCGCTACACGGCGATGCGCGAGGCCGCGGGGGCGATGGCCACGCGCCTGAACAACAACCTGCAGGGCATCGCCACGATCAAGGCCTACACCGCCGAGGACTTCGAGGCGCGCCACATCGAGCAGGCCTCCATCGCCTACCGCGAGCGCAACCGCGAGGCGATCCGCCTGTCGGCCGCGATCACGCCGGTGATCCGCATCGCCATCCTGGCCGGCTTCGCCGTGACGATGCTGTACGGCGGCCTGATGACGCTGGACGGCGCCATCGGCGTGGGCAGCTACTCCGCGCTCGTCTACCTGACGCAGCGGCTGCTGTGGCCGCTGACGCGCCTGGCCGAGATGACCGACCTGTACCAGCGCTCGATGGCCTCGACCGAACGCGTGATGAACCTGCTGCAGACGCCGGTGGCGATTCCCTACGCGGGGCGCGCGCTGCCGCGCGCGCAGGTGCGCGGGGAACTGGTCTTCGACGACCTGCGCTTCGCCTACCAGGCCGCGTCGACCGCCCCCGGCACGGTGCGGCCGGCGCTCGACGGCATCTCGCTGCGCATCGCCCCTGGCGAGACGGTAGCCTTCGTCGGCAGCACCGGCAGCGGCAAGAGCACGCTGATCAAGCTGCTGCTGCGCTACTACGACACGGCGCCGGGCCGCATCCGCCTGGATGGCACGGATATCACCACGCTGGACCTGCAGGACCTGCGACGCGCGATCGGCTACGTGTCCCAGGACAGCTTCCTGACCGACGGCACGGTGGCCGACAACATCGCCTACGGCCTGCACGACGTCGCCGAGGCGGACATCGTGCGCGCCGCGCAGGCGGCCGAGGCGCACGAGTTCATCCGCCTGCTGCCGCAGGGCTATCGCACCCCGGTGGGCGAGCGCGGCATGAAGCTGTCCGGCGGCCAGCGCCAGCGGCTCGCGCTGGCGCGCGCGATCCTGAAGAACCCGCCCATTCTTGTCCTGGACGAGGCCACGTCGGCGGTCGACAACGAGACCGAGGCGGCGATCCAGCGCTCGCTCGACCGGCTGGTTCGGGGCCGCACCAGCATCCTGATCGCCCACCGGCTGTCCACCGTGCGGCAAGCCGATCGCATCCACGTGATGGAGGCCGGTCGCATCGCGGAGTCGGGCACCCATGACGAACTGGTCGCCCACGGCGGCCTCTACGCGGCGCTGTGGCGCCTGCAGACCGGCGAGCGCGACACTGCCGCCCCCCGCAAGGAGAACCCATGATCGTGCGCATCGACATCGACCGCGGGGGCGACTCGTTCGGCTACCGCGTCAGCTACGAGTCCGAGGAGATGTACGCCGACGACGGCCTCGAATCCATCGTCGAGTGCCTGGTCGCGGCGGTCGAGGGCATGCCGCCCGAGGCGGTGGCCGCCGAGCTCTGGTACGACCGCGTCGTCTCCGGCACCTACCCGCTGTCGGTGATCGGCATGAGCATCGAGCAGGTGGCCCAGCACGCGGCCAACACCACCGCGATGATCGACGACGCGATGCCCGATCGCTGACCGGACGGCGGCGGCGTCGCCGGCCGCCGCGGAACGGGCGATTGCTGCAGTGCGGCGGCCGCGGGGCTGCCACTGAATCATCGGTTCGCCGCCTGCCATTGCGATTTGCGGGATGGCCGTCGTCCGGGGGCCCGCTCAAGATCGTGCGTCCAGGAGCCCAGGGTTGTCCACGTCGGGGAGTGGCGCGATGTCCGTGATGACGCACGAAGCGAAGTGGCGACTGCTGGTCGGTGCGGCGCCGGTCGTCGGTGTCGCCTTCTTCGTGTGGGCGGCCGCGCAGGGCGAGGCCGACGTCGCGCGCTCGCCCACGGCGCGCGCGATCCTGGCCGTCGTCGCCGCGCTCGGCACGGCGGTGGCCTGGTGGACGGCGCGCCAGCTGCGCGCCGCGCCGACCGTCAGCGTGGCGCGGGCCAGCGCGCTGGCCCGCGCCGGCCAGCTCGCCGGCCCGGTGGCGCTGCGCGGCCGCGCGCGCGCCATCCCCGACGCGGTGCCGCTGGTCTCTCCCGGCGGCGAGCTGTGCCTGTGGTTCCGGCACGGCGGGCCGTCCGCCCGCCCCGACGTTGCCGTCGACAGCCTGCGCCCGTTCCTGCTGGCCGACGCCAGCGGCGAGTGCATCGTGCTGCCTGCCGGTGCCGACGTGGCCGGCAGCGGCAGCGTGCCTGTCGCGGCCGCGCGCGCCGGCCTGGCGGAACGCGCCGACCTCGACGACCCGCCGTCCGGCGAGCGCCTGCTGCGCGCCGGCGACCGCATCCACGTGGTGGGCCGGTTCGTGGCGGTGTCGCCCGAGTCGCTGGCGCTGCAGGGCGAGGCGGCCGCGCGGGTGGCGCGGTCCGAGGGCGTGGCGGCGCAGCTGCGCGCGGGCGACCCGCAGCCGCTGCGTGACCTGCGCTCGGCGGCCGTCGCGGGCGCCGCCTTCGTGGCCGCGCCGTCGCGCGCGGCGCCGGGCCTCGCGCTGCCGGTGATCGCCGCGCCGGGCGCCGGCCAGCCCGTCGTCATCCGCATCGGCGCCGACGACGGCGCGGGCAGCGTCTACGGCATGCTGGCGGTGGTCGACAGCCTGGTGCTGGTCGTCTCGTCCTTGCTCGTCGCCTGGCCGATGATCCTGCCGGGATGAGGTCCGGCCCGGCGTTCAGCGCCGCAGGAATTCCAGCAGCAGCGCCGTGACGCGCGCCGGCTCCTCGTGCGGCAGCCAGTGCGTGGCCTGCGGGAAATGGAACACCTCGCCGGCCTCGCACCGGGCCAGCGACGCCTCGGCCAGCCCGGGCTCGAGCGCCGCGTCGCGGTCGCCCCACAGCAGCCGCACCGGAATGGCCACCTTGCGGCGCGGGTCGGCCGGGCGCGGGGCCAGGCGCAGCGCGCGATACCAGTCGAGCATGGCGGTGAGCGCACCCGGCCGCGACCAGGCCTCGCGGTAGACGGCCAGGTCCTCGGGCGAGAACGCGCCGGGCCGGCTGGAGCCGACGAGTGCAGCCGCCAGCCGGCGGAAGTCGTCGGCGCGCAGCAGTGCCTCGGGCAGGCGGGGCAGCTGGAAGAATGCCATGTACCAGCTCTTGAGCCACTGCGACGGGTGGCGCCGCAGGTAGTCGGAGAACACCCCGGGGTGCGGCGCGTCGACGATCGCGACGCGCTCGACGACGTCCGGGTGGTGGAGGGCCAGGAACCAGGCGACGACGCCGCCCCAGTCGTGGCCGACCACCTGGGCGCGCGCGCGGCCGAGCACGCGCACGATGGCCACGATGTCGGCCGCCAGCAGGTCGATGCGGTAGGCGGCCGCGCCCGCGGGCCTGCTGCTCAGGCCGATGCCGCGCTGGTCCGGCGCCACCACGCGAAAGCCGGCGGCGGCCAGCGGCGCGAGCTGGCGCCGCCAGCCGTGCGAGGTCTCCGGAAAGCCGTGCAGCAGGAGCAGCAGCGGGCCGTCGGCGGGGCCGGCGGCGAGCGCGTGGAAGCGCAGGCCGTTGGCGTCGATCTCGAGCGGGGCGATCGGGCAGGGGTCCGGGGCGGTCATGCGGCCATTGTCGGCGCCCGCCGCGCCGGGAACGTGACGCCGGCCCGCCCCCGCGGTGGCGGGCGCGCCACGCGGGCGCAGCCGCGCGCGGGTTGCGACTACGATGGCGAGCGGGCGCCTGCCACCCGTTCGCGGGCCGGCGCCCGCCCGACCTTCGCCCCGGATCCTCCAGCTTGTTTCGTTCCGTCCGCCATGTCCTCTCGAGGGCTCTGCTGAAGAAGCGCCCGCCGGTGCCGCCGGTCGGGCTCGCGCTCCGTGGCTCGGCCTTCAGCGGCGCCGCGGGCCTGCCGTGGCCGGAACCCGGCGTGAGCCAGCCCAGCCTCGAGCGCTGCCTGATCCTGGCGCTGCTGCTGCACATCCTGCTGTTCCTGGTGGTCGGCACCGCGCCCGGCGGCGATTCGCCGGCCGCCAGCCGGCGACCCGGGGAATTGGCGGTCTACCTGCCCGACGCGGTCGAGTCGCGCGCAGCGGCCGCCCGCGACGCGACGGTGCCGACCGTCGACGGCGCGGCGCCGGCCGCCGAAACTGGGGACGCTGCCGCGGCGGCGCCGGGTGCGGCGTCCGCGGCCGAGCGCACGCTGGCCGACACCGCCGAGGCGACGGCGATCGTCGAGCCGTCGATCGTCATCCGGGACGCCGCCGCGCCGCCGGCCACGTCGCCCACCGAGGCGCCGGACGCCGCGCTACCGCTGCTGCTGTCGCGCAAGGCGCCGCTGGCCGCCGGCCAGGCGTCGTCGGCGCTGCCGTCGCCGCCGGTGGCCCGCGCGTTGCCGGTCGCGCAGCCCGCGTCCGCCCCGGCACCGCTGCCCGCGCCGGCCCCCGTGCCCGCCGCCGCGCCGCTGCCGCCGCCGGCCGCGTCCGAGCCGCCGCCGGTTCCGCCACCGACGCCGCTGCCGGCCCCGCTGGCCGCGCCGTTGCCGGCACCGACCGCGCTGCCCAGGCCCGCATTCGCGCCGCTGGCGGTGCCGGTGCTGCCGCCGCCCGCACTCCTGCCGCCGCCGCTGCCGGCCCCCACGCCGATGCCGGCGCCGCTGAGCGCGCCGCGGCCGGCTGCGGTGCCCTTGCCGAAGCCGACGTTCGCCCCGCTGGCGGTGCCAGTCGTCAAGCCGGCCGCGGCGGTGCCGCCTGCGTCGGCACCCGCACCCGCACCCGCACCCGCACCGGTGCCCGTGCCCGTCCCGGCGCCGGTACCGGTACCCGTTCCCGCACCGACGCCGCTGCCCGCACCGCTGTCGGCGCCACAACCGGAGGCCGCGGCGCTGCCCCGGCCGACGTTCACGCCGGTGCCGGTGCCGGTGGCACGGCCGGTGCCGGCGCCGGCGCCGGCGCCGACGCCTGCACCTGCACCTGCACCTGCACCTGCACCTGCACCTGCACCTGCACCCGTCGCCCCATCGGCCCCGGTGCCCGGTCCGGTACCCAAGTCCGCGCCGACGCCGGCACCGGCACCGGCACCGGCACCGGCACCGGCACCGGCACCGGCACCAGCGCCAGCGCCAGCGCCAGCGCCCACGCCCACGCCCACGCCCACGCCCACGCCCGCGCCCGCGCCCGCCCCGCGACCGCCCCTGATCGAGCCGCGCCCGCAGGCCGACGGCAGCGCGACCGCCGCGCCGTCGACCGCACCGCCGGCGCAATCGGTTCGACCCGTGGATGCGCCCGCGCTGCGCGGCGGCGCCGGTGGCACGAATGCGCCGACCGGCAACAGCGGCGGCAAGCTGAACCTGGACGGCTCGAGCGGCAACGGGCCGGGTTCGGCCGTGCCGTCGGGCAGCGGCGCCAGCGCGCCGCTGAACCTTGACCTGCACGGCGGCGGCTCGGGGCCCAGCCTGGGCCGCACCCGCAGCGGCCTGGTGCCGGCGCTGCCGGCCCCCGCCGAGAAGAAGACCCAGCTCGAGACCGACCTCGAGAAGGCCAACCGCGCCAAGTGCTCGGACGCCTATGCCGGCAGCGGCCTGCTGGCGGTGATCCCGCTGGCCAAGGACGCCGTCACCGGCAAGGGCTGCAAGTGGTAGCCGGGCCGCGGGCGGCGCCTGCCGTCGCGCGTCAATGCGCCGCAGCCGTCGCGCGCCACACGGTGTTGCCGACATCGTCGGCCACCAGCAGTGCGCCCTTGGCGTCGATCGCCACGCCCACCGGCCGGCCGGCGGCCTCGCCGCGGTCGTTGACGAAGCCGGTCAGCACGTCCACCGGCGCGCCGTTCGGCCGACCGTCGGCGAACGGCACGAACACCACCTTGTAGCCCACCGGCGGCTTGCGGTTCCACGAGCCGTGCTCGCCGATGAACATGCCGTTGGCGAACGGCGCGGGCAGCGCCGTGCGCGTGGCCGCGGCCAGGCCCAGCGCGGCGACATGGGCGCCGAGCGCGTAGTCCGGCGCGATGGCCCTGGCCACCATGTCGGGGCGCGGCGGCTGCACGCGATCGTCCACGTGCGGGCCGTAGTAGCTCCAGGGCCAGCCGTAGAACGCGCCGTCCTTGACGGACGTGAGGTAGTCGGGCACCAGGTCGTCGCCGAGCTCGTCGCGCTCGTTGGCCACCGTCCACAGCGCGCCGCCGCCGGGCGCCCAGGCCATGCCGTTGGGATTGCGCAGGCCGGTGGCGAACAGGCGCTTGCTGCCCGTGGCGCGATCGATCTCCCAGATCGCCGCGCGGCCTTCCTCGGCCGGCAGGCCGTTCTCGGCGACGTTGCTGTTGGAGCCGGTGGTCGCGTACAGGCGGCTGCCGTCCGGCGTCGCGAGGATGTTCTTGGTCCAGTGGTGGTTGATGGTGCCGGCCGGCAGGTCGGCCAGCTTGACCCCGGGCGCGGCGATGCTGGTCTCGCCAGCCTTGTACGGGAACTTCAGGATCGCGTCGCTGTCGGCCACGTAGAGGTCGTCGCCGACCAGCGCCATGCCGAACGGCGAGTTCAGCGCGTCGATGAAGACGGTCTTCGTCTCGGCGATGCCGTCGCCGTCGGCGTCGCGCAGCAGCACGATGCGGTTGGCCGTCGGCGCGCCGGCGCCGGCCTTCTTCTGCACCGCCACCATCACCTTGCCCTTGATCCCCTTGGCGTCGTCGGGCTTGGGCGGGGCGTTGGTCTCGGCGACCAGCACGTCGCCGTTGGGCAGCACGTAGAGCCAGCGCGGATGGTTCAGTCCGCTGGCGAACGCCGCCACCGCGATGCCCGGGGCGGCCACAGGCTTCGCGCCCGCCGCCCAGCCCTTGGCGACGGCCACCTGGACGGTGGGGATCAAGTGCCGGTCCACTGGCTTGAGGACGGGGTTCGGGCCTACCGTCTCCGGTGGCGAGGCCACCGGGCCGACCCCGGTCTCGCCGGGCATGGCGCAGGCGGTGCAGGCGGCAGCGAGGGCGGCCAGGGCGGTGAGGGCGGGCAGGGAACGGGACATCGGGGCTCCGGATGAGCGAGCTGCGCGGCAGCGACGCTGCCCTCCTGCAATCGACGGTCCCGGCGCCGTCAGACCCGCGTGCGCAGCTTGTCGTAGCCGCTGCGGCTGATCGGCACGCGCTTGCCGCTGCGCAGTCGCGCGGCGTGGCGGTCGGGCCCGGGGCGCTCGATGGCCTGCAGGTGGGCCAGGCTGATGATGAACGAGCGGTGCACGCGCAGGAAGCGCGTGGCGTCGAGCTGCTCCTCGATCTCGGAGATGCGCTGCGGCTTCAGGTGGCACTTGCCGTCGACGTGGATCGCCAGGTAGTCGCCCTGAGCCTCGATGCATTCGACCTGCTCGACCGGGATCACGTGCACCTGCTCGCGGTCGCGGATCAGGATGCGCTCGAGCGGGGCGCTGCGGCGCGCGACCAGCGCGTCGAGCGCGGGCGCGTCCTGCGCGGGCGCGTGCAGCGCGCGCGCGCGCGCCAGGGCAGCGTCGAACCGGGCCCTGGAGAACGGCTTGAGCAGGTAGTCCACCGCGTGCAGCTCGAAGGCCTTGATCGCGTGCTCGTCGTAGGCGGTGGTGAAGATCACCCCGGCCCGGCGGCCGGTCAGCTCGAGCACCTCGAGCCCGGTCAGGCGCGGCATCTGGATGTCCAGGAACACCAGGTCGGGCGCCAGCGCGCCGATCTGCCGGACGGCGTCGAGGCCGTTCTCGCACTCGCCGACGACCTCGATGTCCGCATGCCCCTGGAGGTATTCGCGGATCAGTCGGCGGGCGAGCTCCTCGTCGTCGACGATGAGCGCGCGCAGGGCGGGGGAAGTCGTCATGCCGGGGCCTCCGTGTCGACGGGCAGGTTGATCTCGATGGTGAACCGGGTGTCGCTGCGTTGCCACGCGATGCGGGCGCGCGGGCCGTACAGCACGGCCAGGCGCTCGCGGATGTTCTTCAGGCCCACGCCGTGGCCGCCGGCGGACGGCTCGGGCGGGCCCACCGGGTTGACGACGGCGATGTGCAGCCAGCCGTCGCGCACCAGCGCGTCCACGGTCACGGTGCCGCCGCCGTCGAGCTGGCGGATGCCGTGCTTGATCGCATTCTCCAGCAAGGGTTGCAGGGTCATCGGCGGCAGCAGGCACTCGGCGGCGGCCGGGCTGATCCGCAGTTCGGCGCGCAGGCGGTTGCCGAAGCGGCGCTTCTCGATGGCCAGGAAGTGCTCGCTGAGCACCACCTCCTCGCCCAGCGTGATGCGTTCGCGCTCGGCCAGTGCCAGCGTGCGGCGAAAGAACTGCGCCAGGTCCACGGTCATCTCGCGCGCGGCGGCCGGGTCGAACCCGGTGAGCGCGCTGATCGAGTTGAGGCTGTTGAACAGGAAGTGCGGGTTGATCTGGGTGCGCAGCATCTGCAGCTCGGCGTCGCGCGCCAGCACGCGCGACTCGGCCTCGCGGCGCGCGGCGTCCTGCACCGTCTCGAACGCCACGAGCACGTCGTGGGCCAGCAGCGCCAGCAGGTACAGCGCGAAGCCGGCGGCGAAGTACATCACCCAGCCGGGCGCGGTCATGGCCACGAACGGCTGCTCGTGCAGCACCAGGCGGCCCACGGCGTTCCAGGCCTCGCCCAGTCCCAGCCAGGCCAGCGCCGCCAGCAGCGAGGCGCCGCCGAACAGGGCCAGCGCCACCGGCCAGCGCCGCTGCGACCACGACAGGCTGCGGCACACGTAGTACGACGACAGGGCGACGAAGGACCAGACCAGGCACAGCGGCAGCGCGAAGCCCAGCGCGCCCATCCACCCGGCCTGCTCGTTCAGGCGCAGCAGCGCCGCGATGCCCGCGCCGGCCACCAGCCAGGCGAGGACGTACCAGAGCAGCTTGCGGGGGTCCGCGAGGATGGGGTGCATTAGAAGCCGCGAAGGGATCCGGCGTGTCCGCTCGGGTCGCCAAATGGCGTCCGGGCCAGGCGCGAAGCGCAGTCGTGGCGCGTGCCACGGCGAGCATTTGCAACGACGCGCGGGCGTCTTTTGGCGGGACGAGCGGGCATGTCGGATTCGTTCACGGCGTCTTCAGTTCGAGATTTCGACGCCGCCCATGACGACCGAGCCGGTGATGATCAGGCGCCTGCCCGGCGTCATCGGCGGCACGGTCTTGTCCTCGATGCCGCCGAGGATGGGCGTGCCGTTGATCGACACCGACCAGTCGCGCGGCACCTTGATCTCGACGCCGCCCATGATCACCGACAGGTGCAGCACGGCGTCGGTGGCGATGGCGGCCTGGCGCAGGTCGATCTCGACCGCGCCCATCACCGCCGTGATGTCGCCGCCGGCGAATTCCTGCGAGTCGTTCTTCAGGACGATGCCGCTCATCATGGCCGAGGCGTCGATCTGCGCGCCGTGCTCGAAGCGCTCGTCGCGCGCGCCGCCGCGGAAGCGGCCGCGGCAGTCCGGGCCGTCGCGCGGCTGCCGACTGCGGGCCAGCACGTTCAGGCCGACGAGGATCAGCACCACCGGCCACAGGTCGCGCAGGTGGACGTGGAGGATGCCCAGGTTGTTCAGCGTCATCGCGCCGCCCACCAGCACCAGCCCGCCGCCGACGATGAAGTGGCCCGGACGTCGGCCGTGCGACAGCTTGATGGCGCCCAGCGCCACGAACACCAGCGGCCAGTACGGCTGGACGAGGTGGCTGTCGAACAGGTTCAGGTTGTCGAGCAGCGCGAAGACACCGATGACGATGATGAACGCGCCGAAGACCACCCGGCTGCGCTGGCGGTTCAACGGATCGCGGCTCACCAGTTCGGCTCCTTGTGCCAGCGGCCGCCCAGCAGCGCGTGGGCGATGGAGAGCGTGCCCACCGCGATCAGCAGCACCGGCCAGGTGGCGGCGAAGGTCCAGCCGCCGATGTGCTCGATGACGACGACCAGGTAGGCCGCGACGGCAAGGCGCACGAGCGCGCGGATGGCGCTGAAGGCGCCGGGCGCGGCGATCAGCCGGGCGACCCCGGACAGCGCGATCAGTGCCGGCGCGATCAGCCACGCGTCGTTCGCGTCGATCAGGCCCCGGTCCTTCAGGAGCACGGCCACGCCGACCAGGATCAGCGCGGCGCCGGCGAACGCGCGCCGCAGCGTGCGATGGCCGCGCCAGGCGACGACGTGGACGAACGGGTGGGGGCGGGAGTGGTGGAACATGGGGCCGTCCTGGGGTGGAACTCTGGAATGGACGAAGCATCGCAGAACCCGGCGCCCCCGGCATGCGCCAGTCGACCAATGGCCGCGAAAACCCGTCGAAACGGGGCGGCGGCGGCACGGTCGGCGTAACCGGGCCGCCACCGCGCGCCCGTTTGATCCAGCGCATGAAGGCGCCCGCGCATGTCTGCCACGCTGGGCCCGATCGACTTCCGGAGCCTCGTCATGACCAAGCATTCGCGCCAGGTACAGGATCACGTCTTCGGACGCTGCGGGGCCGCCGTCGGCAGCCTGTGCGAGGCCGGGCTGCTGGCCCGTCCCGAGCTGGGCAGCAGCGAGAACGAGGTGCTGCAGTGGTGGCTGGTCTCGGCGCCGCTGGCTGCGCGGCTGCGCGAGCAGGGCCAGGCGGTGCTGGAGTTCGACGAACTGCATTTCTGGGCCAGCACGGCCGCCGAGCGACGACTCGAGGACGACCTCGTCCTGCAGCGCGCGCTGGCGGGCGTGACGGGCGACGCGCCGCCGAACTGAACGACCGTCCGGCGGCGGGCGCACGGGGTGGGGCAGGGCAGGCATTCCGATTGCCTCGCAGGCGCCGACCCTGCCTTCGCGACGGGCCCGCCGTGCGCCCGGGCGTCGGAGGCGGCCCGGCGCATCGCGCCACTCCCTGCCCACGTCCCGCCATGCCGGCCCTGCACCCGAACAACGATTCCCCCTGTCCCGCCCCGGCCGCCGATGCGGCCGCGCCGGTCATCCGCAACGTGCTGGTCGTCGACGACAACGTCGACGCGGCCGACACGCTCGGCGAACTGCTCTCGGCCTGGGGCTACCACGTCACCGTCGCCCATGACGGTCCCGCGGCGCTGGCGGCGCTGCAGGACACCCTGCCCGACATCGCGCTGCTGGACATCGGCATGCCGGCCATGGACGGCTACGAGCTGGCCGCCCACCTGCGCTTCCAGCCCGGCTGCGAGGACCTGACCATCGTGGCCATCACGGGCACCGGCGACCCCGAGGCCCGGCGCCGCTCGCGCGCCAAGGGCTTCTCGGCGCACCTGGTCAAGCCGGTCTCGGCCGCCAGCCTGCGCACGCTGCTGAAGTAGCGCGCGGTCGCCGGCCGCCGACCCGGGAATGCCCTCAAAGGGGTCTTCCGTTGGCGCCGCGCGGCCGGCGCGGCCCGAAGGCGGCTACGCTACGTGTCCTGTGCGTGTCTCGCCCGTTCCAAGGACCCCGCGATGCCTGTTCGTCCTCCCTTCCTGCTCCTGGTCGCCGCTGCCGCTGCGCTGGGGCTGCTCCCGTTCGCCGCCGCCGCCGCGGACGCTCCCCGCAGCGTGCCGCTGCAGATCGATTTCGGGCTGGCGCCCGCGCAGATCGACAGCAGCTGCAAGGCCGAGATCGCCGCGGCCGGCCGGCGCGTGGACGCGCTGCTGCGGGCCCGTTCGGCGCGCACGTTCAAGACGGTGGCCGAGCCGCTGGAGAACGTGCTGTCCGACCTGACCGACAACCTGGCCGCCCAGACGCTGCTGCTGCAGGTGGCGCCCGACAAGGCCGTGCGCGACGCCTCCGAGCACTGCAACACCGCCGTCAGCGGCTTCGTCGCCGAACTGTTCGCTCGCCCCGACCTCCATGCGGCCCTGGCCGCCGCCTCGAAGAGCGGCACGGCGCGCGGGCCGGCGCAGAAGAAGCTGCTCGAGATCCACCTGGTCAACGCGCGCCGTTCGGGTGCCGGCCTGGCGCCGGCGCAGCGCGCCCGCTTCGTGGCCATCGCCAGGCAGATCGCCGACCTGGAGAACGTGTTCGCCTCGAACCTGTCCGGCGAGGTCAGCACGATCGCGATCACGCCGGCGCAGGCGGCCGGACTGAAGCCCGACCTGGTCGCCGGCCTGAAGACCGACGCCGACGGTCGTCTTGTCGTGCCGGTCGACGAGAGCACCGCGACGCAGTTCCTGGCCAACGCCAGCTCGGCCGAGGCGCGCCAGGCCTTCTACATGGCCCTGAACACGCGCGGCGGGCAGAAGAACGTCGAACTGCTGCGCCAGGCGCTCGCGCTGCGCGACGAGGCGGCCAGGCTGCTGGGCTTCCCCAACTGGAGCGCCTACACCCTGGCCGACCGCATGGCCGGCACGCCGCAGCGCGTGGAGAAGTTCCTCACCACCATCGACGCCGGCCTGATGCCGCTGGCGCGCGAGCAGCGCGCGAAGCTCGCGGCGCTCAAGGGCGCCCCCCTGGACGAATGGGATCGCGCGTACTACGCCGACATCGCGCGCAAGCAGCAGTTCAACCTCGACCCGGAGGCGGTGCGCCAGTACTTCCCGGCCGAGCACACCATCGCCGCGGTGATGGCCCTGTACAGCGGCATGCTGGGCCTGACCTTCACCCCGATGGACAAGACGGCGACCTGGCATCCCGACGTCATCGGCTACCGCGTCACCGACACGGCCAGCGGCGCCGACCGCGGCGTGGTCTACCTCGACCTGTACCCGCGCCCCGGCAAGTACGGCCACTTCGCCAACTTCGGCCCGACCGCGCGCCGCACGCTCCCCGACGGCACGGTCCGCCCGGCCGTCAACACCATCATCGGCAACTGGCCCGCGCCGGCGCCGGGCAAGCCGTCACTGCTGTCGCACGGCGACGTGCTGACCTTCTTCCACGAGTTCGGCCACAACGTGGCTGCGCTGTGCGCCGACACGCCCTACGAGACGCTCAACAGCGGCTACCGGCTCGACTTCGTCGAGGCGCCGTCGCAGATGCTGGAGAACTTCATCTGGGACGCGGCCATCCTCAAGCGCATCTCGTCCAACGTCGCTACCGGCGAGCCCCTGCCCGACGCGCTGATCGCCAGCATGAACGCCGCGCGCCACTACAACCAGGCGTGGAACCAGGTCGGCGGCGACATCTTCTACGCCCTGGTCGACCAGCGCCTGCACACGGCCGCGCCGCCGGTGGACATCACGGCCATCTGGAAGGCGACCCGCACCACCTACACGCCCGACACCTTCGTGCCCGGCACGCACCGCGAGGCCAGCATCACCCACTTCATGGGCGGCTACGAAGGCACGCTGTACGCCTACGCGTGGGCCAAGGTCTACGCGATGGACCTGTTCACGGCGTTCCGGAAGGAGGGCCTGGCGAATCCGGCGGTGGGCATGCGCTACCGCAACGAGATCCTCGCGCCGGCGCGCATGTTCGAGCCGGACGTGCTGGTGCGCCGCTTCCTCGGCCGGCCGATGCAGCCGGACGCGTACTACGCCGACCTCGGGATCAAGGTCGACGCCCCCTGAGCGGGTCGGCCCAGGAAGGCCGCGATCGCCGCCTGCGCGCCGGGCGAGCGGGGCAGGGATCGGTGGGTGCTGCCATCGATGATCTGCACGGTCGGCCGCTTCGGCAGCCGCGCGCACAGGCGCAGGCTCTGTTCGTGGGCGATGGAACGGTCCGTCGCGGCCAGCAGCACCAGCGCCTCGCCCGCGAAGCCGGCGGCCGGCCCGGCGCAAGCAAAGCGCTGCGTCATCAAGCCGGCGACCGCCCATCCCAACGGCCGCGTGCGCACGACGTCGGGCACGCTCTCGAAGGGCGACATCAGCACCAGCCGATCCGGCTGCGTCTCGCGCGCGAGCCACAGTGCCAGCGCCGTTCCCAGGCTGCGGCCGGCGACGGCGACGCGCGACATCGACTCGCGCCGGGCGACGAAGTCGTGGATCGCCCGTGCATCGCGCTTCGCGCGCTGCTCCGACGATCGCCCGGTGGACGCACCGAAGCCGCGGTAGTTGAACGCATAGACCGCGAAGCCGCGGTTGAAGGAGGCCATGTCGGCAGCCCAGGCGACGTTCTCGTTGCGACCGCCGAAGTAGAGGAGGACGCCTTCGGTCGGGCCGTCCAGCGGGCGCGCCGACCAGCCCTCCAGCGTCGCGCCGTCCGCACGCGCGATGCTGTGCGATGCGACGGCGTAGCGGCCCGCGTGCGGACCGGGCGCAAGCGGGCGGATGCGTGTCGGCCGGCCGAAGACCAGGCGCGCCTCGAGCGCGCCGATCACCGCCGCCCTCCGGGCGTCCTGGCGGTCGGCGGGGACAGGTCGCGGGCGGTCACCGCGCGATTCTGCCAGCCGGCGCGCCGAGCAGGATCCGCCGACCGGACGCCGGCTGCCCCGCAGGCTTCAGGGCCGTGTCGCCCGATCCCACGCGAACGCGAAGGTGTCGGCCCACTCGGCGATCAGCCGGTCGCGTGCCGAGCCGATGCCGTGGCCGGCCTGGGTGTCGGCGCGCACCAGCACCAGGTTGCGATCGCCGAAGCGGCTGGCGGCCATCGCCGCGAACTTGGCGCCCATCCACGGGGCGACGCGCCGGTCGTTCAGGCCGATGGTGACCAGCATGTCAGTGGCGGCCGGCGCGGTCGGCAGCATCAGGTAGGCGTCCTGGCCGACGAGATCCTTGAAGCCCTGCTCGGTGCGCGGGTCGCCGAACTCGGCGTACTGGTTGGCTCCGTTCTCGGCCGCCTCCAGCCGGCTGACGTCGACCATGGCCACGCGCGACACCAGGGCGGTGAACAGCTCGGGCCGGCGCAGCACGGCCCCGGGCACGAGCGTGCCGCCGGCGCTGGTGCCGGTGGCCACCAGCGTGCGCGGACTGGCGATGCCCGCGGCCGACAGGCGCTCGGCGCAGGCGATGAAGTCGGCCTGCGCGGTGGGCTTGGCGGCGCCGCGTCCGCCGTCATGCCAGCTGCGCCCGCGCTCGCCGCCGCCGCGCGTGCCGCAGAACGCAAACGCGCCGCCGTGGTCCAGCCAGGCCAGGAAGTTCGGGCTGTACCACGGCGAGACGGACATGATGCCGTAGCTGCCGTAGCCGTCCAGGATGGTCGGCAGCGGGCGGCCCGGCTTGCCGCCCCGGGGCAGCAGCACCACCATCGGCACGTGCGTGCCGTCGGCGCTGACTGCGTCCTCGCGCACGGTGGAGAACGCGGACGCGCCGGGCCAGGTGCCCGAGGCCAGTCCGAGGGACGCCAGCTTGCCGCGCGTGGCGCGGTAGTAGGCCACGTCGGTGAGCCAGCCGTTGAGCCCGAACACCACGGAGCGCCCGTCCTCGTCCGTGTTCAGGTCGTGCATGTCGCCCTCGATGGGCAGCGCCACCTCCACGGCCTGGCCGCGGCCACCGGCCAGGAACAGCAGGTGGCTGACGCCGTCGCGTTGCGCACTGACGTACAGCCCGTCGTTCGTGGCGGCCAGGCCGGTGAGCACCAGCTCGCCCTGCGGCAGCACGACGGTCGCGCCGGCATCGGCGCCGTCGCGCAGGTCGCGCCGGTACACGGCGCCGTTGGGCTGGCCCTTGGTCGTCAGCGTGAACAGCGCATCGCCCCGCAGGGCCGCACCGGCCACCTCGTCCGCGTAGGCGGCCACCTCGCGCCATGCCGGCCTGCCGCGGGCGATGTCGGTGGCGCGGGCCACCAGCACGCGCGAGTCGGCGCGCGCGCCGGTGCCGAAGCCGAGCACCCAGCGACTCTGCGGCGTCGCGCCGATCAGCGGGAATTCCTGGGCATCGAAGGCGGGTCCGTGCGACTGCGAATTCCCGAGGATCACGCGGCCGCCGGCCTGGCCCACCGTCGTCACCAGGGCCTGCATGTTCTGCATCGGATCGGCGTCGTGGCCGTCGTGCGCCAGGCGGGTGTAGGTGACCTGCCGGTTGCCCAGCCAGCTCACGGCGAACTCGCCCCAGATCGGGCCCAGCACCTGGCCGCGCTGCCTGCCCGATGCCACGTCCAGGAAGCGCGCTTCGCCGGTTTCCGCGCCACCGCGCGACACATGCACGGCCACGGTGCGGCCGTCCGGCGAGACCGAATAGTTGCTGATCGCGGCGACCTCGGTGGTGCCGGCCGCGGGATCGAGCAGCACGCGCTCGACGCCGCCGCGGCGCACGACCAGCTTGGGGACGCGGTCGTTCGGATCCAGTCGCCGGTAGAACAGCGCGCCGCCGGCCGACTGCACGTCGGAGTAGCGCACGCCGGCACGCGTCGTCTTCTCGAGCGTCGCGGCGAACCCCGCGCGCTCGGGCAACGCGGCGAACTCGGCCACGGAATGGTCGCTGGCCGCGCGCAGCCAGGCGGTGAGGTCGGCAGCGCGCGCGTCCTGCTCCATCCAGCGATACGGATCGCTGATCGCCAGGCCATAGCGCGTCTCGGAGAACGGCTCGGCCGCCGGCCGCTGCGACGCGGGCGCGTTGGTCAGCGGGCCGGCGTGCGCGCCGGCCGCCAGCAGGATGGCTGCGAACGATGCGGTCTTCATGGGGCTCCCTGTTCCTGTAGTCCGCCGACTTTAAGCGGTGCGGGGGGGACGGTTGCGTGCAGGGAAACGCGATCCGGGTTTTCCTGCGCGGCGCGCGCAAGTCGTCCGATCTGCGACGGGCTGCATGGCGGCCTTGCGAGGCTCGCAGGGTCAGCCACCGACGTCCTTTGGGGCGTTCCCGGCCGCCTGGCGGGCCAGCCATTCCGCCTTGTCGCGATAGCTGCGCACCACGAACTCGCGAAAGCTGCGGGGGTCGTGCAGCGCGCCTTTCTGGGGGTCGAGCAGCACCGTCTCGGGCCAGATGCCCCGGACGAGGTCGAAGACCTGCGCCACGAAATCCCAGTGCGCATGCGTGTCGATGGCGATGTACGTGCTCCTCGCGTCCACATCCAGCATGCCCCCGTCGGGGGTGCGCCAGCGAAAGCCGGATGGGCGACCCGTCAGCGAACCCGGGACGAACAGGTCGCTCGCCTGGACGGCGTCGAGCAGCGGCGCCGGGTCGGTCAGCGCCACGACGTCCTCCTCGACCAGGTCGTCCGGGATACCGGGCGGTTCGAATCCGACGCCGCTCCGCAGTCGCATCAGCATGAAGTCGTAGCCCATCGCCGCGCTACCAGCCCGGCCGCAAGTCGGTCTGTCCGAGCGGGCCGGATTCATCGGGGTTCACGGCAGGTGCCACGGAGGCTCCAGGACGGTCGCGTTCGGAATTGCCGCGGCTACTGTAACGAGAGACGGTACCGGTGGATGTACTTCTCGGCATGGCCGTCGATCGTAAGCCATCCAGGCTGGCGCGAACGCCTGCGAACGGCGGTGCCGGGCCCTGCGTCTCCGCCACTGGCCACCGGGCCCGCCGGGGGTTCAACCGCCTGCCGATGCCCGCAGCCGCCAGGCATGCACGATGCTCGGGACGTCGTTCCGCCATCGCTTCAGCACCGCGGAGATGGCCAGGCCTTCGATGTCGGCGACGATCCCCAGCCAGACGGCCGTTGCCACGGCCCCGCCGGAGCGGCCGAGCGCGAGCAGCGAGAAGAAGCCGGCGAACAGGGCCAGGCCCCAGAGCTTGGACGACCACATGTGGTAGCTCGCCTCGCGCCCGAACTTGCGCAGGTCGAACGCATAGCGCGCGATTTCCAGCAGCACCAGCACGGCGAGTGCCGTCCGGTGCGCGAGCAGCGCCTGGGGGTGCAGGTGCCAGGCGGCGAAGAGCGCGCCGACGTAGAACAGCGAGTCCGCGATGCTGTCGAGGCGGCGCAGGTTGGGGGTCGCGATGCCGAGGCGCCGGGCCACGATGCCGTCGAAGACATCCGACAGGAAGGCCGTGACCAGGCAGGCGCCGAACGCCGTCGGATTCGGCCAGGCCAGGGCCAGCCACACCATGACGGGGGCCAGCAGTGCACGCAGGACGGTCAGCGCGAGCGGGAGCATTCGCAGCGCGGCCCTGCGCGGGGGAGGTGTCGGTGCGATCATCACGGCCAGGGGGGGCGCCTTCGGTTCGTGTCGGGCCAGCGTACCCGAAAGCCGAGCCTCGTTGAAAGTTGCAGCCACGCCCTGCCGGGCGCGCCGACCTGGCGCCGGTCTGAAGTACACGCTGCCCGTGGTGGACTCGCGGGCACCCATGGCGACGACGTGCTGGCCAAGGTCGGCCAGGTGTTCCCGCTGTGGATGCAGGCGGTGCGCTGGCGGCGAGCGTCGCGCCCGCCGGGGCGCACAATGCGCGCTCCACCCCCGTCTCCTGCGATGCCCCGAGCCGCCCCGCCTGCGCCACTGAACGTGCTCGTCACGGGCGCCTCCTCGGGCATCGGCGAGGCGCTGGCGCACTGCTTCGCGCGCGATGGCCATCGGCCGATCCTGGTGGCGCGGGACGAAGCGCGACTGCGCGCGTTGGCCGCGACCCTGGAGGCCGCGCACGGCGTCCGCGCCCTCGTGCTGCCCGTCGACCTGGTCCGTCCGGACGCCGTGACCGACCTGGCGGCCACGCTGCGACGCCGGCGGCGGCCGGTCGACGTGCTGGTGAACAACGCCGGCGTGCTGGAGCAGGGGGCATTCACGGGCATCGGCGCGCCCCGTCACCAACAACTGGTCGATCTCAACGTCTCGGCCCTGACCGCCTTGCTGGCGGCCTTCCTTCCCGCGATGGTGGCGCGTGGCCGCGGACGCGTGCTCAACGTCGCCTCGATCGCCGCGTTCCAGCCCGTTCCGGGCCTGGCCACCTACGCGGCGACCAAGGCCTACGTGCTGTCGCTGACCGAGTCGCTGGCCGAGGAACTGCGCGACACCGGCGTCACCGTCACGGCGCTGTGCCCCGGCATCACCGACACGGCGATGCTGCGCAAGGCGGCGACCGGCAACGACCGGCTGGTGAACCTGCCGGGTTTCCTGGTCGGCGACGTGCAGGATGTCGCCGAAGCCGGCTACCGGGCCTGTCTGGCCGGCGAGGTCATCGTCGTGCCCGGCCTTGTCAACCGCGCCGCCACGCTGGCCGCCGGCGCCACGCCCAAATGGCTGATGCGCCGCATCGCCGGCATGCTGGGCCGCACGGTGACCTGAGGCCGCGTGCGGCCCGGGCCACGGCCGGGGATCGCCTTGCGTCAGATGTGCAGCGCGTGCCCCAGCGCCCGCAGCGCCGCCTCCTGCACCGCCTCGCCCAGCGTCGGGTGGGCGTGGATCGTGTGGCCCACGTCCTCCAGCAGCGCACCCATCTCGATGGACTGCGAGAACGCCGCGGCGAGCTCGGACACGCCCTTGCCGACTGCCTGCCAGCCGAGGATCAGGTGGTTGTCCTTGCGCGCGACCACGCGCACGAAGCCGTCGGTGGACTCGAGCGTCATCGCGCGGCCGTTGGCGGCGAACGGGAATACGGCGCTGAGGGCCTCGTGCCCGGCGGCCGCGGCCTGGGCCGCATCGAGGCCGACGACCACGATCTCGGGATCGGTGAAGCACACCGCGGGCATCGCGGCCGGCATGAAATGGCGGTTCCGGCCGGCGATGATCTCGGCCACCATCTCGCCCTGCGCCATCGCCCGGTGGGCCAGCATCGGCTCGCCGGTGAGGTCGCCGATGGCCCACACGTTGCGCATCGACGTGCGGCACTGGTCGTCGACCTTCACGGCGCGGCCGTCCATGTCCAGCAGCAGCGATTCCAGGCCCCAGCCGGCGGTGTGCGGCCGGCGGCCGACGGCCACCAGGATCCGGTCGGCGGCCAGGTGCACCGACTCGCCGGCGGCGTTCTTCACGTGCAGCGCGTCGCCGACGTCGTTCAGGCCCTGCACGGCGTGGCCCAGGTGCAGCCGGATGCCGAGCTTGTTGATGGCCGCGAGGACGGGTCGGGTCAGTTCCTCGTCGTAGGCCGGCAGGATGCGGTCCTGGGCCTCGACGACGAACACCTCGGCGCCCAGCTTGCGGTACGCCGTGCCCAGTTCCAGCCCGATGTAGCCGGCGCCGACGACGGCCAGCGTCTTGGGCACCTCGGTGAGCGCCAGCGCCTCGGTCGACGAGATCACGCGGCCGCCGAATTGCATCATCGGCAGTTCGACCGCGTCGGAACCGGCGGCCAGCAGCAGGTGCTCGCAGTTCAGGCGCAGCGTCGGCGCCGCGGCGCCGGCGGGCGTCACGTCGACCGTCTTGCCGTCCACCAGCCGGGCCCAGCCCTTGACCACCTGGACGCCGTTCTTCTTCAGAAGCGCACCGACGCCGCCGGTGAGCCGGCCGACGATGCCGTCCTTCCACCTCATCGTCTTGCCCAGGTCGATGGAGGGAGATGCGACGTGGATGCCGATCTTCGAATCGCCCGCCCAGTGCGTGGCCTCCTCGAAGGCCGTCGCCGCGTGGATGATCGCCTTCGACGGGATGCAGCCCACGTTCAGGCAGGTGCCGCCCAGGCTCTCGCCCTCGACCAGCACCGTGGGAATGCCCAGTTGGCCGGCGCGGATGGCAGCGACGTAGCCGCCGGGGCCCCCGCCGATGACGACGAGGGTCGTGCTCTTGATCTCCATCTCGTTACTCCACGAACAGGGTTGCGGGCGTCTCGAGATAGCCCCGGATGACCTGCACGAATTCCGCGGCATGGATGCCGTCGACCACGCGGTGGTCGAACGACGACGACAGGTTCATCATCTTGCGCGCGACCACCAGGCCGTCGCGGATCATCGGCCGCTCGACGACGCGGTTGACGCCGACGATGGCCACCTCGGGCGAGTTGATGACCGGCGTGGTGACGATGCCGCCCAGCGGACCCAGGCTCGTGATGGTGATGGTGGAGCCGGTGAGTTCCTCGCGTGCGGACTTGCCCGCGCGCGCGCCCGCCGCCAGGCGCGCGACCTCGGCCGCGGTGGCCCACAGGTCCAGCGTCTCGGCGTGCTGCAGCACCGGCACCATCAGGCCGGCCTCGGTCTGCGTGGCCATGCCCAGGTGCACCGCGGCGTGGCGCGTGACCACGCCGGCCTCGTCGTCGAAGCGCGCGTTCATCTGCGGGAACTCGCGCACCGCCAGCACCACGGCGCGCATGATGAACGGCAGCAGCGTGAGCTTGCCGCGCGCCGCGCCGTGCTTCTGGTTGAGCTTGCCGCGCAGCGCCTCGAGCTCGGTGACGTCGATCTCCTCCACGTAGGTGAAGTGCGGGATGCGGCGCTTGGCGTCCTGCATCTTCTGCGCGATCTTGCGGCGCAGGCCGATCACGGGGATCGCCTCCTCCTCGCTGCGGGGCGCGTAGCGCGTGTCGAGCGCACCGGCCGACCCGGAGCCGCCGATCGTGCCGCGCGCGGCGTAGGCGTCGATGTCCTCGTGCGTGATGCGACCGGCGGGGCCGGTGCCCATCACGTACTGCAGGTCGATGCCGAGGTCCCACGCATGGCTGCGCACCGCGGGCGAGGCGATCGGCTTGTCGCCGACGGCGCGGGTGATCTTCTCGCCGGCGGGGCTCGTCGTCCGCGCGGGCGCGGGGGCGGGTGACGCGGCCACGGGCACGGGCGCAGGCGCCGCGACCGGCGCCGGGGCCGCCTTCGGGGCAGGCGTCGGCGCCGGCGTGGGCGCGGCGGCCACGGCGCCTTCCTTGAGGTTGCCCGCGCCCTCGACCTCGATGCGGATCAGCTCGGCGCCGACCGCCATCACCTCGCCCACCTTGCCGCCCAGCGACAGCACCTTGCCGTGCACCGGCGACGGGATCTCGACCGTGGCCTTGTCGGTCATGACGTCGGCGAGGTTCATGTCCTCGACGACGGTATCGCCCGGCTGCACGTTCCAGGCGACGAGTTCGACTTCCGCGATGCCTTCGCCGATGTCGGGCATCTTGATGACGTGGATTCCCATTTTCTACTTTTCCATTGCTCGCTTGAACGCCGCACCGACGCGGTCGGGGCCCGGGAAGTACGCCCACTCCTGCGCATGCGGGTAGGGGGTATCCCAGCCGGCCACGCGTTCGATGGGGGACTCCAGGTGGTAGAAGCAATGCTCCTGGACGAGCGCGGTCAGTTCCGCGCCGAAGCCGCTGGTCTTCGTCGCCTCGTGCACGACGACGCAGCGGCCGGTCTTCTTGACCGAGGCGACGATGGTGTCGAGGTCCAGCGGCCAGATGCTGCGCAGGTCGATGATCTCGGCGTCGATGCCCGTCTCGGCGGCCGCGGCCTCGCTGACGAACACCATGGTGCCGTAGGTGAGCACCGTCAGCTGCGAGCCGGGGCGGTAGATGGCGGCGGAGTCGAGCGGCACCGTGTAGTAGCCCTCGGGCACCTCGCCCAGCTTGTGCTTGCTCCACGGCACCACGGGCTTGTCGTGGTGGCCGTCGAACGGGCCGTTGTACAGCCGCTTGGGCTCCAGGAAGATCACCGGGTCGTCGTTCTCGATGCACGAGATCAGCAGGCCCTTGGCGTCGTACGGGTTGGACGGCATCACGGTGCGCAGCCCGCACACGTGCGTGAACATCGCCTCGGGCGACTGGCTGTGCGTCTGGCCGCCGTAGATGCCGCCGCCGCAAGGCATGCGGATGGTCATCGGCGCGATGAAGTCGCCGGCGGAGCGGTAGCGCAGGCGCGCGGCCTCGGACACGATCTGGTCGGAGGCGGGGTAGAAGTAGTCGGCGAACTGGATCTCGACGACCGGGCGCAGCCCGTACGCACCCATGCCCACCGCGGCGCCGACGATGCCGCCCTCGGAGATCGGCGCGTCGAACACGCGCGACTTGCCGTACTTCTTCTGCAGGCCCTCGGTGCAGCGGAACACGCCGCCGAAATAGCCGACGTCCTGGCCGAACACCACCACGTTGGGGTCGCGCTCGAGCATGATGTCCATCGCCGAGCGCAGCGCCTGGATCATCGTCATCGGCGCAGTCGGGCCGGTGGGCGTCGCGGCGAGCTGCTTGTTGTCTTGCATTTCCATGGCGATCAGACCCCCAGCTCTTGGCGTTGGCGACGCAGGTGTTCCGGCATCTCCTTGTAGACGTCCTCGAACATCGACGCGGCGCTCGGGATGCGGCCGTCGTTGAGCGTGCCGTAGGACTCGGCTTCCTTCTGCGCGGCGGCCACTTCGGCCTCCAGCGCCTTCTGCGTCTCCTCGTGCTGGGCCTCGGACCAGCAGCCGCGCAGGATCAGGTGCTGCTTCAGGCGCGCGATCGGGTCGCCGAGCGGGAAGCGCGTGGCGTCGTCGGCGGGGCGGTACTTGCTCGGGTCGTCCGAGGTCGAGTGCGGGCCGGCGCGATAGGTCACCCATTCGACCAGCGTCGGGCCCAGGTTGCGGCGCGCGCGCTCGGCGGCCCATTGCGAGGCGGCGTACACCGCCAGGAAATCGTTGCCGTCCACGCGCAGCGAGGCGATGCCCGAGCCCACGCCGCGCGCGGCGAAGGTGGTGTGCTCACCGCCGGCGATGGCCTGGAACGTGGAGATCGCCCACTGGTTGTTGACCACGTTGAGGATGACCGGCGCCTGGTAGACGTGCGCGAAGGTCAGCGCGGTGTTGAAGTCGGACTCGGCGGTGGCGCCGTCGCCGATCCAGGCGGAGGCGATCCGGGTGTCGTTCTTGATGGCCGAGGCCATCGCCCAGCCCACGGCCTGGATGTACTGCGTGGCGAGGTTGCCGGAGATCGAGAAGAAGCCCTTCTCGCGCACCGAGTACATCACCGGCAGCTGGCGGCCCTTGAGGCGGTCGCGTTCGTTCGACAGCAGCTGGCAGACCATGTCGACCAGCGGGTAGTCGCGCACGACCAGCAGGCTCTGCTGGCGATAGGTGGGAAAGCACATGTCGCCGTCTTCCAGCGCCAGCGCGTGGGCGGTGCCGATGGCCTCCTCGCCCAGGCTCTGCATGTAGAACGACATCTTCTTCTGGCGCTGGGCGATGAGCATGCGCGAGTCGAACACGCGCGTCTTCATCATCGCGGTCATGCCCTTGCGCAGCAGCTCGACCGGGATCTCGGGCACCCAGGGGCCGACCGCGTTGCCGTCGCCGTCGAGGACGCGGATCAGCGAGAACGCCAGGTCGTTGGTGGAGCGCGGATCGGTGTCCACCGGCGGGCGGCGGACCTCGCCGGCGGGCGAGACGTGGAGGTAGGAGAAGTCGGTCGCGCAACCCGGTCGGCCCGTGGGCTCCGGGACGTGCAGGCTCAGGGGGGCGTGCTGGGTCATCGGCAAAGCTCCGCGCCCGCGGTGGCGGGCGGAAAGAAAGCGGCGAAATGGCCGGTCGCGCGGTGGGTGTGCCGCGGCCGGCCGGATCAGGGGCGAGCGCAGGCGGGGTCGCCGCCGCACGTCGCGTCCGACAGCGTAACCGAAATCGGCGCGCGTCCCGACGGCGGAAATCCCGATTCCCCGACCGGGCGGTCGGTTGCCTCGCCGCGCCGCGTCAGCGCGCGCAGGCGAGCGCGAGCGCCTGCAGGGGCCGGCCGCCGGCCCCGTCGGTGGCCACCGCCACCCAGTGCCGGGCCGCACCCGGTTCCGGTGCCGCGCCCGGGGCGAAGCGCAGCGTGGCCGGCTGCGGGCCGGCCAGCGTCCAGGGCAGCAGCGCGCGCACGACGCCGTCGTGACGCAGCGTCTCGCCACGGTTCTCGCCCCCGTCGACCCGACTGCGCAGGCCGTCGTCCACCACCGCCACGTAGCCCGCGAGCCGCCCCGGCGCGCCGGCCCCGGGCGTGACGGTCAGGGCCAGCCCGGCGGCGTCGCGTTCGAGCCGCAACGCCACCGTGGACGGGCCCCTGGCCTGCAGCGCGGCCGCCGGCAGCCCGCGCCAGTCCGGCGTGTCGCGGCTGTCGACGATCACCTGGGGCGTGTAGGCGAAGCGCGCGCCGCTGCTGCGCTGCGAGGCGTTCTGGCGCTGCGTGAACAGGGGCTGCGCGAAGCGATCCTTCCAGCCCAGGCTGTCCCAGTAGTCCACGTGGAAGGCGAGGGCGACGACGTCGTCGCGCCCCTTCAGACCGCTCAGCCAGCGGTCCGCCGGCGGGCAGGAGCTGCAGCCTTCGGAGGTGTAGAGCTCGACCACGGCGGGCACGGTGGCGCCGGATTGGGCGGCGCAAGCCGGCGCGGCCGAAGCGGCTTCGGGCACGACGATCGCGAGGGCGGCGGCGATGGCGAACGCGGCCGGCGCGAGGGTGCGCAGCAGCGGCGAAGCGGGGAAGAAACGGTGGGACATGGCGGTTCGGGCGCGCGGGCGCGTCTCGGGTGAGGATACCCATTGGTCGTCGTGGCCGCGCGAACCTTACGCGCGGGTCGAGCCCTGCGGCGGCGCGTCGCCTTCAGCGGGCTGCGACCGAGGCGGGCGCGGCGGGCCGGGTGGCGGCGATGCCCTCGGCGGGCGGCGGGAACGGCGGCTCGCCCTTGCCGATGGTGCGTTCGAGGAGGGCGAAGATCGCGGCGTAGACGCGCCGCGTGGCCTCGTAGCTCTCGCCATCGTTCTGGGCGAACGGCACCATCAGCAACTGCACGTCGGCGTGGTGATCCTGCAGCGCCTCCTGCATTTCCCAGCTCTGGTTCAGCCCCAGTTCGCCAGCCCAGGAACGGTGGACGAGCAGCACCGGCGCCACGATGCGCTCGGCATGCTTCAGCGGCGAGACAGCGGGAAAGGCGTCGCTGACCTGGGCCCGGTCGCCGATGTGCGTACGGATCCATTCGCGCACCGGCGGCGAAGAGATGTCGGCCAGCAGGCGCGGTATGTCGTGGATGCCGTCGATGCTGATGCCGCATTTGTACAGTGCGGGATCGCGTGCCAGTCCCCACATGGCGGCGTAGCCGCCAAAATCCACGCCCATGATGCACACGCGCGCAGGATCGGCGACGCCGCGCGCGACCATTTCGCGCACGCCGGACGCAATGTCGTCCTCCATGCCCAGGCCCCATTGGCCCAGGGAGGCGGTCTCGAAGCGCAGGCCGAATCCCCCCGAGCCGCGGTACTGCGGTTGCAGCACCGCATAGCCGTGCGCCGCGAGCGCCTGCACGTCCCGATTCCATTCCCAGTAGGTGCGCGCCATCTCGCCGCCATGCACCACCACCACGAGCGGCAGCGGGTGCGCGGGCTTGTCGGCGGTTCCGGGCAGCGTCAGGTAGGCGGGAACCTGGACACCGTCCGTCGACGCATAACGCAGCGTCTGCATGGCCGACATCCGTTGAGGATCCACGGCGGGTCGGCAGATTCCGATCAGCTGCAACTGCTTCTTCGCCGCGCTGTAGGCGTACCAGCGACCCGGATCGCGATCCGACTGTGAATAGACGAGCGCATCGCCGTTCGGGCCCGGCTTGACGGTGTTGTGATGACCCGCAAGCGCGTCGTCGATGATCCGCTGCAGCGCCGCCACCTCCGGGTCCAGCCATCTCGTCTTCGCGATCAGGCCGCCAGTCGTGACGCTGCGCATTTGCGTCGTGTCGAACTGGTTGCGCAGGCCGACGATGTCGTCGACCTCGTCGCTGGCCACGAGATCGCCGAAGGCGGTCTTGACGGGGTCGTAACGCCACAGCGCCTGCCGATCACGGCCGTTGTGGGCCAGGATGAGCACCGGTCCATCGTCGAGCGGGACGACCGCCGGCGACCAGTCGGCTTCATCCAGGCCGTGCTCCCGGAGCTTGCGCCACGGTGCCACTTCGCTCGCGCGATACCAGTGCGTCAACCGGGAGTTCGGCGTCCAGTCGGCGGACGACATCGTCTCCACCATCCGGATCGTGCCGCGGTCATCGGCCGTCCAGCCGACGATGTCACCCGGCGCGTCGAGCCGCACCTTGCGGCGTTCGCCGGTGCGAACATTGATCCGCGTGAGCGCGTCCAGCGACCGGCTGTCGCGGGCGACCAGCACCCAATCCGACAGCTTGCCGTTCTCGTGGCCCTGGAACACGACGCGGCGATCCAGCTCCATCAGCGCCTTGCCGTCCGGGGCCACCACCTGGGCCGGCTTGGCGCGGAAATTCACCGCGATCATGTCGTCGTTGAGCCACCAGATCTGGGTCGGCTGCTCGTCTTCCTTGCGGATGTTGAACCGCGCGAGCTTGTCGTTGGTGATGATGCGGCGCGCGTGCGTCTCCAGGTCGAGCACGACGACCACGTTCATCGCGCCGTTCCAGGCCAGCCCCGCGGCGCGCTTGCCGTCGGGTGCCATCGCCATGCCCCAGTACATCGAAGGCTGGATCATCGGCTCGACCAGCGAATCGACCGGCCCGGGTTCGGGCAGCGGCGGCGATCGGCACCATGCTGCCGAAGCGATGCAAGCCATGGCGGCCGCCGCGATCGTCCGCGGCCAGATTCGTCGATTGCCCATTCCCACGTTCTCCTCCCTCACGCGGCCGGTGCCCGGTTCTGCGTGCCTGCGTCCGACTCGGCACGGCTGCTCAGCCCGCGGCCTCCACCACCATCTGCAGCCTCTGCTGCCCCTGGAACTCGTCGATGCTCAGCCGATACGCCAGCCGCACCCGCTCGGCGACGGGCTCGGCGTGGCCGAACCAGATCGCGTCGCGCAGTTGCCCGGCATGGCGCACGCGCAGCTTCAGGTGCTTCTCGCCGACCAGGCGCTGCTGCACCACGTCGACTTCGTCGCAGAAGGTGGGGGCCTCGAAGCCCTGGCCCCAGACCTGCGCGTCGAGCGCGGCGACGGTGGCGGTGTTGAACCATTCGAGCGCCAGCGGGCCGTCGGTGGCCAGCACGCGCGACAGCGCGGCGGGGCTCAGCCACTCCTGGGCGACCGCGGCGAAGGCCTGGTCGAAGGTGGCGAAGTCCTCGCGCGCGATCGTGCAGCCGGCGGCCATCGAGTGGCCGCCGAACTTGCGCAGCAGGCCGGGGTGGCGCTTGGTGACCAGGTCCAGCGCGTCGCGCAGGTGGAAGCCGGGGATCGAGCGGCCCGAGCCCTTGAGGGTGCCGTCGGCGCCCACCGCGAACACGAAGGTGGGCCGGTGCAGTCGATCCTTCATGCGGCCGGCGACGATGCCCACCACGCCCTCGTGGAAGCCTTCGTGGAACAGCGCCAGCGCCGCCGGCGGGGCGCCGGTGGGCATGATCTGCTCCATCAGCACCTCGGCCTGCTCGCGCATGCCGGCCTCGACGTCGCGCCGCTCGCGGTTGATGCGGTCCAGCTCCGCGGCGAGCTCGGCGGCGCGCGTCGGGTCGTCGGTGAGCAGGCATTCGATGCCCAGCGTCATGTCGGCCAGCCGCCCCGCGGCGTTCAGGCGCGGGCCCAGCGCGAAGCCGAAGTCGAACGCGCTGGCGCGCTCGGGGCGGCGCGCCGCGACGTGGAAGAGCGCGGCGATGCCCGGCTGCATGCGGCCGGCACGGATGCGCTTGAGGCCCTGGGCGACCAGGCGGCGGTTGTTCGGGTCGAGCTTGACCACGTCGGCCACGGTGCCCAGCGCCACCAGGTCCAGCAGGGCGTCCAGGCGCGGCTGCGACGCGGCGTCGAAGCGCCCCCGCGCGCGCAGTTCCGCGCGGGTGGCCAGCAGCGTGTAGAACATGACGCCCACGCCGGCCAGCGCCTTGCTCTCGAACGTGCAGTCCGGCTGGTTCGGGTTGACGATGACGTTGGCCTCGGGCAGCACCACCCGGTCGTCGACCAGCGCGGGCAGGTGGTGGTCGGTGACCAGCACGTCGATGCCGCGTGCGCGGGCGTGCGCCACGCCGGCGATGCTGGCGATGCCGTTGTCGACGGTGACCAGCAGGTCGGGCCGCGGCACGCGCGCGGCGTCGAACGGGCGCGCGTCGTCCGGACCGTCGTCGCCGCAGGCGAGGTCGACGATGGTGGGTGTCAGGCCGTAGCCGTGCAGCTGGCGGTCGGGCACCACGTACGACAGGCGCGCGCTGTGCGCGCCCAGCATCTGCAGGCCGCGCAAGGCGACCGCGCACGCGGTGGCGCCGTCGCAGTCGTAGTCGGCGACAACGACGATGCGCTTGCCCTGGTCGATGGCGTCGGCCAGCAGGCACGCGGCCTCGGCGCTGCCGCGCAGCGTGGACGGCGGCAGCAGTTGCGCCATCGCGTCGTCGAGTTCCGCGGCGCTGCGCACGCCGCGCGCGGCGAACAGGCGCGCCAGCAGCGGGTGCACGCCAGCCTGCTCCAGCGCGAACGCGGTGCGCGGTGGCACGTCGCGGGTGTGGATGCGCGGCGCCGTGCTCACAGCGCCTCCAGCACGGTGGGGGCCGGCGCGCCGCGCGTGCCCAGCAGGGTCTTCCACCACGGCCGCGGCGCCGGATGCCAGCTGCGCGCGTGGCGCTCGCCGGCGAGCGACAGCCGCACCTCGCCGGGGGCCTGCGCCAGCTCGCGCAGCGGGCCGGCGTCGAGCGCGTGCCAGGCCTCCGCCCAGGCGCTCCAGTCGTCGGCCAGCAGCGGCGCGCGCAGGCGGTCGTCGACGACCACTTCGGCCGGCAAGGCCTTGTCGGCCGGCTGCGTCGGCCCGGTGCCGCTGAGCCAGAAGGAGTTGACGCTCGGCGCGCCGCGCGCCTCTCTCGCATCGTTGAGCGGGTGCACGTACAGCATCATCTGCACCTCGCTCTGCAGCCGGCGCACCAGCATGACGCCCGGATGGTCGTTCAGCCACAGGTCGACGTTGCGGCCGATCACGCGGTCGAGCGCCGCGGTGGGCAGTTCGGCCAGCGACGGATGGCTGACGTACCAGCAGGTCGGGCCGGCCCAGTGCCAGGTCCAGCCCAGATCCTCGAACAGCGGCGCCAGCGTGGCGTGCAGGGTGCGCGCCTCGGGCTCGTCCAGGTCGAGCTGGGCCGGGTCGACGAGGTTGACCTGGTCGTGGCCGACGTGCCAGTGGGCCGGCGTCAGCAGGGCCCAGCCGCTGCCGGTGGCGGGATCGAAGCCGGCGCGGCGTGCGGCTTCGGCGGCGAACGGCAGCAGGCCGTCGCGCACGGGCCAGCCGCGCAGGCGCGCCAGCAGGCGTTCGTGGGGCATCGACAGCGCGTACTCGTCGGCCTGCGGCAGGTCGGCCGTCGTCGCGTCCTCCAGCGGCGCCCAGCGCGCCAGCAGGCGCTCCAGGTTCGGCAGGCTCAGGGTGCCGAGGGCCTGCACGGCGGCATCGGAGAGCGCCGATGCGTAGGGGATCACGAGATGCATGGGGCGATTATCCCGTGTCCCTGCCGGCGGCCGCCGGGGGCGCGTCAGTCGCCCGAGGTGGCGGTCGACAGGATCTGGCCGTCGCGCGTGATGACCCATGCCGTCATCGCATCGACGGCGACGACGGCCTCCATCGACAGGCCGATGACGACCGGCTGCAGCGACCAGGTGTCGCCGCCGTCGATCGTGCGAAGTATCTCGCCGACGCTGGTGATCATCCACCCGTGCAGGTCGTCCGCGAACGCGATCCCGGTGACGGTGACGTTGTAGTCGGCGGGACCCGCGAGCTGCCACGTGCGTCCGCCGTCCTTGCTGCGCGTCGTCGCGTTGGACAGCGACCAGACGTTCTTGCCCGTCGTGTGCACCAGCTTGCCGGGCCCGACGTTGGCGGGCGCGCCCTGCCAGGTGAGGCCGCCGTCCTGCGTGAGCTGGTAGCCGCCGGAGGAGGAGGCGACGACCCCGGACAGCGGGCCCGTCATCACGGCGGAATTCACCGCGGTGGAGGGCGGCAGGGTGATCGCGGCCCAGTGGGCGCCGCCGTCGGACGTGGCGTACAGGCCGTTGTAGTTCCATGTCCACGCGTGCGTGGCGTCGCCCCAGCTCATGCCCTGCAGGCCGACCATGGCCCCGTCCGCCAGCGGTCGCGCCCACGTCGTGCCGCTGTCGGTGGAATGGGCCAGCTCGCCGGCCAGCACCAGCCAGCCCTCGGTGGCGGAGGTGAAGTTCAGCGCCACGGGGGCGCAGCAGTTGTTGGTGGTCGGATAGTCCGAACGCGTCCAGGTGTGCCCGCCATCGGCCGTCGACAGCAGCGCCCCGTTGGCGGTCAGGAAGCGGCCGTTCTTCGCATCGAAGAAGTAGCCGGCGGACGACGCCGCCTGGGCATCCCGGGCATCGGGACCGAGCACGCGGGTGAACGTGGCGCCCGCGTCGTGCGTGACGTAGAAGCGGTGGCTGATCGCGACGACCCAGTTGTTCGCATCGGTGTACTGCGTCAGCGCCGCGACGTTGGATTGGGGGGACTGCGTCGCCGCGTCTTCGTCGTGCAACACGGCGTCGCGCCACGTCTGCCCGTGGTCGACGCTGACCGCCAGGTGGTTGCCCGCGGCCTGCCAGAGGGTCTCGCCGAGCAGGCCCGTGGCGCGATAGCCGGCGGCCTGGGCGACCGCGGTGGACGACAGCACGGGCGTCCAGTCGTGCCCGCCGTCCGCTGTGGTGTAGACCGTCAGGTCGTTGCTCGAGTAGAACGTGGCGTTGAGGGCGTCGGTCGCGTGCAGCGACTGGCCGGAGAACCCGAACGCCGGCAGGCCTGCGCCCGGGAAGGTGGTCCAGGTCGAGCCGCCGTCGGCCGTCGACCAGATCTGCGAGCTCCAGGTGTAGGTGGTGTACGACAGGCTGTAGCCCACCGCCAGGCCTTGCGTCGTCGAGGCGAAGGCGCCCGTGCCCAGGCTCTGGTAGCTGTTGCCGTCGCTGGTGATCGTCAGCGCGAAGGCGTAGTCGGGGCCGCAGCCGGCGGCGCGCGCGATGCCAGAGCTGCTGAAGGACCAGCAGTCGGTGGCCGTGGCCTGGAGCGGCCCGATGCCCGAAACGACCGTCCAGGTGGCGCCGCCGTCGACGCTCATCAGGCCGCCGCCGTACGACCCGGTGACGATGGTGCGCGACGCGCGGTAGTCCACGAACGTGACCGGGCTGTTGTAAAGCAGTCCGCCGAACGTCACCAGCGTCCAGGTGGCGCCGCCGTCGCTGGTCTGCAAGCCGCCGCCCTGATCGTTCAGCGCCAGGCCGTGCAGGGCATCGTAGAAGCGGACGCTGCGCAGCGAGGTCGGCGCGAGCGTGGCGTCGAGGGCCACGGGCGTCCAGGTGCTGCCGCCGTCGGCCGACTTCAGGATGGTCGGGCCGTCGCCGACCGCCCACGCATGGGTGGCGTCGACGAAGAAGACGTCGTTGATCGGCGCGCCGGTCACGATCGCGTGCTGCCAGCACCAGCCGCCGGAATCGGCCTGCGAGCAGTTGAGGCCGGCCACGTTGGAATAGGTGCCTACCTCGATGGTGGAGGTCGCGGTGCGGAGGTCCTCGGCACTGTTGGCCACGGCCAGCGTGACCTGGTAGCGGCCCGACTTCGCGTACGCATGGGTGGCGGTGGCGCCGCTGCCGGTGCTGCCGTCGCCGAAATCCCAGCGGAAGGTCAGGCCGTCGGCGGTGGCGAGATCGGTCCGGAAGGTCTGGGTCGCGCCCACCTCGGCGCGCGCGTCGTTGGCGATCGCCACGGTGGCGGGCAGGACGGTAGGGGTCGGCGAACCGCTGCCTCCGCCGCCGCAGGCGACGAGCAGGGCGCACAGTGCAGCGACGGCCATGCGGCCGTGAATGGATGTCTTCATGGGTTCCTCCCGGTTGGACGGTTCCGCTTGGCGCGGAATCTCGACGATTTGGGGAGGATTGTGCCAACAAGCGGCAGAGGTGCTGCGGGAAACCTCGGGCGGCGCCACCCGAGGGCGTTCACCCTGCGCCGTCGGGGCTCAGGCCCGTGCCCGCGCGTCCCGGTGTTCCACCATCGCGTCGATCGCGCGGTCGAAGGTGTCGAACAGGCCGCTGCTGCGGTTGCGCATCGCCATGCCCAGCGCGGCCGAGAGCTCGGCGCCCTGGATGCCCTGCTCGAGGCGGCGCAGCAGCGCCATCGCCTCGGCCGTGGTGCATTCGACGCCCAGCACCATGAAGCGGTCGTCGTCGAGGCGGGCCAGGGTGTCGGGCTTGCGCACCGTCTGGCGCAGCGCCTGCGCGGCGCGCACCAGCACGGCATCGCAGACCTCGCGCGGGGCCGGCGCCTTCAGGCCGTCGAGCTCGATGGCCACCACGCACGCGGTGGCGCCGTAGCGGCGGCAGCGTTCCTCCTCGGCCGCCAGCGCCAGTTCCCAGCCGCGGCGGTTGGCGAGGCCGGTGAGGGCATCGGTGAGCCCTTCGGAACGCGCCGCCTCGGCCTCGCGCGCCAGCGTGGTGGTGTTGAGTTCGGCGCTCAGCAGGCCGCTGAGCATGTCGGCCAGCACCTCGACCATCGGCTGCTCGTCGACGAGGCTGTCGGGCATGGGCTCCGGGTTCAGCCCGCACAGCGTGCCGAACAGGCGCCCCTCGGCATCGACCAGCGGCACGCCCATGTAGGCGCCGATCGGCATCTGCACGGTGGCCGGCAGCGCGGCATAGGCAGGCACGTCCGCGGTGCGCGGGGCCACGCGCGGGCCGTCGCCGCGCACCATGCGCGAACAGAGGGTGTCGGCCCAGCGGAAGACATCGCCCTGCTTGACGCCGTAGCCGTGGTCCTCGGCCGCGAGCACGACCGAGTCCTCGTTGTCGGCCCGGCTGACCATCCAGAGGTCCATGCCGATGCGCTGGTGCAGGAACGAGAGCACCTCCCTGGAGGCGCCTGCGAAATCCGGTGCTTTCATTGATCCATTCTCTCGGGCGCTCAATCTGCGCCGAATGACAGGCGTCCATCTTAGAGCCTGTTCGCCCTGCTGCGCAGCCGCCGGACCCTGCCGAAAACCCGCCTTGCGGCCGCGGGCGGCGCGGTCGAGCGCTTGTCCGACGCCGGCCGCCGCCGGCCCCCGCCTAGAATGATCCATTGCCGGCGTGCGTCCACGCGGGCGGGGAAGACGGGTGCCTTTTGAGTGGTTGATTGGCTGGCGCTACACGCGCGCCGGCCGCGCCGGGCGGCGCAATGCGTTCATTTCCTTCATCTCACTGGTGTCGATGCTGGGCATCGGGCTGGGGGTGGCCGCGCTCATCATCGTGCTGTCGGTGATGAACGGCTTCCAGAAGGAGGTCAGCGACCGCATGCTCAAGGCCATCGCCCACGTGCAGCTGACCGACGAGAACGGCAACGCCATCGCCGACTGGGCGGCGCTGGCGAAGAAGGCCCAGGCGCTGGAGCCCGGCATCCGCGGCGCCGCGCCCTACACCGAGACGCAGTCGCTGCTGGCGCACGGCGACGGCATGCGCGGCGCGATCGTGCGCGGCATCGAGCCGGCCGAGGAGGGCAACATCACCGAGCTGGCGGCCGAGCTCAAGGCCAACGGCGTGCTCGACAAGCTCGTGCCGGGGAGCTGGAACATCGTGCTGGGCGCGGAGCTCGCGCGCTCGCTGGGCGTGGCCGTGGGCGACCAGGTGACGGTCATCGCGCCGGGCGCGCAGGTGACCCCCGCCGGCGCGCTGCCGCGGCTGAAGTCGTTCAACGTGGTCGGCGTGTTCTCGGTGGGCCATTACGAGTACGACAGCGGGCTGGCGCTGGCCGCGCTCGACGACACCGCCCGCCTGTACCGCACCGGCGGCCCGACGGGCGTCCAGCTGCGCCTGGCCGACGTGCACGACGCGCGCGCCGCCGCCGCCCGGCTCGAGCTGGGCCTGGGCGACCAGGTGCGCGTGCAGGACTGGACGCGCACGAACGCGGCCTGGTACGACGCGGTGCAGATCGAGAAGACGATGATGTTCATCATCCTCACGCTGATCGTGGCAGTGGCGGCATTCAACCTCGTCTCCACACTGGTGATGACGGTCACCGACAAGCAGGCCGACATCGCCATCCTGCGCACGCTGGGCGCCAGCCCGCGCTCCATCATGCTGATCTTCATGGTGCAGGGCGCGGCCTCGGGCATCGCCGGCACGCTCGGCGGCGTGCTGTTCGGCCTGGGCGTGGCCTACAACATCCCCACCATCGTGCCGGCCATCGAGCACCTGCTGCACACCTCCTTCCTGCCGGCGAGCGTCTACCTGATCGACCGCATGCCCAGCGATCCGCACCTGTCCGAAGTGGCACAGATCGCGTTCTGGGCGCTGCTGTTCGCGTTCCTCGCCACCGTCTATCCGAGCTGGCGCGCCAGCCGCGTGCGTCCCGCGGAGGCCCTGCGCTATGAATGACCCGCGACAACCCGCCGGGGTGCTGCAGGCCACCGGGCTCGGCCGCCGCTTCAGCGAGGGCGGCCTCGACGTGCAGGTGCTGCACGACGTCGACCTGGCGGTGCACGCCGGCGAGACGCTGGCCGTGGTCGGCGCGTCCGGCTCCGGCAAGAGCACGCTGCTGCACCTGCTGGGCGGCCTCGACGCGCCCAGCGCGGGCCGCGTCGTGCTGATGGGCCAGGACCTGAACGCGCTCAACCCCGCGCAGCAAGGCCTGTTCCGCAACCGGCACCTGGGCTTCGTCTACCAGTTCCACCACCTGCTGCCCGAGTTCTCGGCGCTGGACAACGTGGCGATGCCGCTGCTGATCCGGCGGGTGAAGACGGCCGAGGCGCACCGCCAGGCGCGCGAGATGCTGGAGGCCGTCGGCCTCGGCCCTCGCGCGCTGCATCGGCCGGGCGAGCTCTCGGGCGGCGAACGCCAGCGCGTGGCGATCGCGCGCGCGCTCGTCACGCGGCCCGCGTGCGTGCTGGCCGACGAGCCCACCGGCAACCTCGACCGCGACACCGCCAACGGCGTGTTCGAGCACATGCTGGCGCTCGCGCGCGAACGCGGCACGGCCTTCGTGCTGGTGACCCACGATGGCCGCATCGCGGCGCGCTGCCAGCGCCAGCTGCGGCTGGAGCGCGGCGTGCTGGTGCCGCCGCTGGCGGCCGAGCAGGACTGAGGCGCGCGCGGTGGACGAGGTGCCTGCCGGGTCCGTCCCGCTGCAGTGGATCGACACCCACTGCCACCTCGATGCCCGCGAGTTCGACGCCGATCGCGCCGCCGTGGTCGCGCGCGCCGCGTCGGCGGGCGTGACCATGCAGGTGCTGCCCGCGGTCGCGCCGTGGAACTTCGACACCGTGCGGTCGCTGGCGCACGCGCACGGCCTGGCCTACGCGCTGGGCATCCACCCGCTGTGCGTGGGGGCCGCGGCCGACGCCGACCTCGACCGGCTGGAGCAGGCCCTGGCCACCCACCGCGACGATCCGCGCCTGGTGGCCGTCGGCGAGATCGGCGTGGACCTGTTCATGCCCGAACTGGTCGCCATCCGCCCGCGCCAGGAGCACTTCTACCGCGAGCAGCTGAAGATCGCCCGCCGCGCCGGCCTGCCGGTGCTGGTGCACGTGCGGCGCTCGGCCGACGCGGTGCTGGCCGGACTGCGTCGCATCGAGGTGCCCGGCGGCATCGCGCACGCCTTCAACGGCAGCGACCAGCAGGCCGCGCATTTCGTCGAGCGCGGCTTCCGGCTCGGCTTCGGCGGCTCCGTCACCTTCGAGTCGGCCCGCCAGATCCGCCGCATCGCGGCCGCCGTGCCGGCGTCGGCGCCGGTGCTGGAGACCGATGCGCCGGACATCCCGCCGCACTGGCGCTATCGTACCGCGGCCGAACGCGAGGCGGTGTCGCCGCCGCTGGCCCAGGGCCGCAACGAACCGGCGGAACTGGCGCAGATCGCGCAGTCGCTGGCGGCCCTGCGCGGCCTGTCGCTGGCCGAACTGGCCGCCTTGACGCGCGCCAACGCGTGCGCGGCGATGCCCCGGCTGGCCGGCCTGCTCGCGCCCTGAGTAACCGTCGACGGCCGCACGGGCCGCACGGGCCGCGCTCAGGCGTCGCGTCCGAGGGCGCTCAGCACGTAGCGAAAGAGTTCGTTGGCCCGGTTCGTGGAGCCGATGGCGCCGCGGCGCCGCGCTTCCGCCCGGTGTTCGGCCGCGTCGGAACCGGCGTAGATGACGAAGGGCGTCCGGTTGCCGGACTCGCGCAGCCGCTCCAGCAGCGTGTAGCCGGCTTGCGGGTCGGGCGGGCGGCCCATGTCGGAGATCACGACATCGAAGCGCTGCGTCGCGATCTTGTCCAGCGCCTCGTCCGTCGATTTCGCGAGGACGAAACGGATGCCCAGCGCCTCGAGCGACTGGCGCTCGTAGATGTTGTTGTCGGGCCGGTCGTCGACCCACAGTGCCCAGGCCGCGCTGGCCTTGCGCAGGGTGCGCCGGTCGACCTGGTCGACCGCGGTCGCGGCCTCGCGCGCTTCCTGGGCCGCCGCCTGCGGGGTGCTGTCCGCGTTCGGGCGCGCCACCGACGCGGCCACCAGGGCGGCAGTGGCCTCCTGCTTGCGCTTGGCGGTGGCCTCGAACCCGCCGCCCTTGAACGTGAACTCGCCCAGCGAGGCGAAGAAGTCCCGGAAGGCGGGTGCGAATTTCACCAGCACGACGACCAGCAGGACGGGCCAGGCCAGGACGGCCAGCAGCCGCGTGACTGCATCCACGACTTTGACGAGATCATCGACTGCCACGGTTCCTCCCGGCGACACGGCGGTGCGTGGGCCGATGGTCGCAGACCCGGGCGCCGGATGCCAGCGGCCGCCTCGGCGTCCCGTCGTTGCGGTTCACTTCAAGCTGGGGCTCCCCCCAGGTTGAACGCCCCGGAAACGCGCCCAGCCTGCCTACGCTCCAGCCTGTCGCGCCGGTTCCGGTCGCGACTCGTCCCGTCCCCAGGAAATGGAGCTTCCGATGCCATCCCGAATCGTCGCGCTCGCCGCGGCCGCCCTCGTCCTGCCGTTCGCGGCAGCCGCCCAGGTCACGCCGGGCTTTCCGCCGGTCAACGCGGCGGTGGCCAAGCCGCGCATCGCCGCGGCGGCCGCCGTCCCCCAGCTCACCACCACGCCCAAGGCCGCGCAGGTGCAGGTCGTGGACGACGACGCCCACGCGCCCTACCAGGAGGGCGGCTACACCGACTGCACCTATGCGGGCGCCTGCTCCTTCACGTTCTCGACCGTGCCGGCCGGACATCGCCGCGTCATCGAGCACTTCTCCTGCTCCGTCTACGTGGGCGCGCCGGGGGTGCTGCGCTACGTCTCGCTGCTGGCCACCACCTTCGCGCTGCCGCGCGACTTCTTCCCGCTCACGCGCAGCCCGGCGGATGCCGCCCAGTGGTTCGTCAACAGCCCGAGCCTGCTGCGCTTCGAGGCCGGCGAGGTTCCCGCGGCCTATGCCTACGCGGACGCCGGGCCGATCCAGGAACTGTTCTGCACGGCGAGCGGGCGCGACATCACGTTGCCCTGACGACGGGGCGAGGGCGCGTCCCCGCGCCGTTCGACGCGGTCTCCTCAGTCCGGCGCCGCGGTTCGGCGCATCGCCGTGAAGGCCGCGAACTCCCAGGAACGCAGGCCGAGGATCAGCGTGTAGCCGTCGCGTTCTTCGGCGGACAGGCGCTGGTCGAGTTCGTGCAGCCGCGCCAGCTCGCCGGCGAGCTGCTGGATCTTGTGCACCAGGTCGATGGCGCTCGGGTCCGACAGGCGGGCGTGCACGCACAGCAGCGTCTCGCCGGCGCCGTCGAACCGTCCGCCGAAGTAGTCGCCGACGACCACCTCCCGGAAGTAGTGCTGCACCGGGCCGTCGGGGCGCCACCGGAACGCGCGCGACACCTTCATGCGGTAGCGGTTCGAGGGCTTCAGCTCGATCAGGCCCAGCCGGTCCAGCCGGGCCAGGCACTTGATGCAGGCCGCCGCGCTCAGGTCGTAGGTCTCGACGATCTGCGCCAGGCTCCATTGGCCAACGCAGCAGATCGCCACCAGCAGCAGGTGCGGCTCGGACACCAGCGCGCGTTCCTGCGCCAGGGTCAGCGTGTCGGAGCGGGGCGCGGCGTCGGCGGCCTGGCGCAGCACCGTCTCCATCGAGATCCCGGTGGCCTTGCAGATGCGCGCCAGACGCGTCAGCGACATGTCGCCGCTGCTGAAGATGCGCTTGACGCTCGACTCGCTCATGCCGATGCGCTCGGCCAGCGTGCGGTACGTGACGCCGGCGCCGCGCATCTCGGCGCGCAGGACTTGCAGGACGGTCTCGGGTGAACTCATCGGTTCTTTCGTCAAAAGGTACCGGAATCCGGTACGTTTGATTGCGAATTATGCATCCTCGTACGAGGAACTGGTACTGCTCGACGATGTGCCGGACACTGCGCTGCGCCGTCGCACGACCGGTCGATCGACCCGGCGGGCCGGCATCCACCAGGGAGGAACCATGATCTTCGAAGGGCAGCCTGGCCGCATCCCCCGCCGCGTGGCGGCGGCAATCATCGGTGCGGGCGCGCTGCTCGCCCTCGCCGCCTGCGGCGGGGGCTCCTACCAGGCGCAGGCGTTCGTGCCGGCGCGCATCGTCGTCTTCGGCGACGAGAGCAGCCGCCTCGAAGGCGCGCAGGGATTGAAGTACAGCATCAACGGCGTCGCGGCGCAGTCGCACGGCACCGACTGCACCGCGCTGCCGATCTGGACGCAGACGGTAGCTTCCTACTACGGGCTGGTCTTCTCGAACTGCAACCCGGCCGCCTCGCTCGATGCCCGTGCGATCGACCACACCGTGGTCGGCGGCACGGTGCAGGATGCCGCGCGGCAAGTCGTGGCGTTCCAGGCCGGCGACACTTTCAACGGCAACGACCTCGTGCTGGTCTGGGTCGGCATGCACGACATCCTCGACGCCTACCAGGCCAACGCGACCGGCGACGAGACCGTGCTGCTGGCCGACATGAGGGCGGCCGGCGCGGCGCTGGGCAGCGTCGTCAACGGGATCGCCGCCACCGGTGCCAAGGTGATCGTGCTGACGGTCCCCGACATGAGCGAGTCGCCATTCGCCTACCTCGAATCGCAGCGTGGCGACTTCGATCGCCTGAAGCTTCTCGCGGACATGAGCCGCAAGTTCAACCTGGGCCTGCGCATTTCCATCGTCAACGACGGCAGCAAGATCGGCATCGTGCTGGTGGACGACATCGTCCGCGACGACACCACCGACCCGGGCCGCTTCGGCCTGCTCGCTCAGGCCGGCACGCGCGTCGGCTGCCTGGCCGCGGCCCCGCTGCCGACCTGCACGCAGGACACGCTGGTCGACGACCCGTCGATCGGCCTGCCGTCGGCGAACGCATTCCTGTGGGCCGATGCCACGCACCTGGGCTCGACCGCGCAGGCCCAGATCGGCGGCCAGGCGCGCGACCGAGCGCGCGGCAACCCGTTCTGAGGCGCATGCCATTCGGACGGCGCGCTCGACGCCCGGCAAACCTGGAGACCCGGGCGGCTTCGCATGGCGCTGACTGGCGCCTGCGCCTGCATTGGTCGGCCATGCTGCTGGGAGCGGGCAGTGCCGTCCTTGGCGGGTGCGCGACACACCCGGTGGCGGCCACGGCCGCCAGGCCATCGATGCACTGCGCGGCGCCGGGGGATCAGCGACCCTGCGTCGCCACGGAGAGGATCGCGGCGCGGCCGCGATCGCCGGACGCCTCCGTCGTCGATCCGGAGCGATGCGCCGCCTGGTTCGCCGCGGCGCTGCTGCCCACGGACCTGCTCGATGTCACCCTCGTGGCGCTGTTCGCCTGGACCCGGCCGGACGAGCGCGAGGACGACTTCGTCTCGAACTTCTGGCGGCGGGTCTTCCGTGGCCCCGGTCCGCATTGACGGGGTTCGCGCATGAGCGCCCTCGGCCCGCCACGTCAGCCCGGCCGGGCGGTTTGAGGGGCAAACATCAGGGTATTCACCGAATCGCCCCCCTTGATCGATCGCCCGGACCGCCGAAGAAGAAGGGACGAAACTCCGTGAGCCCGCTGCCATGTCGACCCTGTCCCCCTCCGAATCGTCCTTCGGGCGCGCCAATCCGCACGCGCTGGCCGCGATCCTCGAGGCCAGCGAGACCAAGCGCATCATCGCGGCCACCGACATCTTCGACATCTCCGGCATCAAGCTGTGGGCCAGCAACCAGCCGGTGTCGGCGGCGCTGCAGCGCAAGCTGCTCGATCGCCAGCTGCGCCAGCCGCTGGAGAGCTGCCTGATCGCGCAGGACGGGGTCACCGCGATCTCGCTGCTGGAGTCGCTCAACGAGTTGCTGCAAAGCGACACGCCGCTCGCGCCCGTGCTGCGCGTGCACGGGGCGCGCCTCGCGCGTGAGGCGGCCTACCTGCCGCTGCACCCGGTCGTGCAACTGCTGCTGACCGCCGCGGAGACCTCGCGGCCCCAGGCCTACGACCATGCCGTGGCCGCGATGGCACTCAACGGTGCGCTGATGGCGTCGAACGGCGGCGACGTCGCATCCATCCGCCTGGCGATGCTGTGCGGGCTGACCCACGACCTGGGCGAGATGTACATCGCGTCGGCCCATGGCGAGGCCGATGCCGACCGCGCGCTCGACTTCGTCAGCTACCAGCAGCTGGTCGTGCACCCGCACGTCGGCTCGCTGCTGCTGTCGCAGCTGACCAACTACCCCGCGGTCATGGCACGCGCCGTGGCCGAGCACCATGAACGCCTCGACGGCTCCGGCTACCCGCACGCCATCGAGGCCGACCGCCTCTCGTCGATGGGCCGGCTGCTGGCCGTCACCGAGGCCACGCTGAGCGCCGTGCGCAGTCCCTACGACACGCTGCTGCGCGCCAGCGTGGCGCTGCGCGCCGTGCCGGGCGAATTCGACCAGCAGTGGATGGGCCGCGTCACCCAGGCGGCCAGCGCGCAGGCGCCGCAGGCGTCGGTGATGGATCCGGCCGACGTCCAGGCGCGGCTGGGGGCGCTGGGCGCCGTGCTGACCGCGGCCGAGACCAACGTCGCAGCCGTTGCCGGCCGCTCGCAGCTGCTGGCGATGAAGAAGGCGCTCGAGCTGGCGCAGTTCCTGATCGGGCGCCTGCGCGCGGGCTGGAACGAGAGCGGGATGTGGAATCCGGACGCCATGGCGGTGGCCGATGCCGCCGAAGTGGAAGCGCTCGAGGACGAGCTCTATTTCCGCCTGCGCGGCGTCCAGCGCGCCACGCTGCTGGCCGCCGGCAAGCTGCCGCCGGAAGAGGCGGCGGTGCTCGACGAGGTGTGCGACTCGCTGGCGATGGGCTGAGCGGGTTCAGTCCCGGCGCCGGGCGCGCCAGGTGCGCGTTCCCACGGCCGCCACGCCGATGGCCATCAGCCACAGGCTGGACGGCTCGGGGATCGTCGTGGTCAGGTCCAGCGAATAGGCGCCGCTGTGCAGCGAGTTCGGGTCGCCCACCATGATGAAACCGTCGCCCAGCGTGCCGCTGCCGAGGTTCTCGGCGAACGACATGTTCTCGAACGCGCCCAGCGCGATCTCGTAGCTGCCCACGGCGAGGCTGCCCGACCAGGTGAAGTCGCCGCCGGTGGTGGTCGCCTGGTCGTAGTTCGAAGCCAGGAAGGTGGCACCGGCGCCGCTGCCGGTGAACAGCGTGAAGTACGGGTCCACGCCGCCGCCGGCGAAGCCGGTGCTGGCCACGCTGACCGCGCCGGCGTGGTTGACCGTGAACGTGTACAGCGCGACGTTGTTCGCGATCGCGTTGTCGTCGGTGAAATCGGGCGCCCCCAGGTCGCTGCCCACCAGCGCGGCGTTGCCGGGGTCGCCGAGGTTGCCGGCCAGCGTCGTCGTCGCGGTGGCCGCGGCGGCCGTCATGGCCGCCGCGACGAGGGTCGCGCCAGCCAGTGCATTCCTGATCTTCGTCATCGGGTCATCCCTCCGGTTGGGTTCGTGTGCGGCGTTCAATTGACGACGCCGGTGATGTCGATCTCGACCGAGCCGCCGTGCAGCAAGGTCGTGACCTCGGCCGCGACGCAGGTGATGTTCGCGAACGGATTGATCACCAGGGGCGTCGGGTAGGCCAGGTGCAGCGTCGACTGCGGCGGCACATAGACGGTCATCTGCGGCTCGGTGCCGCCGACGATGTTGGGGCCGCCGGTGCCGCAGCCACCGCCCGAGAAGATCGGCACGAAGATGAAGACCTGCTGCGGGCTGGTGTCGAAGTTGGTCAGCGTCAGGCTGCCGATGCCCAGCACGCCGGTGCCCGGGCCGATCGACTTGGTGGCGTTGAGCACCTGCATCCGACCCGTGTAGGTGTGCGCGGGGATCACTTGCTCGACATACGCGGCCTTGATGCCGCCGGCCGCGAAGGCGGGTGCGCTGCTGCCCAGGGCGACCGTCGCGGCCGCGATGGCGGCGAATGCGAATGGGGTGAACTTGCCGATGCGAGTCATGCTTGACCTTTCGAGCCGTGGGGACGCCCTCCAGCGTTTGTCGAGTTTGGGTGCGGGACCCCGGGCCGGTCAATGCGCGCCGGCCGCGGAACTAGGGAGAGCCCCCCCTGTTGCGGCGGCCGGCACCGTGGAGCGGCCCGCCGGTTCGGGTCTTCACATCCGTTCACACGACGTGAGCGAACGCAAATGTCGCACGGCGGTGGAACTGTTGCTGTCGAGCCAGGTCAAGCAGGGGCGCCGGGCCCGCCCCGCGTCAGCGGTGCCACAGGTTCGCCCGGTCAACCGGCGGAACCGGCCCCGCGTTGGACAAGCTGCCCGAGAACAACAGACATGACACCTGCCCCCGCCGACCCGCCGTCCCCGCCGCGCCCGTTGCGCCGCCTCCTCGCGGCGCTCGCGGTCGCGCTCGCCGGCGCGGCGGGCCTGGCCACGGATCCGGCGCAGGCGATCGTCGACGTCAGCGCCGTCACGCTGGTGAGCCCGCCCGGCGAGGCGGTGTCGACCGCCGCGCGGGGCCCGGCACCGGCCGCGGCGGCCTCGGAGGCGCTGCTGTCCACTTCCGGCCTGCGCGTGGCCACGGGCGCGATGCCCGAGCGCGGCAGCGTGGCGACCGCGCGCCGCCGCCACATCGCCGTCGGCGGGCTGGACCGCAGCTACCTGGTGCAGCCGGCCCCGGGGGCGCGCGGCGCCGGCCGCCTGCCGGTGGTCGTCCTGCTGCACGCCGGCACGCAGTCGGCCGAGGACATCTGGCGCGAGACCAGCCTGCCCACGCTGGGCACGCGCGAGGGCTTCCTGGTCGTCGCGCCCGAGGCGCTGGCGCGCCACTGGAACGACCAGCGCGGCCCCGCCTCCACCGTCGACGACGTGCGCTTCCTCAAGGCCGTGATCGCCGAGGTCATCGCGCAGGATCATGGCGACCCCTCGGCCGTGTTCATGGTGGGCTCCGCGCACGGCGGTTTCATGACGATGCGCTTCGCCTGCGACGCCGGCGAGGCGTTGCGCGCGGCCGCCAGCCTGCTGTCGACGATGCCCGACGCGCTGGCGCGCAACTGCCGCTCCCCGCGACCGCTGCCCTGGCTGGCCGTCAACGGCACCGAGGATCCCGCCGTGCCCTTCGGCGGCCAGGTGGACGGCACGGTGCGGCGCGGCGAGAGCCAGCTGGCCCTGCGCTCGGCCGACGACACCTTCCGCTTCTGGGCCGACCGCGCCGGCTGCGCGTCGCCGGCCGCGCGCGAGGCGCTCACCGACCAGTCCGCCGACGACCGCCACCGCTGGGCCGAGCGCGTGGTGCGTGCCAACTGCGTCAGCGGCCAGGTGTCGCAGCAGGTGGTGCTGCACGGCAGCGGCCATGTCATTCCGGGCCCGGCGACGGACAATCGCCTGGCCGAACGCGCCGTCGGCCCGGCGGCGCCGGAGATCGACTGCGGCACGCTGGTCTGGACGCACTTCAAGGCCACGCTGCTGAAGTGACCGGGCCGCCCGATTGCCTTCATCGACCCACCTGCTGTCGCGTTGCGACGGCCCGTCTTCCAGGAACCCGCCATGAACAAGCTCCCCGCCACCTTCGCCGCTGCCCTCGTCGCCCTGTGCGCCGGTGCGTTCGCGCAGGAGACCGACCCCGCGCGCCAGCAGCGCATGGACCAGGCCTATGCCGACAGCCATCGCGAGAACGTCCAGGTGGCCGACAGCGGCCTGCGCGAGGACACCCGCAAGGCCGGCCACGCCATCCACCAGGGCTTGCGCGCCACGGGCCATGCCGTGCACACCGGCGTGCGCGCCACCGGCCATGCGATCCACAAGGGCGTCAAGGCCACCGGCCATGCCATCCACGAGGGCGTCGACAAGGTGACCGGCAAGTAGGCCGTGTATCGGGCCGGACACGGGCCCGACAAACGCCGGCGCGAGGGCGCCGGGCACAATGACGCGATGCTCGAAGGCCTCGCCCCCGTCATCGCCGCCGACACCCGCCTGGTCGTCCTCGGCAGCTTTCCCGGCGTCGCCTCGCTGGCCGCGCAGCAGTACTACGGCCACCCGCGCAACCACTTCTGGCCGCTGCTGTCGGCGCTGTGGGACGAGGACCTGGTGGCCCTGGACTATGCGCAGCGGCTGGCGGCGCTGCAGCGCCACCGCGTCGGCCTGTGGGACGTCTACCGCAGCTGCGAGCGCGAGGGTAGCCTCGACAGCGCGATCCGCCTGCCGGTGCCCAACGACCTGGCGCGGCTGCGTCAGCTCGCGCCGGGCCTGCAGGCCGTCGCGCACAACGGCGGCGAGTCCGCGCGCTCGCGCCGCATCACCGCGCAGCTGGGCGTCGACGTGCACGCGCTGCCCTCCACCAGCCCCGCCAACGCGTCCTGGCGCTTCGAGCGCAAGCTCGCCGCCTGGCGCGATGTCTTCTCGCGCTACGATCTGGCGCCCCCACGGATCGAGCGCGCCTGACCATGACCTCCCCTCGCCAGCAGATGGAACCCGCCACGATGTCCGAGCAGGACGGCGTGCGCTACCTGCACCTGGGCACGCCGTGGGTGCAGGGCGCGATGCGCGTGCGCAAGCCGCAGGCGATCGAGCTCGAGTACGTGCAGCGCATGATGGCCTGGATGCTGTGGCGCCCCGTGGCCGAGGTCGACCAGGGCCGTGCCGTGCAGCTGGGCCTGGGCGCGGCCGCCATCACGCGCTTCACGCACAAGGTGATGCGCATGCGCACGACGGCCGTCGAGCTCAACCCGACCGTGATCGGCGCCTGCCGGATGTGGTTCCACCTGCCGGCCGACGACGCAAGGCTGCAGGTCGTGCAGGCCGACGCCGGCGCCTGGGTGCAGGACGCCGCGAACCTGCAGTGCGCGGACGTGCTCAGCGTCGACCTGTACGACCACGACGCCGCGGCGCCGGTGCTCGACACCGATGCGTTCTACGCGGCCTGCCGCGGCGTGCTGGCGCACGGCGGCCTGATGGCGGTCAACCTGTTCGGCCGCGATGCCAGCTTCGCGGCCAGCGCGGCGCGCATCGCGTCGGCGTTCGGGCGCGACCAGGTCTGGAGCCTGCGGCCCACGCGCGAGGGCAACACCGTCGTCATCGCCGGACGCGGCGTCGCCGTGCCCGACCGCGACACCCTGTCGGCGCGGGCGGATAACATCGAAGCGCGCTTCGGCCTGCCGGCGCGCAAGTGGCTGCGCATGGTGCGGCCGCTCACACTGTAAAGAGGCGCCATGCCCGTATCTCCTCCTGTCAAGCCCGCGGCCGCGCCCGCGCCGCGCGCCCCCGCGAACGCGCCCGGCCGCCGTCACGCGACGCCGACCGGCCGCCTCGAACTGCGCCAGCTGCTCAAGTGGCTGCGCGACGACGGGGTGCTGGCAGCCGAGGAGGCCGACAAGCTGCTGCGCCGCTTCGGCAACAGCGCGTCCGGCCTGCACCCGCTGCAACGCCTGGGCGGGGCCAGCCTGGTCGACGTGCGCGACGGCCGCGTGCTCGACACCGACGCGCTGGCGCGCTGGCTGGCCGACCGGTTCGAGCTGCCTTACCACCGCATCGACCCGCTGCGCGTGGACGTGGGTCGCGTCAGCGAGGTGATGTCGGTGGCCTACGCCGAGATGCGCCGCGCCCTGCCGGTCACGGTCAACGCCAACGAGGTGATCGTCGCCACGTCCGAGCCGTTCGACATCGGCTGGGTGCCCGAGATCGAGGCCTTCGTCAAGCGCCCGGTGCGGCTGCAGCTGGCGCATCCCGAGGACATCACCCGCTACACCGGCGAGTTCTACTCGCTCGCGGCGTCGGTGCGCTTCGCCAACAAGACCACCGGGGCCTCGGCGGCCAACAGCTTCGAGCAGCTGGTGGAGCTGGGCAAGGCCAAGGGCCAGCTCGACGCCAACGACCAGGGCGTCGTGCAGGTGGTCGACTGGCTGTGGCAGTACGCCTTCGAGCAGCGCGCCAGCGACATCCACCTGGAGCCGCGCCGCGACATGGCGGCGATCCGCCTGCGCATCGACGGCGTGCTGCACACCGCCCACCAGGTGCCCGCCGCGGTGATGAACGCGATGACCGCGCGCATCAAGCTGCTGGGTCGCATGGATGTCATCGAGCGCCGCCGGCCGCAGGACGGCCGCGTGAAGACGCGCCGCCCCGACGGCGCCGGCGGCATGCCCGGCGCCGAGGTGGAGATGCGCCTGTCGACGCTGCCCACGGCGTTCGGCGAGAAGGTGGTGATGCGCATCTTCGACCCCGGCACCGTCGACAAGCCCTTCGACGCGCTCGGCTTCACCACCGCCGAGGCCGAGCGCTGGCAGGCGCTGATGGGGCAGACGCACGGCATCATCCTGGTCACCGGCCCCACCGGCTCGGGCAAGACGACCACGCTGTATTCCACGCTGAAGAAGCTCGCCACCGAGTCGGTCAACGTCTGCACCGTGGAGGATCCGATCGAGATGATCGAGCCGGCGTTCAACCAGACCCAGGTCCAGCCGTCGATCGACCTCGACTTCGCCACCGGCCTGCGCTCGCTGATGCGCCAGGATCCAGACATCATCATGGTGGGCGAGATCCGCGACCTGGAGACCGCCGAGATGGCGATCCAGGCCGCGCTCACCGGCCACCTGGTCTTCTCCACGCTGCACACCAACGACGCGCCCTCGGCCATCACGCGCCTGGTCGACCTCGGCGTGCCGCCCTACCTGATCTCGGCCACCGTGATCGGCGTGCTCGCGCAGCGCCTCGCGCGCACCCTGTGCCCCGCCTGCAAGGCGCCCGACGACTCGGCCGACACCGCCCGGCTGCTCGAGGAACTGGCCCACCCGTGGAAGCTCGGCGGCCGCCTGCGGCCGATGAAGCCGGTGGGCTGCCCGGCCTGCCGCAACACCGGCTACCGCGGCCGCGCCGCGCTCTACGAGCTGATGCCGATGACCGAGCCCCTGAAGGACGCCGTGCACCCGGTGCTGGACGTGACGAAGATGGCGCGCCAGGCCATGGTCGAGGGCATGCGCCCGCTGCGCCTGGCCGGGCTGATGAAGGTGGCCGAAGGGCTGACGACGATGGAAGAAGTGCTGCGCTGCACACCGCAGTGGACCGGAAAGTAGACGTCGCGAGCGCTGCGTGCGGGTCTGGCGGGACGCGCTGGCGCTGACACGATTCGCCGGCGCAGCTGGTCTTGTTCGTGTCCCCCGTCGGTCCGCGGCCGCCTCCTCCTGGAACCTCGCAAGACAAGCGCCCCCGGCTCACCGTGCCGGCCTTGGCTGGTTAGGAGAACATTCGCCGCATCCTGGGTTCGGAGTCGCAAGTCTCGGCCCATCGAGGGCCTCGACACCCGGCGCGCCGGCGTCCTGCCTCGAGCCACTGCCTTGCAGGTCGACCTCTGTATCTCCTTCTGTGATTCGCCCGAGGTCAGGCTTCGATTTCCGGATTGGATGCGACGATGAACCGAACGAGCTTCACAACCTGCTCTCGAAACCTGGCTTCGGCTTGCCAGCGCCGCGCACCTCGTTGGCGACGCTTACCTCACTAGCCTGGGCCACTTTGCCTTGCGCATTGCGAAGCTTCAACGTGTTGTTGAACTTGCCCAAGGTGGACGGCGCTGCCAGTTCCGGATGCACGCGCCTGCCTCTCTCTTTCTTCTTCCTGCTCTTCCTTCTCTTTGTCGTGATGAGACTTGATGGAGAAGAACAAGGCGGTGCCTATCACGAGCAACTTGAACGTAATAAGGACTATGGGAATCCAATCCATGATTTCCTCAATTCGCTGCATCAGCAGCCTGGGCAATGGTTCAAGCCGAATTGGATGCTGCATGGGATCCCATGACGAGCCTTCTGCCTGTAGCCGTTACTGTGCCAGAACAGTCGCCGAAACCACAGGCTCAGATTCGCCAAGAAACAGCGGATCAGATGAACAGCATGGGGGATTTTCCAGGAAGAGTCTTGCGAAAGTACAGTGGTGATGAATCTGCTACTTGCGCATCTCAGTTGCGCACGATGACGAAGCACCATGAAGCGCTATGAAGCCCTGGCACAAGAGATCGCCGAGTCCATTGCCCACGGCCAGTTGCGGCCGGGCGAGCGTGTGCCTTCGGTGCGGGAGGCGAGCCGCAGCAGGGGCGTGAGCCCGTCCACCGTCTTCGAGGCGTACTACCTGCTGGAAGCGCGCGGTCTGATCGAGGCCCGCCCCCGTTCCGGCTACTTCGTCAGCCACACGGTGAACTGGCAGCAGGAGCCGGAGAGCTCCAGGCCGGTGACGAAAGAGCGCGCCGTCGAGGTGTCCGAACTGGTCTTCCAGGTCCTGGGCCACGCCAGGAATCGGGCCCTCGTGCCGTTGGGTTCGGCCTTCCCCAGTCCACTGCTGTTCCCCTTGCCCAAGCTCGCGCTCGCCACGGGCAAGGCGCTGCGTCGGCTGGACCCGTGGCGCACGGTCGAAGACCTTTCGCCCGGCAGCGCCGCGCTGCGCCGCCAGATCGGCCTGCGCTATCTCGGCATGGGCTGCGGCATAGACACCGAGGAACTGGTCATCACCAACGGCGCGATGGAAGCGCTGAACCTCTGCCTGGAGAGCGTCACCCGGCCCGGCGACCTGGTGGCCGTTGAGTCGCCAACCTTCTATGCCGCGCTGCAAGCGCTGGAACGCCACAGCCTGCGCGCCGTCGAAATCGCCACCCATCCGCGCACGGGCATCGACGTGGCCGCGCTGGCCGCGGTCATGGACCGGCATCAGGTCAAGGCATGCTGGCTCATGCCCAACTTTCAGAATCCCCTTGGCAGCCTGATGCCGGACGACGCCAAGCAAGCCCTGGTGGAACTGCTCGCCAAGCGCGAGGTGGCGCTGATTGAAGATGACGTTTACGGCGAGCTGTATTTCGGCGCCAGCAAACCCCGGCCCGCAAAAGCGTGGGATCGCGCGGGCTGGGTCATGCACTGTAGTTCCTTCTCCAAGACGCTGGCGCCGGGCTACCGCGTCGGCTGGGTGGCGGCGGGCCGCTACGCGCGCGAGGTCGCGCAGCGCAAGCTGATGAGTTCTCTCGCCGCACCCTTGCCCTCGCAGGAGGGCTTGCGCGAATACCTTGAACATGGCGGTTACGACCGGCACCTGCGTCAGTTGCGGGCGACGCTGGCGCAGCATCGCCATGCGACGCTGCGCGACATTGCGAAGCACTTTCCGCCCGGCACGCGGGCCACGCGGCCGGAAGGCGGCTACTTCATCTGGGTGGAACTGCCCCCGAAGATCGACGCGCTGGAACTCCACCGGCTGGCCCTTTCGCAGGGCATCAGCCTGGCGCCGGGCCACCTGTTCTCGGCCGACCATCGCTTCAAACACCATGTGCGGATCAACTTCGGGCATCCCGACCACAAGGACTTCCACGCGGCGCTCAAGACGGTGGGAACCATTGCTCGGGCACTGGCGGCCTGATGCGACCGGCCCGATGACGCTATGCACCGAGGTCAGATGCTGATCCACCCCGGCACATACGCGGAGCCGCCCTGAGTCTTGCAGATCGTCCCTGGCAACGTTGCCCCAAAGCGGCCACTGGTGACCGATGGCTTGTGGCCGAAAGGGGAAATACCCAGGCGCCCACGAACGTCCGCAACCGGGTCATGCAACTCCCCGCTCGTCTTCACCTCGCCCTGCCAAGGCCGGCACGGCGAGTCGTGCCCACGCCAGCTCGCCCCGCAAATCCAACCGGCAGCAACAAGCACCAAGACCCAAGCCCATCACCGAAGCACCGTGCCCATCGCTGCCTGCAAGTCGCGGATGGAATCCACTTTCCTGCCGCTTCGCGCGAAGCCGTCATTGCCCATGCGCGAGTGCGCATGCCGACGGGCCGGGTAAGCTGGCGCATGTCCTCCGATCCCGCCGTGCCGCCCACGCTCGCCACGCTGCGCACCACCACCCCGGTCGCGCGGCCGCAGCGCCTGTGGCCCGGGCTCGCGCTGGCCACCGCCGGCTCGATCGCCTTCTCGGGCAAGGCGATCATCGTCAAGCTGGCGTACCGCTACGGCGTCGACGCGGTCACGCTGATCATGTACCGCATGCTGTTCGCGCTGCCCCTGTTCCTCGGGCTGGCGTGGTGGGCGGGCCGCGGCCGGCCGCCGCTGTCCGCGCGCGACTGGCGCGTGGTCGCCGGCCTGGGCTTCTCGGGCTACTACCTGGCCAGCTTCCTCGACTTCGCCGGGCTGGCGTATGTCAGCGCGGCCTTCGAGCGCCTGGTGCTGTATCTCAATCCGACGCTGGTGCTGCTGCTGGGCCGCGTGCTGTTCAAGCGCCGCGTGGCGCGCACGCAGTTGGCCGCGCTGGCGGTCAGCTACGCGGGCGTGCTGCTCGTCTTCGGCCACGAGGTGCACATCGCCGGCAGCCACGTCATGCTGGGCGCGGCGCTCGTGTTCGGCAGCGCGGTCAGCTACGCGGTCTACCTGGTGTTCAGCGGCGAGGAAGTGCGCCGCCTCGGCTCGCTGCGGCTCACCGGCCTGGCCACCACGGTGGCCTGCCTGCTGTGCCTGGCGCAGTTCGCGCTGACGCGGCCGCTGGCGGCCGCCCACGTGGCGCCGCAGGTGCTGTGGCTGTCGGTGCTCAACGCCACCGCGTGCACCTTCGCGCCGGTGCTGATGGTGATGATGGCCATCGAGCGCGTGGGCGCCACGGTGGCCGCGCAGACGGGCATGGTGGGCCCGATCAGCACGATCCTGATGGGCGTGGTGATCCTGGGCGAGCCGTTCACCGCGTGGATCGCGGCCGGCACGGTGTGCGTGCTCTCGGGCATCTGGATGCTGGCGCGGGCGCGGCCGCCCGCCTGAGCGATGATGCGGACCGAGCGCGGCGCGCGGAAAGGTCCGGCATGACATTCGACTGGCACAACCCCTACCCGACGGTGCGCAGCCCCGTCTTCGCGCGCAACATCGTCTCGACGTCGCACCCGCTGGCCTCGCAGGCGGGCCTGCGCATGCTGCTGGCCGGCGGCAACGCGATCGACGCGGCCATCGCCGCGGCGGCGGCGCTGACCATCGTCGAGCCGGTCTCCAACGGCCTGGGCAGCGACCTGTTCGCGATCCTGTGGGACGGCGAGCGCCTGCAGGGCCTGAACGCCTCCGGCGTCGCACCCGCGGCCTGGGACCCGGCCTATTTCGAGCGCCGCCACGGCGGCGCCCTGCCGGTGCGCGGCTGGGACAGCGTCACCACGCCCGGTGCCGTCGGCGGCTGGGTCGCGCTGTCGAAGCGCTGCGGCAGGCTGCCCTTCGCCGACTTGCTGGAGCCGGCCATCGAACTGGCCGAGCGCGGCCACGGCGTGGCCTGCATCGTGGCCGACAAGTGGGCGCGCCAGGTGCCCGCGCTGGCCGACCAGCCCGGCTTCGCCGAAGCCTTCATGCCGCGCGGCCGCGCGCCGGTGCCCGGCGAGCGCTTCGTGTTCGAGGCGGCCGGGCGCACGCTGCGCGCGATCGCCGCGACCGGCGGCGAGGCGTTCTACCGCGGCGAGATCGCCGCCGCGCTGGTCGCCCATGCCGCGGCCCACGGCGGCGCCATGTCGGCGGCCGACCTCGCCGGCTGGCAGCCCGAGTGGGTCGACACGATCGCGATGGACTTCGCCGGCCACACCGTGCACCAGATCCCGCCCAACGGCCAGGGCATCGCGGCGCTGATGGCCCTCGGCATGCTGGAGCGGCTCGACGCCGGGCGCCTGCCGGTCGACAGCGTCGAGTCGCAGCACCTGCAGATCGAGGCGATGAAGCTGGCATTCGCCGACACCTACCGCTGGGTGGCCGACCCGCGGGCGATGACCGGGGTCACGGCGGCCGACCTGCTCTCGGACGCGTACCTGCGCGACCGCGCGCGCCTGATCGCCCCCGGACGCGCGCAGGACTTCGCGCACGGCGCCCCGCCGCGCGGCGGCACCGTCTACCTGACCGCCGCCGACGAGAGCGGCCGCATGGTCAGCCTGATCCAGTCGAACTACATGGGCTTCGGCAGCGGCATCGTGGTGCCGGGTACCGGCGTGAGCCTGCAGAACCGCGGCCAGGGCTTCACGCTGGACGCGGCGCATCCCAACGTGGTGGCGGGCGGCAAGCGGCCGTTCCACACCATCATTCCCGGCTTCCTGTGCCGCGACGGGCGGCCGCAGATGAGCTTCGGCGTGATGGGCGGCAACATGCAGCCGCAGGGCCACCTGCAGACGCTGGTGCGCCTGCTGCGCCATGGCCAGCAGCCGCAGGCGGCGTGCGACGCGCCGCGCTGGAAGGTGGCCACCGGCCGCACGATCGACTTCGAGGCCACGATGGCGCCGGCGCTGGTGGCCGGCCTGCGCGCGCTGGGCCACGAGTCGGAGGCGACGGTGGACGCCTACATGGACTTCGGCTCGGGCCAGTTCATCTGGCGGCTGTCGGACGATCCGGCCGACGGCTACGTGGCGGCCAGCGACTCGCGTCGCGACGGCCAGGCCGCGGGCTTCTGAGTCAGCGGCGAGCTGGGGCGAGCGCCGGCGCCGCGGCCGGGCGGCCCGGCGTCAGCCCGAGCTCGTCCAGGCTGGCGCGCAGCGCGACCGGCAGCGGCGTCGGCCGGAACGCCGGCAGCCAGCGCGCGAGGGCGGCGCCATCGAGGCCGTGCGGCGTTTCCCACAGGTAGCGCATCTCCCCGATCTCGCGCCACAGCGGGATCACCAGCGCCAGCAGCCGGAACAGCGGCCACGGCGCGCCGCCGCGCCGGAACGGGCGCGCGCCGCCCAGGCCGGCACCGCGCGCGACGGCCTCGACCGCGTCCATCAGCTGCTCGCCGGTGAGCGTGGCGCCGGGTAACGGGATGTCGATGAACGGGGGCAGCTCGGCGAGCTCGCACAGGCCCACCAGCGCGCGCGCCATGTCGGGCAGGTAGGCCCAGGCATGCGCCAGCGTGCGCGTGCCCGGATAGGCGAGCCGGCCGCGCGCCACGCCCTTGACGACGACCTGGTCGAACCAGACGCCGCGGCCGGCGCCGAAGAAGTCGCCGGCGCGCAGGATGACGCTGCGCAGGCGCGGGGCGCGGTGGCGGAGCTCGTCCTCGAAAGCGACGCGCAGGCGGCCCTTGCGGGTGCTGGGCCATTGCGGCGTGCGGCCGTCGAGCGTGGCCGGCATCGCGGCGCCGTAGTTGTAGACGTTGCCGGGCAGCGCGAAGCGGGCCCCCAGGCGCTCGGCGATGCCCATGCCCTGGCGGCCCATGGGCAGCAGGTCGGCGGCCCAGCGCGTGTAGTGCGGGTTGACGGCGTGCACGACGACGTCGGCGCCGGCGGCCTGGGCCACCAGCCCGTCGACGTCCGCCAGCGGCAGCGCGACGACGCGGGCCCGCGTGGGCATGCCGGCGGCCGGGGTGCGGCGCACCTGCGCCAGCACGTCCCAGCCGGCGGCGTCGAAGGCCTGGGCGGCGGCCAGGCCGAAGCGGCCGTTGGTGCCCAGGATCAGCACGCGGCGGCGGCGCGGGGAGGTCGAAAGGTCGGTCATGGAAGGCTCCGTTCGGTGGGGATGCGTCCAGTGTGCGCAAACACCAGGCATCCGGAAAGTGGCTGAACATTCATATCAGCTATACAATTTTGCATGGCAGATCCACTCCAACGACTCGACTGGGCGCTGGTGCGCAGCTACCTCGCGGTGATGGACGCCGGCAGTGTCAGCGCCGCGGCGCGCGCCACGCAGGGCCACCAGCCGACGATCTCGCGCCACCTCGCCGAGCTGGAGGTGCAGCTGGGCGTGGCGCTGTTCGAGCGCACCGGCCGCGGCGTGCTGCCCACCGCCGCCGGCCTGGAGGTGCTGCCGGCTGCGCGCCAGATGCAGGCCGCGGCCGAGGCGCTCGCGCGCAGCGTCACGCGCGGTCGCGAGGCCACGCGCGGCACGGTGCGCATCACCGCCAGCCAGGTCGTCGCCACCTGGCTGCTGCCGCCGCTCGTCGCGCAGTTCCAGCGGCTGGAGCCGGGCATCGCCATCGAGATCGTCGCGTCCAACGCCGTGCAGAACCTGCTGCGGCGCGAGGCCGATATCGCGGTGCGCATGCTGCGCCCCGACCAGGGCTCGCTGATCGCGCGCAAGGTCGGCGACGTCGGCGTCGGCGCCTACGCGCATGCCGACTACCTGGCCGCGATGGGTACGCCGCGCACGCTGGCCGACCTGGGCGACCATCGGCTGATCGGCTTCGACCGCGACGACACCATCCTGCGCGGCTTCGCGCGCGCCGGCATCGCGCTGACCCCGGCGCATTTCGCGCTGCGCACCGACGACCAGGTCGCCAACGGCCAGCTGATCGTCGCCGGGGCGGGCATCGGATTCGCGTCGCACTACTGGGCGGCGCTGTGGCCCGGCCTGCGCCGCGTGCTCCCCGACATGCCCATCGCGCCGCTGCCCTGCTGGCTGGCGGTGCACCGCGAGCTGCGCGGCAACGGCGTCGTGCGCCGCGTCTACGACTTCCTGGCCGCGGCGCTGCCCGCGCCGCTGCAGGCCATGCCGGCTGGGCCCGCGGGCACGAAGGCCCGGGGCGCCGCCAAGGTCAAGCCGCGCGTGCTAAAACCGGGCCCAACCCAACGACGCGCAGGAGAACACCCATGAGCCAGGCGATCCAGATCAGCGAGTACGGTGGCCCGGAGGTCCTGCGCCTCGTCGACGTCACGGTGGGCGAGCCCGGGCCCGGTCAGGTACGCGTGCGCCACCACGCCTGCGGCATCAACTTCATCGACGTCTACCAGCGCACCGGGCTGTACCAGAACCCGCTGCCGCTGATCCCGGGCGGCGAGGGCGCCGGCGTGGTCGAGGCGGTGGGCGAGGGCGTCCTGCACCTGGGCGTGGGCGACCGCGTGGCCTATGCCTCGCCCAAGCCGGGCAGCTACTGCCAGGTGCGCGTGCTCGATGCGACGCACGTGTGCCGGCTGCCCGACGCGATCGATTTCGAGACCGGCGCGGCGATGATGCTCAAGGGCCTGACGGTGGAGTACCTGCTGCGCCGCACGCTGCCGGTCGAGGGGCTGGCGCCGGGCGACGCGATCCTGTGGCACGCCGCCGCGGGCGGCGTGGGCCTGATCGCCTGCCAGTGGGCCAAGGCGCTCGGCTTCGAGCTGATCGGCACCGCCGGCTCGGACGAGAAGTGCGCGCTCGCCAAGGAGTACGGCGCGGCCCACATGATCAACTACCGCAGCGAGAACTTCGTCGACCGCGTGCGCGAGATCACCGGCGGCAAGGGCGTCAAGGTGGTCTACGACTCGGTGGGCAAGGACACCTTCGACGGCTCGCTGTCGTGCCTGCGGCCGTTCGGCCTGATGGCCGTGTTCGGCAACGCCTCGGGCGCGCCTGCGCCGGTGCCCCCGGGCATGCTGGCCGCCAAGGGCTCGCTGTACCTGACCCGGCCCACGCTGTTCACGCACCTGTCCTCGCGCGAGCGCACGCAGGCGATGGCCGACGAGCTGTTCGAGGTGGTGCGCAACGGCAGCGTGCGGATCCGCATCGACCAGCGCTACCCGCTGGCGCAGGCCGCGCAGGCCCACCGCGACCTCGAGGCGCGCAAGACGACCGGCTGCAGCGTCCTGCTCGCCTGAGGCGCCGGCGCGCGCGGGCTCAGCTTGCGTCGGGGGCTTCGGACACGATGAAGGTCATCCTGTACGCGTGGGCCGACTCGTCCAGCGTGCGGAAGCCCAGCCGCGCATAGAGGCGCGCGGCGGGGTTGTGCTTGAGCACGCTCAGGCGCAGCAGGGCGCCCGAGGCGCACGCGTCGGCGATGAGCGCGCGCAGCACGGTGGTGCCCAGGCCGCTGCCCTGGTACGCGGGCAGGATCTGGAACTGCTCGATCGTCCACGTGCTGCCGTCCTGCAACACCTTGACCAGGCCCACCGGCTGGCCGTCGACCTCGATGATGGCGGCCGCGTCGAGCCGGAACTCGGCGCGCAGCCGGTGCTCCTCGGCGCCGAGCACGATGCCCTGCTGCGCGAACAGCGGCGCCATCGTCGCATTGCGCAGCGCGATCAGGAACGGCAGGTCCGCCTCGACGGCGGCGCGACAGGTCGGGGTCGGGGCGGCGGCCATCAGGCGGGCGTTGCGGGCATCGGGCGGCGGGGGGGCGCAGGGGTGATGGCCATGCACATCCGCCCGTGACGCCTCAGCGCAGGTTGCCCGTATGCCCCAGGGAGTATCTACCCGGCTGCGGCCACACGGTCAGGCCGTGGGGTTCCTGGCCGACGGCCACCTGCTGCACCGCGCCAGAGGCGGTGTCGATGCGGTAGACGACGTCGTCGTAGCGGCCCGAGAGCCACAGGTACTTGCCGTCGGCCGTGACGTTGCCCATGTCGGGGCTGCCGCCGCCGGGGATCGGCCAGGTGACGAGCACCTTGTCGGTGGCGAAGTCCAGCACCGAGACGCTGCCCGGGCCGTGGCGCGGGCCGTGGATGCGGTGCGAGCCGCGGTTGGCGATGTAGAGCTTCCTGCCGTCGCGGCTCGGGTACAGGCCGTGCGCGGCGACGCCGGTGGCGATGAAGCCGGTCTCGGTGAAGCTGGCGGCGTCGACCACGTGCAGGCCGTCGGCCTCCATGTCGGCCACGTACAGCTTCCTGCCGTCGGGCGAGAAGCGGATGTCCTGCGGCATGCCCTTCTTCGAGGTGCAGACCTCGGTGGTGGGGCCGCCCTCGGGAACGAACTTGTCCTTCAGTCGCGTGGCCGGCATCTTCAGCACCAGGTAGCCCGCCACCTTGCGCTCGACCAGGTCGATCTTGGCGATCGAGCCCTCGAACTCGCAGGTGAAGAACGCGGTGCGGCCGTCGGCCGAGAAGTCGGCATGGTTGATGCCGCCGCACCTGGGCGCGTCGATCTGGTACTGCATCGCCATCGTCTTCGGGTCGCGGAAGTCGAGCCGGTGGCGCGCCTCGGCCACGATGATGGCCGACTTGCCGTCGGGCGTGAAGTACATGTTGTACGGGTCGTCGACGGGGATCGCGGCGCCGGTCCTGCCGGTGCGCGGATCGATCGGCGTCAGGCTGCCGTTGCTGCTGCGCTCGGCATTGTTGGCGGCCCACAGCGTGCGCAGGTCGTAGCCCACCACCACGTGCTGCGGGCTCTGGCCCACCTTGAGCGTGTCCACCACCTTCATCTTCGCCGGGTCGATCACGCTGACCGAGTTGCCGCGCAGGTTGGGCACGTACACGCGCACCAGGTCGTCCTTGAGCGCCGGGGCGATGTGCTCGGGGCCGCTGGTCTCGCTGTAGAGGTTGTTCGGGTCGACGGCCGGCGGCATGCCGGGCACCGTGGCGATCGCACGGGCCGCGCCGGAAGCGGGGGCGTCGGCGGCGAGGCCGGCCAGCGGCAGGGTGGCGAGCGCGAGCAGCGGCAGGGCGCTGCGGAGGGTGGCATTCATGGGGCGTGGCTTCGTGGCGGAGGGTCTGTTTCGAGGCCGCCCGGCCCGGAAACGTTCCCCGGCCGGCGACTTGTCGTGTCGGCCCGATTCTCGCCGGGAAATCCGCCCCGCCATTGACCGCGGTCAGTCCCGCCTGCGTCAGTGCGCCGGCCGCCAGCGCGCCGGTGACGCGCTCGACCAGCTCGGCCGGCGCCATGCCGCTCGCGGCCCGGATTCAGCTGGCCGAGGCGGCCCAGCTCTGGCGCACGCCGCGCAGGAAGCGCTCGATGCGCGCCACCGTGTCGGGCTTGGGGTTGTCGATCAGCAGCAGCTTCATGCTGTCCCAGAACACCGGGCAGCCGGTCGCGCGTTCGAGCTGGCGATCGAGGTCCGTGCACGGGCCCAGCGGGCCGGTGGCGTCGCTCGGGTGGAACCAGGACGGCGGCATCGCGCTGAAGACCAGCCACAGGCTGCCGTCGGCCGTGGTGCGCGCCTGCGGCTCGCCCGCGGGGTCGAAGCCGGGCAACGCCAGCGCCTGCTGGAAGTCGCCGTTGCCGGGCACCTCGGCGCGCCGGTTGTGGGGCAGCATCTTCATCAGCTTGAGCAGCCGCTGCTCGCCGTCGAGCTTCTCCAGCAGGCCCTGGTGCAGCGAGTGGTGCGGGTGGATGCTGCGCGCGCTGGGCGTGGCCAGCATCGGCATCAGCGTGTCGACCAGGCGGCCGGCCTCGGGCACCTCGCGCAGGACGGCCAGCTGTTCCGGCGGCAGCGCGGTGCCCACGCGCCGCAGCAACGCCGCGCGCAGGCGGGCCGAGCGCACCGGCGGGCACAGCGGCGTCGGCAGCTTGGTGGCGAAGACGCGGAAGTGGTCGGCGCGGCGCACCGAGTCGACCGACACCCGGCCGTGCGCCGAGACGGTGATCTTGAGCGTGCCGTCGGGCAGGCGCGTGAGCGACGTGACGGTGGCCAGCGTGCCCACCGTGTGCAGGTCGGTGGCGGTGAACTCGAGCGTGCCGAACTCGCGCTGGCGCACCACGACCAGCTCGCCGTTGCCGGCGACGGCAGCCTCGACGGACGCGCGCGACAGCGCCCGACCCACGAACAGCGACGTCTCGCTCCCGGGGAAGAGCGTCATGTCCAGCAGCGGCAGCATCGGGTAGTCGACGGCGACGGGCATCTGGTCGGGTGGCGGCGAAAGTGAGGTCAACGAGAGGCCTGCGTTTCCTTGCGGATCGCGGCGACGGTCGTCTCGACGACCAGCTTGGTGCCCAGCTCGCCCAGGGCGGCGGTGGCGCGTTTCGGGTTGCCGGTGACGCCGGCGGGATAGGGGCCGGCCAGCTTGTCCGCGCGCACCAGCGCGGGATCGACGGCCAGGGCGAGGGCGGTGTCGGCCAGGCCGGCATGCGAGCCCAGCTCGGAATCGGACACGCCGTGCGCCTTCAGCGCGGCCACGTAGGCCGTCTGCGTGCTGCGGTAGTACTCGGGCGGGGCGTGCGCGCGGCAGGCCGGGTCGCCGGCCCATTCGCGATTGAGCTTGTCGGCCACCCGCGCGAGGTCGGCCTGGTATCCGCCATGGTCGCCGAGGAAGACGACGTCCTTGAAGCCGTGCTGCTTGAAGCTGCGCGCGGCGGCCTCCAGCAGGGCCTCGAACACGGCGTCCGGCACCGAGATCGTGCCCGCGTACTTCATGTGCGCCGCGGGCGGATGGATGCTGCCCTCGGGCACGTAGGCCACCGTCGGCGCGACGATGGCGTTGCCCAGGCCGTCGGCGATGCGGTCGGCGAGCAGGTGCGCGCGGACGTTGTGCTTGCCCAGCACCATGTGGGCGCCATTCTGCTCGGTGCCGCCGATGGGCACGATGATCGTCGTGCTTCCGTGCGCGATGCGCTCGCGCAGCTCCACGCTGGTGAGCGCCTCCAGGTCGTTGGCGGCGAAGCCGGGCGACAGGGCCGCCGGGGCCGCGGGCGCGGCCAGCGCGAACAGGAGGGAGGCGACGCTCGCGAGCAGGAGAAAGGGCGGGCGGCTCACCATGGTCACCCCTTGCGGACGCGCCGCAGCTCGTCGGCCAGCAGGCAGATCGCCCCCAGCGTGATCGCGCTGTCGGCCAGGTTGAAGGCCGGGAACGTGTAGGCGGCGTGCCAGTGCAGGGAGATGAAGTCGACGACCGCGCCGCGCGTGATGCGGTCGATGACGTTGCCGACCGCGCCGCCCAGCACCATGGCGATCGCGAACGAGAACAGCTTCTCGCCGCCCTTGGCGCGCAGCATGTAGAGCATGAAGGCCGAGGCGGCGAGCGCCAGGCCGATGAAGAACCAGCGCTGCCAGCCGCCCGCGTTGGCCAGCAGCGACCAGGCCATGCCGGGGTTCTCCAGCCGGACGACGTCGAAGAACGAGGTCACCACGCGGCTCTCCCCGAGGCGGAAGCCGCCGACGATCAGCACCTTGGCGAACTGGTCGAGCAGCACCACCGCGAAGGCGATGCCCAGCCACAGCCACATCGAGGGGCCGCTGCCGGAGGAGCGGGAGAGAGAACGGGTCGCCATGGAGTCGCTGGTGGGGGGTATCGGGATCCGCTGGGACAGGCGCGGGATTGACTGCGCACAAAAGCTTCTACTTTAGCCGTTGTCGAGCGCTTCCAGACTGTTAGCAAAAGTATGAAAGAAAGCGGCGTGTCCGCATTGACCCGGCACGCCATCGTCGACTAAAACGACTGTGCACGGCGCTGGCGAGTGGGCCGGTGCGGGTTCGCCGCCCGTCCACCCCCTTTCGGCCGACGGCACGTTTCATCGAGAAGCACGCCCCGCGGCCCGTCCGGCCCGGGGCACCCCACTGGTCGACCCTGGAGGATCCCGCATGAACTTCGCCCTGTCGCAGCGCCGCTCCGATCGCCATCCGGTCGGCCTGGCGATCGTCGTCGGACTGCACGTGCTGCTGGCGGGGGCGCTGCTGTCGGCCCGGCTCGCCGCCGGCCCGTCGACGCCGCCCGAGATCACGCTGACCCCCGTCGACGCGCCGTCGCCCCCGCCCCGGGTCGTCCGCGATCCGCTCGTCCCGCCGGTGGCGCAGCCGCGGATGCTGGTGGCCGAGGTGCCGCCCATCGCGGTCGAGCACACGGACGTGATCGTCGCGCCGGTCGACGAGCCGGCCCGCCGGGCCGACGTCGTCGTGGCCGCCGCCGGCCCGGGCGACGACGTGGTCCACGAGCCGGCTCGCCTGGCGCCGCGGCGCGCGGTGCTCGACGCCGGTGCCGCCCAGTGCCGCCCCCTGTACCCGCCGGCGGCGCAGCGCGCGGGCGTCACGGGCATCTCGCGGATCCGCTTCACCGTGGACGCGAGCGGGCGGGTGGCCGGCGCGCAGATCCTGCAGTCCTCGGGCCCGACGCGCGAGAACCGGCTGCTCGACAAGGCGGCGGCCGACGCGCTGGCGCAATGCCCCGTGACGGCGGGCACCGACGAACGCGGCCGGCCGGTGGGCGGGAGCGCCGACGTCGAGTACGTCTGGACCCTGAACTGAAGCTGTAGAAACGCGACGAGGCGGGCCCCTCGCGGCGCCCGCCTCGTCGACCTGCTCGCTGGGCGGTCGATCAGGCCACGCTGCGCACTTCGCCGGTCCCGAACAGGTTGCTGGTGCAGCGCCCGCAGATCGTCGGATGCGCGGCGTCGGCGCCGACGTCGGTGCGCCAGTGCCAGCAGCGCTCGCACTTCTTGGCGGTCGATGGCGTCACGGTGACGGCGAGCTCGTCGCCCGGCACCACCGTCACGGCCGAGGTGATGGTGACGAACTTCAGGTCCTCGCCGAGCGAGGCCAGCAGCGCGCGATCCTCGGCGTTGGCCGCGATCACCAGCTCGGCCTGCAGCGACGAACCGACGCCGCCGGCCTTGCGCACCTCCTCGATGGCCTTGTTGGCCGCCTCGCGGATGGCGTGCACCCGGTCCCACTTGGCCAGCAGCGCGGCGTCGCCCGATTCGAGGTGCCAGAAGGTCTCGGTGAAGATCGAGAACGACGCGCCCGGCGCGAACACCGGGAACGCCTCCTCGGCCGTGAAGCTGAGCATCGGGGCCATCCAGCGCAGCATCGCGTGCGTGATGTGCCACAGCGCGGTCTGCGCCGAGCGCCGCGCGAACGACTTCGGCGCGGTGGTGTACAGGCGATCCTTGAGCACGTCGAGATAGAACGCGCCCAGGTCCTCCGAACAGTAGATCTGCAGCTTGGAGACCACCGGGTGGAACTCGTAGACCTGGAAGTGGGCCAGGATGTCGGCCTGCAGCTGCGCGGCGCGCGCCAGCGCGTAGCGGTCGATCTCCAGCAGGTCGGCCAGCGGCACGGCGTCGGCCACCGGGTCGAAGTCGCTGGTGTTGGCGAGCAGGAAGCGCAGCGTGTTGCGGATGCGGCGGTAGGAGTCGACCACGCGGGCGAGGATCTTGTCGTCGCCGGCGATGTCGCCTGAATAGTCGGACGCGGCCACCCACAGGCGGATGATCTCGGCCCCCAGCTTGGCGCTGGTCTCCTGCGGGTCGACGCCGTTCTTGAGCGACTTGCTCATCTTGCGGCCCTGGCTGTCCACCGTGAAGCCGTGCGTGAGCAGGCCGCGGTAGGGGGCACGGCCGTACAGGGCGCAGGCCAGCAGCAGGGACGAGTGGAACCAGCCGCGGTGCTGGTCGTGGCCTTCCAGGTACAGGTCGGCTTCGGGGCCGTCCGGATGGAAGCCGGGGTGCTCCGGCGTGCCGGCGTGCGTGCCGCGCAGCACGTGGAAGAACGTGGAGCCGGAGTCGAACCACACCTCGAGGATGTCGGTGCTCTTGGTGTAGTCGGGCGCGTCCTTCGGCCCCAGGATCTCCTCGGCCGTCACGCGGCTCCAGGCCTCGATGCCGCCGCGCTCGACGATGTCGGCGGCCTGGTCGAGGATCTCCATCGTGCGCGGATGCAGCTCGCCGGAATCCTTGTGAAGGAAGAACGGGATCGGCACGCCCCAGCTGCGCTGGCGGCTGATGCACCAGTCGGGGCGGCCGGAGATCATGTCGCGCAGGCGCGCCTTGCCGTTCTCCGGATAGAAGTGGGTCTGGTCGATGGCGGCCAGCGCGAGCTGGCGCAACGTGGCGGGCGCCTTGTCCCGGGTGAACACGCCCTCGCCCTCGTCCATGCGCACGAACCACTGCGCCGCGGCGCGGTAGATCACCGGCGTCTTGTGGCGCCAGCAGTGCGGGTAGCTGTGGGTGATCTGCGACGTGTCGAACAGGCGGCCGGCGTCGCGCAGCGCGTCGACGATGGCCTGCTGCGCCTTCCAGATGAACTGGCCGCCGAACAGCGGCAGCTCGGGCGCGTAGACGCCGGAGCCCTGCACCGGGTTGAGGATGTCGTCGATCTTCATGCCGTGGCTGACGCACGAGTTGAAGTCGTCGACGCCGTAGGCGGGCGAGGAATGGACGATGCCGGTGCCGTCGTCGGCGGTGGCGTAGTCGGCGAGGTAGATCGGCGCCAGGCGGTCGTAGCCGGCGTCCACTTCCGCGAACGGATGGCGGAAGCGGATCTCGTCGAGCGACTGGCCCAGCGTCGTCGCGACGACGGTTCCGGCCAGGCCGTAGCGCGCCAGGCACTTGTCGACCAGCGCGGAGGCCAGCAGCAGCAGGCCGCGCTCGGTGTCGACCAGGCTGTATTCGAGCTGCGGGTTCAGGTTGAGCGCCTGGTTGGCGGGGATCGTCCACGGCGTGGTCGTCCAGATCACCACGAATGCGTCCTTGGCCAACGACGGCAGGCCGAAGGCGGCCGCGAGCTTCGCGGGCTCGGCGCACTTGAAGCCGACGTCGATCGTGAAGCTCTTCTTGTCCGCGTACTCGATCTCGAACTCGGCCAGCGAGGAGCCGCAGTCGAAGCACCAGTACACCGGCTTCAGGCCCCGGTAGACGAAGCCGCGCTCGATCACGCGCTTGAACGCGCGCAGCTCGCCGGCCTCGTTGGCGAAGTCCATCGTCCTGTACGGATGCTCCCAGTCGCCGAGCACGCCCAGGCGCTTGAAGTCGACCATCTGCTGGCCGATCTGCGCCGTGGCGTAGGCGCGGCTCTTGGCCTGCATGTCGTCGCGGCTGAGCTTGCGGCCGAACTCCTTCTCGATCGCGTTCTCGATCGGCAGGCCGTGGCAGTCCCAGCCCGGCGCGTACTGCGCGTCGAAGCCCATCAGCTGGCGGGTCTTGACGATCATGTCCTTCAGGACCTTGTTGACCGCGTGGCCCATGTGGATCTGGCCGTTGGCGTACGGCGGCCCGTCGTGCAGCACGAACAGCGGCTTGCCGACGCGGGCATCGCGCAGGCGCTTGTACAGGCCGTCCTTGTCCCATTGCTGGACCCAGCCCGGCTCGCGCTTGGGGAGATCCCCGCGCATCGGGAACGGGGTGTCCGGCAGGTTGAGCGTGGCGCGGTAGTCGGGGGCGGTCTTGTCGGTTTCGGCGGTCATGGCGGTGGCGCGTCGGCAGGCGGCGCGCGAGAGGCGGTGCGTGGGGCCGTCGGGTGCGACGGCGGGGGGTGCCGGATGACCACGTCGCAACGGACGCGCGCGGTCGGTGGTGGGCTCAGGCCGAGGCGAGCCCGCCAATAATTCGGTCGCGCGTGGCCTGGCGCCGCGTGGCGGCGTGCCAGCGGCAGGTGGCGAGACGGAGGCTGGACGGCAGCGACATGGAGCGCATTCTACCGGCGTGCCGTCCGCCGCGCCGGGGCGGGCGCCTGCGCGGGCGGGCGAGTGACGCGGCGTGCGCGCGGGGTCGCGGGCGCGGGCGCCACCGGCGTCAGCTCGACGCAGGCCGGATCCAGGCACTGGCCGGTGGCCCAGGTGGCGATCAGGCGTTCGCGCACGGCGTGCAGGTCCTTGCGCTGGGCCTTCAGCGTGGCGACCATGTGCTCGATCTCGCCCAGGCGCGCGTCCAGGCGCTGCAGCATGCCCTCGTGCATCTCCTCGGGCGAGAGCTCGCCCTGATCGACGAGGCCGGCGCGCAGCGTGTCGAGCGTGAAGCCGAGTGCCTGCGCCACCTGGATGTAGCGCAGGCGTTCCACCGTCTCGGGCGGATAGCTGCGATAGCCGTTGGCCGAGCGCTGCGCCGGCGCCAGCAGGCCGCTCTGCTCGTAGAAGCGGATGGCCGAGGTGGCCAGGCCGGTGGCGGCTGCGAGTTCGCCGATCTTCATGGGGCGCTCCAAAAGGGCTTGACCTTCAAGTCGGCTTGAATCCTAGCATTGCGACACTTCGCAGTCTTCCCAGGCCTCTCGCACCATGAAATCCCCCGCTTCCCTCCCGCTGTCCACCCCGCTGCAGCTGCCCAATGGCGTCGTCATCCCCAACCGCATGGCCAAGGCCGCGATGGAGGAGAACATGGCCGACCCGGGCCAGGTGCCCGGCCCGGCCATCCGCGCCCTGTATGCCGCGTGGGCGGCGGGCGGCGCCGGGTTGATCCTCACCGGCAACGTGATGATCGACGGCCGCGCCATGACCGGCCCTGGCGGCATCGTGCTGGAACGCGACACGCCGCGCGCGCCGTTCGCCGACTGGGCGCGCGCGGCGCGGGCGCACGGCGCGCAGGTGTGGATGCAGATCAACCACCCGGGCCGCCAGGTGTTCGCGGCCATGAAGGGCGAGGCCTGGGCGCCGTCCGCGGTGGCGCTGGACATCGGCAAGCACAGCGCGCTGTTCGCGGCGCCGCGCGCGATGACCGAGGCCGACATCGCCGAGGTCATCCGGCGCTTCGCCGACACGGCGAAGGCGGCCGAGGAGTCCGGATTCACGGGCGTGCAGATCCACGCCGCACACGGCTACCTGATCTCGCAGTTCCTGTCGCCGCTGGCCAATCGCCGCACCGACGCCTGGGGCGGCTCGCTCGCCAACCGCGCGCGCCTGCTGCTGGAGGCGGTCAGGGCGGTGCGGGCGTCGGTGTCGCCGGGCTTCTGCGTGTCCGTGAAGCTGAACTCGGCCGACTTCCAGCGCGGCGGATTTTCCGAGACCGACGCGCGCCAGGTGCTGCTGTGGCTCGACGAGCTGCCGGTGGACCTGGTGGAACTCTCGGGCGGCAGCTACGAGGCCCCGGCCATGCAGGGCCACGGCGCCGACGGCCGGACGCTGGCGCGCGAGGCCTACTTCCTCGAGTTCGCCAAGGATCTTGCCGCGGTGGCGACCATGCCCGTGATGACCACCGGCGGCATCCGCCGGCGCGCGGTCGCCGAGCAGGTGCTGGCCAGCGGCGTCGCCATGGTGGGCGTGGCCACCGCGCTGGCCCAGGTGCCGGCGCTGCCGGCGGCCTGGTTCGCCGGCCGCGACCTCGACGTGCCCGCGCAGGCGGTCGCCTGGAAGGACAAGGGCATGGCCGGACTGGCCGCGATGGCGCTGGTCAAGCGCCGGCTGCGCGCCGTCGCGGCCGGGCAGGGCACGCCGCGCGCGTACTCGCCGCTGTTCACGCTGGTGGCCGACCAGCTGCGAACGCGCCGCCTGACTGCGCGCTACTGCCGCTGGATCGGGCGCTGATCAGAGCCCGAAGAACGCCTTCGCGTCGACGACATCCGCGGCAATGCCGGCCTGGAGCGCCTCCAGCGAGCCGTAGTTGCGTTCCTCGTGCAGCCATTTCACGAGCTCCACGCTGATCAGCTTGCCGTACGCTGCCTCGCGCCCCAGCGGCTCGGGCCATGCGAGGCAGTGGGTCTCCAGCAGCACGCGGCCGGCCTTCTCGATGGTGGGCCGCACGCCCAGGCTGGAGACGGCCGGCAGCGGCTGCGGCGCCAGCCCGTGCACGCGCGAGACGAAGATGCCCGAGGCCGCGGGGCGCGCCTCGGGCATGCGCAGGTTGAGCGTGCGGAAGCCGTCGCCGGCGCCGCGCCGGGTGGCGCCGAGCTCGCGCCCGAGCTTGCTGCCGTGGGCCACGCGCCCGCTGATCGAATAGGGGCGCCCCAGCAGCGACGCGACCTTGGCCAGGTCGCCGGTGGCCAGCGCCTCGCGCACCGCCGAACTCGACACGCGCAGGCCGTGCACCTCGTAGCTCATCATGCGGGCGACGTCGAAGCCGAACGCGCTGCCGGCGGCGTCGAGCATCGCGTAGTCGCCCGCGCGCTTCGCGCCGAAGCGGAAGTCGTCGCCCACCAGCACGTAGCGCACGCCCAGCCCCTGGCGCAGCACGTCGGCGATGAAGGCGTCGGGCGACAGCGCGGCCAGCTGCTCGTCGAAGCGCAGCAGGATCACGTGGTCGATGCCGCAGCGCTCGAGCTCGACCACCTGGTCGCGCAGCGTGGAGATGCGCGCCGGCGCCAGCCCGGGCTTGCCTGCGCGGCGCGCGAAGTAGTCGCGCGGATGCGGCTCGAACGTGAGCACGCAGGCGGGCACGCCGCGGTGGTTGGCCTCGTTGCGCAGCAGGGCGAGCATCGCCTGGTGGCCGCGATGGACGCCGTCGAAGTTGCCGATGGTCAACGCCGTGCCGCCTTTCGCGAGGGCGAGGGTGGCGAGCGAGGCGAGGCCGCGATGGATCTGCATGGGGGGGATTATCGACCGTCGCGCTGCGTGTCCCGGCCGGCGTGGGATCGGCGCGACGTGCCGCGAAGATTGCGGCGCAACGGTATTGAAACTACATCCATGAAATATTACCTTGATGGGTAGTTGTGTAATTACATTCTGTTGAAGCGGTAAATTATTCAATGTTTTCATTGGTAATTGTCACGCCGGATACCGCAATCAGGGGAGTCAACCCCCTTGATGATCATCGAGCGAGGTATTAAAACTACTTCTAACTCGAGAAAGGATGCGGCCGAGCTCGTCCAGAGCGCCTGCGGGCGCGCCTCCGGCGCGCGACGACACGACATCACAAGAATTCGGCACCCGGCACCGATCGGGTCGCCCAGCGAGACAAACCACCATGCAAACAAGACTCCCCTGCGGGTTGCGCGCCAGCGCGCTCGCGGCCACGCTCGCGCTCGCCTTTTCCGGCGCCGCGCACGCCCTGAATCCGGGCGACACCTCCGTCCAGATGTTCGAATGGAGCTGGAACGACCTCGCCACCGAATGCACGCAGTTCCTTGGACCCCAGGGCTACGGCGGCATCCAGATCTCCCCGCCCCACGCGGCCAAGCGCACCGGCAACTGGTGGGACGTCTACCAGCCGGTCAACTACGCCAACCTGACCAGCAAGCTGGGCACGCCGGCGCAGTTGCAGACCATGATCAGCACCTGCCACGCGGCGGGCGTGCGCGTCTACGCCGATGTCGTGGTCAACCAGATGGCGGGCGATTCCGGCACCGCCACCGACGGCTCGACCTGGAACGCGGCCACGCTGGCCTACCCGTTCTTCAGCGCCAGCGACTTCCACGCGGCCTGCGACATCCAGCCGGGCGACTACAACTCCGCCGCCGGCCGCTCCAACGTGCAGACCTGCCGCCTGGTCGGCCTGCCCGACCTGAACTCCGAGAGCAGCTACGTGCGCGGCCAGGTGGCCAACTACCTGAACGCGCTGCTGGCGCTGGGCATCGACGGCTTTCGCATCGACGCCGCAAAGCACCAGGCGGCGGCCTCGCTGCAGGCGATCATGAACACGGTCAAGGCGGCCCATCCGACCACCAACCTGGGCGAACCGATCTGGGTGACCCAGGAGATCGTCCCCGACGGCGAGGTGGTGCGTTCCGACTACTTCCCCATCGGCACGGTCAACGAGTTCCAGTTCACCTACGCGATGCACGACGCCTGGCGCAACGCCAACGGCGCCAGCCCGTCCACCATCCCCGCCATGATGGGCACCTGGAACAACTGGGGCGGCACCTGGGGCTTCGTGCAGCCGACCAACGCCACGGTGTTCGTCAACAACTGGGACACCGAGCGCAACGGCAGTTCGCTGGCCGCCAGCAACTACACCGGCTCGGTGACCAACGACACCCAGGGCTCGCACCGCTACGACCTGGCCAACATCTTCATGCTGGCCCAGGGCTACGGCGAGGCGCAGTTGCACTCGGGCTTCCGCTTCACGAACCAGGACCAGGATCGCCCCAGCGCCAGCCCGTACACGAACGGCGTCGCGCAGATCAATGTCAACTGGGACTTCATCCACCGCTGGGGCGACATCGCCCCGATGGTCAAGTTCCGCTCCGCGGCGCACGGCCAGGCACAGCAGAACTGGACGACGGGCAACGCCAACCAGATCGCCTTCGGCCGCGGCAACGTGGGCTTCGTCGCGCTGAACAACACGACGGCCGCGTGGACGAAGACCTTCTACACGGGACTGCCCGCAGGCACCTACTGCAACATCGTGCACGGCCTGAAGAACGCCGCCGGCACGGCGTGCACCAGCGACTCGGTGACCGTGAACTCGAGCGGCAACGCCACGATCACGGTGGCCGCGGACGGCGGCTCGACGGTGCCGGCGGTGGCCATCTACACCGGGCAGGCGATCGCCGGGTCGGGCGGCGGCGGCTCGACGTGCGCGGTGACCTTCACGATCGCCAACGCCAACACGACGCCGGGCCAGAACCTGTACGTGGTGGGCAACCAGGCGGCGCTGGGCAACTGGACGCCGGCGTCGGGCTACGCGCTGGCCATCCAGGGCGCGGGGGCCAACGTGCCGTGGACGGGCACCGTCGCGGTGCCGGCGAGCACCGCGATCCAGTACAAGTACGTGAAGTGGAACGGGTCGACGGCGGTGTGGGAGAGCAACCAGGCGACGACCAGCGGCAACCGGGAATTCACGTCGTGCGCGGCGGGGGCCTCGGTGGCGCGCAATGATGGAAGCTTCAAGAACTGACGCCTGAAGGCCCTCGTTGGGTATTGTCAGGCGGGCCGGCGGGCCCTTGCTCGCTGGCCTTCCTCGTTTCGGCGCCGTCGCAGCCTCACGCGCGCGCCTTGATCGCAGCCGCCCGGGCCTGCACCGCGCCGATATAGTTGCCGAGCGTCTCGGGAAAGCGGCCGGACGCCAGGGTCGCCTCGCGCGCGGCGTGGAAATCGGCGACGGTCCGGGGCGTGAAATCGCCGATCGGGCGCTTCCGGATGATTTTGGCGCCAACCTTGTCCAGGTCCATGGCCACCAATCCCATGCCGCTTGCGAAGCCATCGACGATGGCCGGAACCGGCGGCGGCACGGGCGCCGTCGGGTCGATCGAAATGGCCTTCGATGCGAGCGCCGCGTCGACGGTGCGGGGTGTCGTCGCCAGGCACCCGTCCCAGGTCGGTGCGGCGCGATCGCGCTCGGTCAGCGGGCCGCCCAGGTCGAAGAGGCTGCGCAGCGTGCTGACCACGCTCGCGTGGTCGAACGCCTGACCGGGAAACAGCTCGCTCCCCAATTTTCCCGTCGGGACAGTGGGGCCGACCAGGATGGCCGGCACGCGGACGCCGAAGCGGTCGAACCTGAAGTCGGCACCGTCGTCGCCCTTGGCCCGGTTGTGTTCCACGTCGCCCGGCGGCGTGGCCTGCGGCGGGGCGACGTGATCGTAGAAGCCCCCATGCTCGTCCCAGACGACCAGCAGCACGCTCGAGTCCCAGATGGGCGAGCCGCTCAGCGTGTCGTAGACGTAGCGGACCAGGTTGTCGCCTGCGCTCGCGAGTCCGCACGGATGCATCGAATCGCCCGTCATGAAATCGTTGCCGGCGACCACCTGCAGTGCGTAGTTCGGCTCGATGAAGGTGTACCTGGGCGTGTAGCCGGCGCTGGACATCACGTCGGCTGCGAATCCGTCGTCCCGGGGCGACCCGTCCGGCGCCTGGGTCGGATACAGGGACCTGAAGTACCTGGGCCCCTTGTAGTACTTGCCGACCATGCCCGGAAGCGCCAGGCACTGCGGCGTGACGTCGCCGTGGTAGACCCGCCAGGCGGGATCGCCGGGGTACCTCTTGTCGATCAGGTCGAAGAGGGTTCCGTTCTCGAACCGGAAGTGATCGCCGGCAGCGATGATCGCGCCGGTCGTGCGCAGACTCGTCGGACTGGTGCAGAGGCCGCCGCTCGACGCCGCGTGCACGAAGAATCGGTTTGGCCAGGTCGGGCCCGGGACGGACGAATACCAGTTGTCGAAGAGCACGTAGCGGCTGGCGAGTTCGTTCAGCGCCGGCAGTCGGTCCGCCGTGAAGCCCTTGCGTTGCAACGGATCCTTGAAGCCGTCCATGGCGCCGTCGTGGATCTGGGCCTGGACGTCGTCGAACTCGTGGGCCGGGTCGCTGGGGCAGCGATCCGGCGCGCCGGAGGTCAAGCCGGCCGCGCTCGGGACCGGCGTCGCCTGCCGCTGGCTCAGGCCGAAGAGGTGATCGAACGACCGGTTCTCGAGCATCAGGACGAAGACGTGCTCGACTGCCATTTTTTCGCTCCTCGTGAACGCCGACCGACGAAGGCCGGCTGCCTGTTCCAGGATCGGATTCTGCCTGTCCGGCGTCCTCGCGATGGCCAAGTTCGCACGCGAATGGCCGGATGCCCCTAGCTTCATCACGCGTGGCGAGCGGCGACGCCCCGTCGCGCACGGGCCTTCAACGCTGGCCCGGGGCTCAGACCGGCAGGTAGCGTTCGACCAGTTCGCCCAGCGCCTCGCGCGTGAACGGCTTGCTCAGGTAGTCGTCCATCCCGGCTTCCAGGCAGCGCTCGCGCTCGCCCGCCGCGGCGCTCGCGGTCAGCGCCACGATCGGCAGGCGCTGGTTCTGGCGCAGGCGCTTCTCGCGCGCCCGCCAGATCCGCGTGGCCTCCCAGCCGTCGAGGACGGGCATCTGGCAGTCCATCAGCACCAGGTCGAACGCGTCCTGGTTCATGCGCGCGAGCGCCTTCTGGCCGTCGACCGCCAGCTCGGCGTCGACACCCATCTGCTGCAGCATGCCGCGCACCACCAGGGCGTTGACCTCGTTGTCCTCGACGACCAGCACGCGTCCCGGGCGCGGTGCCGGCGGGGAACTGGCTTCGCCGGCGGCGGCGAGTTCCTCGCTGAGGGACGGGCGCGGCGAGGGGGTCTTCGGGGTCGGACGGAAGGCGATCGTGAATTCGAAGGTGGTGCCGCTGCCGGGCACCGACCGGCAGGTGACGTCGCCGCCCATCGCGCGCGCGAGCCGGCGCGAGATCGTCAGGCCGAGGCCCGCGCCCGAGCGCGCCGGGGCGGTGCTGGACGGGCCCTGCTCGAAGGCGTCGAAGATGCGTTCGATCGCCTCCGGCGGGATGCCCTCGCCGCTGTCGCTGACGCGAAAGCGCAGCAGGTCGTCCGACATCGCCACGGCCAGGCCGACCCCGCCGTGCGCCGTGAACTTCAACGCGTTGCCGATCAGGTTGTGCAGCACCTGCTTGACGCGCGAGGCGTCCATCAGGGCGGCCGCGGGCAGGCCGAGGTCGAACACCACCTCGAAGCCCAGGCCGCGGTCCTCGGCCACCGGCTGCAGCAGGTCGGTGACGTCGCGCACGGTCTGCGCGATCAGCGTGGGCTGCGGGTTCAGCTCGATGCGGTCGAACTCGATGCGCGACAGGTCCAGCAGGTCGCCGATCACCGTGACCAGGTGCTCGGCGGAGTGGCGCAGCACGTCCAGCCGCTGGCGCTGCAGCGCCGACAGCGGCTCCACAGCCACCAGCTGCGTCATGCCGATGATGCCGTTCAACGGCGTGCGCAGCTCGTGGCTGACCGAGGCGAGGAAGCGCGTCTTGGCCGCGTTCGAATGTTCGGCGTAGACCAGCGCGCGGTGGCGCTCCTCGGCGATGGCGGCGTTCTCGAAGCGCAGCCGCATCGATTCGGTGAAGCGGCGATGGCTGTAGCGTGACTCGAGGAACAGGATCGCACCGTAGACTGCCAGCGTGGCCGCGGTGCAGCGCTGCACGGTGCCGCCGGCCAGCGCCTGCTGGGCGACCAGCGGCCCCAGCACGAGCACCAGCGACAGGCCGGAGGCGACGCGGTGCGCCGACAGCGCCAGCACGCCCGCGGAGGCCACGCCCACCAAGCCCGCCACCATCACGCCGTTGATGGCGGCGTCGGAGGTCGGCAGGAACAGCGGCGTCAGCAGGCCCCAGGTGAGCGAATCGAGCGTCGTGCCGACGAAGAAGCGGGCCTTCCAGCGCGCCAGGCGCAGCGAGCGATGGCGATCGCGCAGGAAGAGCCGGGCGTCGACCAGGCGCAGCACCAGCAACCCCAGCTTGAGCAGCACCCAGCCGGCCAGGAGCGCCTGCGGCACGCAGGGCGCCAGCAGCAGGCCGATCAGCACGCTGAACGCGATGCCGCCGACCAGCATCGGCTGGGCGATCGCGTACAGCGAGTTGATGCGCTCGAACTCGATCTGCCGCTCGATCGCGGCCGGCGTGGCGCGCGCATCGGCGAGCGGGGCAGTGGTCGAGCTGGCTTGAATACCCACAAAGGTATCCGTCAGGAGACGGCGGCAGACGTCATCCGTCGCAGTCTACCGACAATCGGGCTGTCACGGCCCTGTCATTTCCGGGGGCGGGGCCAGCCCGTCGCGGCGGGCTTCAGGCGAAGACGCCGGCCGTCTCCAGCATGCGCGCGCTCACCTCACCGATGTGGTGCAGGGTGTCCCCGAACTGCATCTCCATGGTGGTCAGGCGCTTGAAGTAGTGGCTGCCGATGTACTCGTCGGTCATGCCGATGCCCCCGTGCAGCTGGATCGCCTGCTGGCCGAGGTAGCGCGCGCTCCGGCCCAGCTGCACCTTGGCCTGGGCGATGGCGCGCCGACGCGCGGCCGGCGCCTCGCCCAGCTTGAGCGTGGCGTAGTAGCTCATCGAGCGGGCCAGCTCGAGCTGCATCTTCATGTCGGCGATGCGGTGGCGCAGGGCCTGGAAGGTGCCGATGGGCACGCCGAACTGCTTGCGGGTGTTCAGGTACTCCGCCGTCAGCTCGAACAGCTTGTCCATCGCGCCCACGGCCTCGGCGGCCAGCGCGGCGATGCCGATGTCGACCGCCAGCTCGAGCGCGGGAAACGCCGGGCCGGCGGCCACCAGCAGCGTGGCCGGCGCGCCGGCGAACGTCACTTCGGCTGCGCGCGAGCCGTCCTGCAACGCGTAGCCGCGCGTGCCCACGCCGGCGGCGGCGCGCTCGACCAGGAACAGGCCGATGCCGGCCGGGTCGTCGGCGGCGCCCTGGACCCGGGCACTGACGATGAACGCGTCGGCCTGGTCGCCGATGGGCACCAGGCTCTTGGTGCCGGCGATCGTCCAGCCGGCGCCGGCCGGGACGGCCGTCGTGTCGACGTGCGCCAGCCGGTAGCGCGCCGCGCGCTCCTGGGTGGCGAGCACCACGCGGGCCGCGCCCGAGGCGATGCGCGGCGCCCACTGCGCGCGCACGGGCGCCGGGGCCTGGGCCAGCACCGAGGCGGCGACCAGCGCCACCGCGGCCACCGGCTCGAGCACCAGCCCGCGGCCCAGGGCCTCGAGCGCCAGCATCGCGGCGACCGGGCCCATGGCCATGCCGCCGTCTTCCTCGGCGGTGCCCAGGCCCAGCAGGCCCAGCTCGGCCAGTTCGCTCCAGGCCTCGGCGCTGAAGCCGCCGGCCTTGGCGATGGCGGTGCGGCGCTCGAAGCCGTAGCCGCGCTCGACCCAGCGCTGCACCGCTTCGCTGAGTTGCTGTTCGTCGTCGCTGAATTCGAAATTCATGATCGTGATGCCTCTCGTCGGACGTTCACACGCCCAGGACCGTCTGCGCGACGATGTTGCGTTGCACTTCGTTGGAACCGCCGTAGATCGTCGTCTTGCGGTAGTTGAAGTAGTTGGCCGCCAGCGGCGCGTAGTGCGCGGCGCCGACGTGGTCGCCCTGCCAGCCGGCCTCCATCGCCTCCCAGACGAAGGGCAGGCTGAACGGGCCGCCGGCCAGCATCAACAGTTCGGTGTAGCGCTGCTGGATCTCGCTGCCGCGGATCTTGAGCAGGCCGGCGATGTCCAGCGCCTTCCTGCCGCCGGCCTGGGCGCTCAGCACGCGCAGCACCATCATCTCGAGGGCGACGATGTCGACCTCCAGCAGCGCGATCTGGTCGCGGAAGCGTGCGTCGTTCCACACGCCCTCCTGGATCGCGAGGCGCTTCAGGCGCTCCAGTTCGCGCTTGGCGCGGTTGACGTCGGCGATGTTGGTGCGTTCATGCGCCAGCAGGTACTTGGCGTAGGTCCAGCCCTTGTTCTCCTCGCCCACCAGGTTCTCGACGGGCACCTCGACGTTGTCGAAGAACACCTCGTTGACCTCGGGCTCGCCGTCCATCAGGACGATGGGCCGCACGGTGACGCCGGGCGACTTCATGTCGATCAGCAGGAAGGAGATGCCCGTCTGCGGCTTGCCTTCGGTGGAGGTGCGCACCAGGCAGAAGATCCACTCGCCGTACTGACCCAGAGTGGTCCAGGTCTTCTGGCCGTTGACGATGTACTTGTCGCCGTCGCGCACCGCGCGCGTCTTCACCGACGCGAGGTCGGAGCCGGAGCCCGGCTCGCTGTAGCCCTGGCTCCACCAGACGTCGCCCGAGGCGATGCCGGGCAGGAACCGCTTCTGTTGCGCCGGCGAGCCGAAGGCCATGATGACCGGGGCCACCATCACCGGGCCGAACGGCACGATGCGCGGCGCGCCGGCGAGGGCGCATTCCTCCTCGAACAGGTGGCGCTCGATCGCGTCCCAGCCGGGGCCGCCGAACTCGGTGGGCCAGGCGTGGCCCAGCCAGCCCTTGGCGCCGAGGATCTTCGCCCAGCGCTGCATGTCCTCGCGCGACTGGCGCAGCCCGTTGTGCACCTTGTGGGCGATGTCCGCGGGCAGGTTGGCCCGTACCCAGGCCCGGATGTCGGCTCGGAAGGCCTGTTGTTCCGGTGTGAAATCGAGATCCATGAACGCTGTCTCCATCGCCGTAGCGGCGTAACCAGCGTTTTAGCACGATCGTTCGATTCCCGGTGTCGTCGAGGTGACGAACCGGGTCCGGGGTAACGATCAGTCCCTGAAGTTGTCGTACTTCAAGGGCTGGTCGGGAAATTCCTTCTTCAGCAGGGCGATGCCCACCTGCAGGTCGTCGCGGTTCTTGCCGGTGACGCGCACGGTGTCGCCCTGGATGCTGCCCTGCACCTTGAGCTTGGCTTCCTTGATCGCGCCGACGATCTTCTTGGCCAGCGTGGCGTCGATGCCGGCCTTGATCTTGTAGGTCTGGCGCACCTTGTCGCCGCCGATCTTCTCGACCTTGGCGGTCATGTCGAGGAAGGTGGCCTGCACGTTCTGCTTGGTGAGCTTGCCCAGCAGCACGGTGCTGATCTGCTCGATCTGGAAATCGCCGTCGCCCACCAGCTGGATCTCCTTTTCCTTTTCCTTGAGCTCGACGGCCGCGCTCGTGCCCTTGAAGTCGAAGCGCGTGCCGACCTCCTTCTTCGTGTTTTCCACGGAGTGCTTGATGGCGACCATGTCGGGTTCGAGGAGGACGTCGAAGCTGGGCATTGAGAGGATTCCGGAGGGCGAAAGGGGTGGATGGTGCAGGACCTGCGAAAATTCTGCCATGTCCTCAGCCCCCTGGCTCGAAACCGATGTATCCCTGAAGGCCTTGAACACCTTCGGACTGCCCGCGCACGCGCGCCGCCTCGTACGCATCCGCGGCGACGCCGACGTGCGCCGCGTGCTCGACTCGCCGGAGGTCGGGCGCGCCGCCAAGCTGGTGCTGGGCGGCGGCAGCAACCTCGTGCTCACGCGCGACATCGACGAGGTGGTGCTCAAGGTGGAGGTCGATGGCCTGCGGCTGGTCGAGACGCGCCCCGACGCCTTCATCGTCGAGGCCGGCGCGGGCCTGGCGTGGCACGACGTGGTCACCCGCACGCTCGACAGCGGCTGGCCGGGCCTCGAGAACCTGGCGCTGATTCCCGGCACGGTGGGCGCCGCGCCGGTGCAGAACATCGGCGCCTACGGGCTGGAGATGGCCGACCGCTTCGATTCGCTGGACGGCGTCGACCTGGTCACCGGGCTGGGCATCTCGCTGGACCGGGCGCAGTGCCTGTTCGGCTACCGCGACAGCGTGTTCAAGAACGTGCTGGCCGGCAAGGCGATCATCACGCGGGTGCGCTTCCGCCTTCCGCGGCCCTGGAAGCCGGTGCTGGGCTACCTCGAGCTCGAGCGGCGGATCGCCGAGACCGGCATCGCCGAGCCCACGGCGCGCCAGGTGTACGACTGGATCTGCGCCATCCGGCGCGCCAAGCTGCCCGATCCCGCCGTCATCGGCAATGCCGGCAGCTTCTTCAAGAACCCGATCGTCAGCGAGGACCAGTGCCGCGACATCATCGGTCGCGACCCGCACGTGGTGCACTACCCGCTGGCCGACGGCACGTTCAAGCTCGCGGCGGGCTGGCTGATCGACGCCTGCGGCTGGAAGGGCAAGACGATCGGCCGCGCCGGGGTCTACGAGAAGCAGGCGCTGGTGCTGGTCAACCGCGGCGACGCGATCGGCGCCGAGGTGCTGACGCTGGCCAAGGCGATCCAGGAAAGCGTCTACGGGCGCTTCGGCATCCGGCTGGAGCCCGAGCCCGTGGTGCTCTGATCGCCGGGCGCGGGTCGCCGCGCTGCGTTAGAGTGCTCTCGCGGGCTGCCGCCACGGCAGTGCCAGCCTCGAACAAAACCTGGAGACCTCTCGATGACGATCGCGGCCTTTCGCAAACCCTTCCTGCCGGGCGGCGCCCGCGTCGTCTTCGGCGGCGCCGTGCTGTGGGGCGCGCTCGCGGCAGCGGCGGTCGCCGCCGATTCGCCGATCGCGGTGTCGGGCACCGCGCCGCTGGTGCGCGGCGCCACCGGGCGCCAGCTGTGGCGCATCGCCGACTACACGACCGTGGAACTCGTCGCGCGCGAGCCGGGCTCGGCCGCGAACCAGCATCCGTGGACGGTGGAGCCCAATACCCTCCACGCGTTGCTGCAGCAGGTGCAGCTGCTGCGCGGCGGGGCCGCCAAGCCGCTGTTCGCGATCGACGAGCTCAACAACATCGTGCCCGCGCTCACCGAGGCGCTGGCCCATGCGCGCCCAGACCAGGACATCGCGCTGGTGAGTTCCGCCCGCCACGAGGACAACACCTTCTACGCCATCTCGGCCGTGACCGCGCGCCTGTTCGTCGTCGATGGCCGGCTCAACCTGATCGTGCACGACGGTCGCGTCGACTTCTACGACGCGGCGCGCGGCAGCGGCCTGGCGCCGCACTTCACCGTGGGCTCGCGCACGGCCGAGGGCACGTCGCCGGTGCAGAGCCCGAGCGCGACGAACAAGCGCGCGGACTGGCTGGTGCTGTCGCTGGCGTCGGCGCCGCCGGCCCCGGCGGCGATCGCCCCGGTGGCACCGCCGGCGCCCCCGACACCCGCCGCGGCGGTCGTCCCGGTCGCGCCGCCGGCGCCCGTCGCCGCACCGGTCGCACCCACCGCACCCGCGGCGCCGACGGCGATCGCGCCCGTCGCGCCCGTCGCGCCGGTCGCGCCGGTCGCGCCCGCGGCGCCGGCCGATGCCGAGCAGCGCCTGCTGACGATCAAGCGGCTCTACGACAAGGGCCTGCTCACGAAGTCCGAGTACGAGAAGAAGCGCGCGGAAATCATCAAGGGGCTCTGAGCGCGCGGTCGGCCGCGGCGGCGAGCGCGCGCAGCGCCAGGGCATTGGCGGTCGCACCGCCACCGGCGGTGTTGTCGAAGATCGCCCAGTGCACCGCGTCCGCGGGCCAGGCGGCCAGGCGGTCCACCTGCCGCGCGAGCCAGCGGGCGTCGTAGGTCGACCAGTACATGCGGGGCGACCCGTGCCAGCGGTGGTACAGCAGCGCCCCCGCGCCGTCCCCCATCGGCCCGAGCCAGCCGCCCGGCCGGGCGGCGGCCTCCACCGGCGCCGGGTCGACCGCCACGCGCGAGACGTGCAGGCGGGCGAGCGCGCGGTCGGCGCCCGGCGCGAACCAGCTCGCGTGGCGCGGGGCGCAGGCCACCGGGCCTTCCCAGTGCCGGCGCAGCGTCGCGAAGAAGTCACCGGCGACCCGGGCCTCCCAGGCCAGGGACGGCGGCAGCTGCACCAGCAGCACGCCCAGCCGGTCGCCCAGTGCGCCGGCGTCCGCCAGGAACGCCCGCAGCGGCGCGGCCACGCCGCGCAGGCCGGCCTCGTGCGTGATCGCGCGCGGCAGCTTCACGGCGAAACGGAACTGCGGCGGCGTCAGGTCGGCCCAGCGGGCATAGGTGGCCGCGCGGTGCGGCCGGTAGAACGACGAATCGATCTCGACGCAGGTCAACTGGCGCGCGTAGCGTTCGAGGTGCGGGCCGGGGCCCGGAAACGCCGTCGCGAGAGCGCGCGGCAGGGCCCACGCCGCGGTGCCGATGTACATGGTGTTGCAAGGCTTGCCCGGACGCACGCTTTTCGGCAAGCGCCGCGCCCGTTCGCGACGTGCGGCGGACGCCCGAAAGAAAGCGCCCCCGACCGAAGTCGGAGGCGCGCAAGGACGGACGACGTGCTTGACGGCATCATCCGCCGCGACGCCCGGCGTTGGGGCCGGGAGACGTCACTCGGGGCGCAACGGGTCGGCCGCCTGCCCGAAGGCGCTTGGCGCGGGCCGCGGCGGCCGGGGCCGTCGCGGCGCCCGCGGCATCCTGCCGGGGGCATCGTTGCTTGCCGGACGCGCTTCGCCACCCGTGCAGCCCAGGCTGGCGGGTTCGGCGTCATGCGGCCGCAGCCAGGGTCATCGGCCGAATCCGCGGGGAGTTGAGTGCGCCGCGCGGCGGGCCGGTCAGCGCCGAATACCCGGTTTCGGGGTCGTCCGGCCCTGGGCGGATGGCCGCCATCGCGTGCACCATGGAAGCCATCGACACTCGCGCTGCCTTTCCCTGGCCATGAAAACCGCCTCCCGCATCAACATCTCGTCGCGGTGCCCGCCGCGCGACCCGCCCGCCAGCCGCCCGCGCCGCTGGCCACGCACCCTGGCCCTGGCGGTACTCGGCGGCGCCGCCGGACTGGCGGTGGGTGCGGCGCTGGCCGTGTGCGCGCCCGTCGTCGGCGCGAACGGCCCGGCCGGTACGCCGACGCCGGCCGCCGACGGCCTGTCCGCGGTCCCACCGGTCGCAGCCGGTCGAGGGCCGACGGCCGTCGCCCGGGTGCTGGCACCTGCCCCCGGTGTCGCGCCCGCGCAGGACGACGCGCCATGACCCGCCTGGACCTCGACTTGGTGCCCGAGCCACCCCCGGCATCCCCGTCGGTGCTGACGGCGCGCCACCGGCGCGCGCTGGTGGTGGGCCTGGGGGGCGGACGCGACAGCGATGCACCGATGGCCAAGTCGTCCTTCGCCGAACGTCGGCTGCGGTCGTCGGACACGGCGCCCCTGCACTTCGTCGACCCGCTGCCCGGGAGCGCGGCCATGGCCCCCGCCGTCGAGTCGCCAGCGCCACGGCCGGCCGCCACACCGGCCGCCGGCCCGCGGCTGGACGACGCGCTGGTGGTGCCGGCTGGCGCCGTCATCCGCGGCTACCTGCGCTGCCATGCGCTGCTGCTGGTGGGCGACGTGGTGGGCAACATCCACTGCACCGCCGGCCCGGTGGTCATCCGTTCGGGTGCCAGCCTGAAGGGCCGGCTGGTGGCGTCGGGCGACGTCTACGTGTGCGGCACGGTGGGCGACAGCGGCGGCGGCGCGGTGATCACCACCCGTGGCAAGCTCACGCTGGCGCCCGGTGCCCGGGTCGACGGCGACGTGCGCAGCGGCCGGCTCGACGTGCACGACGGCGCGATGCTGCAGGGGGTGGCCAAGGCCTGCGAGGACTGACGACGCCGAGGCGGTTGCCGCGGCGCCGACCCTGCGGCAGCGTGTCGACATGTCGATTCGCCGATGCACCGATGCGCCGATGCACCGATGTCCGATGTCCGATGTCCGATGCACCGATGCACCGATGCGCCGACCGGCAGCCCCGCAGCCCCGCAGCCTCGCAGCCTCGCAGCCGTGCAGCCGCGCCGACCCGTTGACCCGCCGATCCGCCGGATCAGCCGGATCAGCCGATTCAACCATCCCCCCGCACTCCCAGCCCCTCCTTGCGCTGCGCGTTCAGCTCGCGCACCCATGCGCCGACAGCCGTTCGGCGATCGCAGGCGAGATCCTTGAAGGCGTGCAGGGCGCGCCTGCAGTCGCCCGCCAGCGCCGTGCGGCGCGCGGGCTCCACCAGGCCCAGCAGCCAGGCCATCTCGAGTCGGGCCAGGGTGTCGTCGGATGCCACGAGCAGCGCCAGGTAGCGGTGGGCGGCGGGACTCACGATGGTGGCCTGGAAGCGGGCCGGGCGCGCGAACGCGATCCGGGCGCCGGCCGGTGCCCGAGCCGCGATCGCCGCCTCCAGCTCGGCGGCGAGGGCCGCCAGGCGTCGCTGCACGTCGTCGGCGCGGTGCTGCAGCTCGGCCAGGGCATGGTCGAGGCGTACGCGGTCCAACCCCTGCACGCGGCGGCTCGCCTCCAGGGCATGCAGCTGGCGCGACACAAACACGAAGTCGCGCCGGAACACCTGGCGTACCAGCAGCGTGCGCAGTTCGAAGTCGAGCCGCAGTGCGGCGCCCTGGGTGCGGCGTGCCAGCAGCCACAGCTCGGCATCGCGCGGGGCGAGTTGCGGCGCTTCGCGGGCCGCGGGCGGGCCACCGGCCTGCCGTGCCTCCAGCGGCGGCTCGACGTGCCCGCGCGTGGCGGGCCTTGCGGCGTCGCGCTGGCGCCAGCGCGCGCCGCAGGTCGGGGC